>Ga0126338_10000270_pt1 | contig 25384 bp, 18 predicted proteins | sample OrbCmetagenome_2_FD_92529 | JGI IMG/M metagenome (GOLD analysis project Ga0126338, IMG submission 92529) | Coral microbial communities from Petempiche,Puerto Morelos, Mexico - Orbicella C C metagenome | ecosystem: Host-associated > Invertebrates > Cnidaria > Coral | place: Petempiche,Puerto... | reverse complement strand
TTAAATACATGTAGATAGCGTTTGTTGGAAACAATGCTTGCAGAAAGTAGGAATTAAAATTTATAGATGTCATAACCAATGATCCCAATTACACATCCAGTGGCCTGTTTTTCCTAGAATCCAGCAGCAATATTATAAAAATTTCAGCTTAAAAGCAAGCAAAAAATCTGACATTGGATTTCTCAGATGACAGATGGAAGTTTCACAATGCCTAACCAGTGCAGAATGATGACATGTTTGACTTGGTCCAATGTCTTTTTAACAACTTGAATTATTTATTTATTTATTTATTTATTTATTTATTTATTTATTTATTTATTTATTTATTTATTTATTTATTTATTTATTTATTTATTTAATGTTTTTCTCCAGGTGCAATAAAGAAAAATATAGAGTTAAGGCATCACACAGATGATGAAACATACCTTCCACTATTAAGAAAGTGAGTAGTACATGCGGATTTCAGTTATTATCAGGTATCAGAACAATCAGCATTTGATATGCTTCAATCCTTTTACTGTTTTAATTATATTCCTATCAGAAATACATTTGGTCATTAAGTTGATTTGTTATTGAATTATTGTTTATCATGTTTTATGCCAACCTTATGTACTTTTACGGAGGTCAGATAAAAACATTGTATGAGCTAACATCAAACTGAAGCATTAAGGAATGTAAAAAAAATCTCTTGCTTCTTTGTTTTTTAGACACATTCCAGAAGCATTGAATGACTTTAAACCTGATATTATTGCATATAATGCTGGTAAGTTACCGCACTTCCCTGTTGTATGGCTTTCATGATTGACAGAAATAGTTTGAAAGAGAAATAGAAACATTAAAAGTGAAATTGCAACTTTAATAATGTACCTAATGTTAGTAGAACAAATTGTCTGCCACTTTTGCAAAATCTTTAATCTGCCAGCCTGCAAATTTATACAGCCTACTCTCATCATTTTGGATTTTGACATCAAAAGCATTATTATTAAAATCATTGTTTGTATAAAACAATTACTTATTTGGAATTCTGTATATTGAAATTATTTTTCTCTTTAAGGGACCGATATTCTTATAGGGGACCCTCTGGGTAATTTGGCAATCACACCTCAGGTAAGCTTCATTTAATTAATAATTTGTAATTTTAAATCTGCGACCTTGAAGCTCATTTCAGCTGGTATTTTTCGCGTACAATGTAATTGTAGAATTATTAGTTTCATTAGAGATCCCGATATGAAATGTCTGTAAATATTCCTAAAATTATAGCATAATCCCACCCCTACCCCTCTTGTTCAGACTTAATCTGTAGCCTGTTTTTGGTTTTAGTGTCTTCAGGGGCCTTTTAGTTTTATATGATTTGTTAATTATTATTACACAAATTTTAAGATGATATTCTAAACCTCTGTCTACCATTTTTATTTTAAGGAAAAATTTAGTGCTGATCACTAACAGACAAAAAGATAAATAAAATGTTGATTAAAATAAATGTTTTTCACCAAGGGAATTATTGAAAGAGATCAGATTGTATTTCAAGAGGCTCGACAGAGAGGAATTCCAATCTTCATGTTAACTTCTGGAGGATACCAGGTAGAATAACAGCTGTAACATGTAATTGAAATTTGGTCATCAAACAAAGTTCTATAAATATTTCTTCTTTTTTTTTCTATAAAATAATATTCCTAACTAAACAACAGTTTTAAAACGTTTAGATAAATTAGCTCTTTTGATTTGAGAATTCTACTTCAGTTCTGTGCCTTCTGGTGTGTTCAAGTTCATGATGTTCAAACATGCTTGTTAAATTCGATGATTTATGAATAGTACAGGAAGTTGGTTTGACAAGAACTTGAAATCAGTATCTCAGCTCTAATGAACAAGTTAGACCATGGTTCCCAGCTTACTAATGAGAAATACTTTTTCCAATGTGGTAGAGAAGAACAGCTAGGATCATTGCAGACTCCATCCTTAACTTGCAAGAACAGGGACTCGTCAGCTGCAATTATTCAGAATCTGGTAAGCTTTTTTAAAAAAATCACATATTGCAGTTTCTGTAATTTCAGGTGTTTCATTAATGTTTACAGGAGGGCAACTGGCTTTCACAGGTGGGCAAAACTTTTAAACTGAACTTTATAACAAAAACTTTCCTCTAGATGGTTAAACCATGTCGGCAAAATCATCCTCACAGCCAGTCGATTCGCTCAGTTGCCTGGCCCATAATGAAACTCCTGAATTTTGAAAGCTCTCGGCCTCTCCTTGTTTGGCTGCATTGACATTTTCATTTGTTGGTAACCATGGTGTTTATAAAGACAGAGTAAATTACTGTTATTCTTAATTAATTTTTAGGACCTAGAGGAAACAAAGGCAAGAGTGACAACCAAACAACATACAACACTTTTCAGCATCATTTGTGATGGCAGAAAAGGATCTTTGAATACACTGATGAGAAGATATCTGCAAGGTTCCATGTCACATGTAAAGCATGATGATCAAACTGAATCAATATTACTGTATCAAACCTACATCTAAGAAAGACGACAAGATGTTGTTTTTTCAGTGTGACTCATTTTATGGGCTTTAGAAAATAGCTCAAAAAAAAAAAAAATGTGCACACTGATTGGTTTAAAAGTGTGTTTCTATAACTCCATACGAGAACAGAAAAGTTGTCGTAGTCACGTTTTGGGCTGTTTTCTAAAAATGATAGAAAACATGTTGTCCATGTTTCCATTGAGTTATAGGAACACTCAGGAAAGTTTGAAAAAATTTGAAAAACTTGTGGAAACACTTGCCCATGGGCTTGTGTTTCTACTAGCATTTCTTGTTCTCCCAAATTTCCACAAGTGTTTCTATAACTCAATAGGAGCATGGAAAATGTTTTCTATGAGTAGCTTTTCAGGGGGGAAAAATGCAATTATTATTATTTTTTGATTTAATTTCAATACTACCCCATATAATATTATGTCAAAATTTTAAGGTCTTTCCCCAGTATTGCATTATGCATCCCTACTAGCATAATTTCACGCGTGATTAGCATGCGCGCATTGAAAAATGGCAGCTTTTTCTTTACAGCTGGACCTCGCCATAGAGGTAAATTGTTATTTTTTCGCAAATGAGTATGGTGACCTATCATTTTCTTCTGTTGTTTTGAACTGAGTAATAAATTTCCCTGTGTAAAATAAACATGGACTAATCCTCAGTGTAGAACAAAAAGCAATTGTCAGAAACGTGAATTTAGCAAGTAATCGTGACTACAATCATGGTGCTATTATAAGGATTTATTGGTTATTAACAAGGTGCTGTTGCTGCTTAACGAACATGGGGACCCCTCATTTTTATTTCAAAATATAAGTTCCTATAATATAAACAATCAGTAGGCAAAGTTTCACAAAAATCTCAGTGCAGGTTCTATTTCAGTGGAATGACCTTAACATGCTTTTATTGCAAGTGATAGTTCCCATGAAGTTCAGCTCTAGGGCTTCTAAATTTTCACATGAAGTGGATAACAACATCTTAGTAGTAATTACTGAAAATATTATGAAATTAATACTGTTTTTTTATTTTCTTTGACAAAAGTGATTTAAAATTTTGTTTTATTATTTCAGAAATATTAATGTCTTGTCCAGTCAAGGAGTAGTTCTCCAGGCAAAATTTTAATGTGCAGAGCAATATTGCTAGTGATAGTAAGTTCTTCACTTACTAGTTATTATGATGTTTCACTTATCAAATAGGTTAGGCCATATGTTAATGTTAAAAAAAATGTAATTATTTTATTACTCTTAGAACTTTGACATATTATTATTGGAAAGGTAAAGAAAACTGTTATGGTCTGCCTTGTGGGCTTAAATGTGTCAAGCTATGCCCATGAAATGATATTCTACTACCTTTTTGGGGTTCTTTTTAAAATTTCCATCAATTTCATCATCACTTTTGTATGGGAGTTCCCCCAAGGTTTACATCAGAGTTGGTTAAACACGTACATTTAAAACTGACTCTGAAGTCACAAATTTTCTTAAATTTATTGCCATGTACATAAAGATATACATTCAGTGTAAATAAAATTCTGAAGACTAAATAAAATTCTTTAAAATGGCAGACACCTTGCAGATTGAAGCTTTGTTCACATCATTTGAGTTTCTCAAACCTTAGCAAGACGCTCCCAGATGCAATTTATGATCTTTTAAAATACACAAAAAGTCAACGAAAGGTTTTGCAGTGGACATCGTAGCTACAATGTATTAAACTGACAAGAATGTCTCATCTACTGTTTGTGTTGAACTGCATAAAGTACGCTGCTGTAGGAGCATTAGTGTAGACCTCTTGGTCCAAGTATTCAAGCCTGTAAACAAAACAATAATTTGGATTAGCCCAAAGTAACTAATTGGCACAACATTTATTGTCAAGGAATTCCTTGATCTCTGAAAAAAATTGTGAAAAATGTTATAAATGAGGTGACTTTTAGTTGTTGGAGTCAAATCCGCCAACTCTTAAACTCATGCATCCTGCATGCTTCTGAGATCAAATTTGCACAATTGTTTTTACAAAACTCACTTTGCCCTCTGTTCAGCTGACAGTCTTCTGTTCTCATCAGCCTGGTCTCTGTCAATCTCCTTTTTCTTTCTTTCAGTGCTACGCTCAGCCAGTATTGCTGCCTTGGCTTGTGTCAGCCTCAGTCTGTTGTATTCTTTTTCCTGCTCTTCTTCTTGCTGTTTCAGCCTCTATAAAGGAAACATAGCAGGTTTGATCAGTATGATATATATGTATAATCATGCCCAAATTAACCAGAAGTTTTACTAACTCTCCTACTGACCGATGTAACCAATTTATTAGATAGGTTGCACATAAATTGTCCTAACCTCCTTATCGTCCATCTGTGCCTTTTGAATGCGCCTTATTTCAGCAAGTTGAGCTGGGCTCATGCCCTTCCACCGATCAGTAATAACTCTGTGTGGTCCAAAGGCACTCTGGGCCACATCAGGGTTTTCTGTAAGCATGTCGCCAAACACAGAATTAGAAATTTCAGTAAAGTTGTCATCTTGTTCCTGTTGCTTTTCTGCATCTTCCTTGGCTTGTCTCTCTCTCTTCAAAGCTAAATTCACGTCTTTAGTTGCCATGTTTATTGCACGGCGACAATCTGCTTCTGCACTTGCAAGTTCACAGGCCCTTTGGTCCATTTCCCTAGCTTTCAAATCATACAAGTGATCTGCATACTTCTGATTTGCAAGGGCTTGGTCCTTTTCATTTGTCTGCTGTTTAATCCATTCCCTGTAAAAATATATTATACACAGGTAAATAAATAACCTCTTATTCCTGATCTCAATATCTGAGTTCATAATCAATCAAATATTTTTGTTTGCACACAATTGGTCTAAATGCCTTGCACAACTGAATATGGGAATATCTGACTGACATTCCCCAATTTTCAAAACTGTGCATGTTGCAAATGGAAGATATTGTTATAATATAATGTATGAGTGCTTTTAAACTGATGGCAGTAGCAGTCCAGGATTTATCTCCAGTATTATTCTTTTGAATCAAATGGATTATTTCTACTCCCCCAATTGAATGGCATTTGTTACCAATATGAAAACTGGAATTCTCTTTCAACTTATACCTTGCTCATGAAAGTGACAAGGTTTACAGACTGAGGAACCCTTTCAAGATGTCAAAGGCACATGGCTCAAAGTTAAACAAGCACTTACCGGGCCTGTTCTTGTTGTAACTTTTGACGTGCCTTGCCATTCAAATCTTCACCAACAAATTTCTGAAGTGATGCTACACCACATCGTGGATCATCATCTGAGACCCTGGCTGGCTTGTCTTTCTTCAAACTATCAGGATCATTCAGGTCAAACTCTCGTCGACCATCTGGCTGTTGATGTGAATGGCGGAACTCATTCACAGCCTTGTTCAGCTCACGAATGTCATGCTCTTGGCGCTTTTGAAGTAAAGCAGCGATCTTGTCATTTCTTGTCATGTCAGCAGCTGTAACAGGCAAGTGCTTGTTAGTGGACTTAATAACAGAACAGTTTGGAACTCTTCAGCTTTCTAAGACCTAAAGTTTTGATGTAGTATCACTATGCATATAAAGTGACTGGTTTATACTGTATGAATAGAGTGGGAATCATACCAGTCCATACATTTACACCAAAGTCACAAATAATGAAATGTACATATCAAGGATCAGAACAGTCACTTTTTTGCTAGTAAACCTACATAGCTAATCAACCCTTGTACTTCCACAAAATGCCCCACCGAATTAATATACTGTTATAAAGGGGTAGGATTTTCATGAGTTGAAGTAAAGAAAGGTCGGAAAACTACCTTTTAGTATGTAGAGCAAAAGGGCCTGTGAAAATATATCGTATAGAGATATTAGCGACGAGGAGATTCGAGGCCTTTTTGGGGTTTGAAATAAACAACTAGGCAGGGGCGCCCGACTACTGTTACACCCGATTGTTTACTCCACGGTACTGTAGCTAAGATTTCTTTTCTATACAAGTTATAACTGTCATTTTCAAGGTGGCATGACCAGCAGTGTAATTTTTTCCAAACCGAGAGCAAAAAATTTTCAAATACCAAAAAACGGTGCCTTTATTCACCAACTAATCGACACTACTCCAACACTTACCAAGAGCATTGTGTCGTCTTTGCTCTTCAACTTCGCGTCTTGTACGGTCACTCACTTGCTCACTGAGTGCATTTAGGTCAATCTAAAGGAAATACAACCGTACAGAAATCTTGAAAAAAAATCGACGAGCTACAGACAGTTCTTAAGGCGGTAGGTGGCGCAGTAACCTGCACTAGGTATCAACAACAGCTCTACAAGTGGTTCGATTCCAATTCTTCCTCATTTCCAACTATTAAATTCGAGACGCCCTTAGAGATGGAATATGTCCAGTTAACACAAATACATGTATAGCAACAGAAATGGAGGGTTAAGAGCAGATTTTCGCCCATAGACTACAAACTAGCTAGAATAGTTTCTTTTATGTAAGCTTAAATCTTACCCCGATGGTTCGTACTCGGGCGTTGAATATTCGACTTTGCCGCTGCAACTCCCGATTTCGCCGCCTTTCTATGGCGGCGCTTTCCTTCATATCCACAGGAAGATCGAGCTTATACATTTTTCTCTTGTCTTCTTAAAGGTCTCTACCACATTTAGTTGATATCGGGCTGTATCTAAAGCAAACTCTGTTGATGGCCTCCTTTTGTAATCAGTTCTCTTGCTTTGCAGTGTTGCTAGGGAAACACAGTCCAACCTACAATGCATTGCGTGCCGAAAACTGGCCTCAATCTGGTGTGTGGCTGGTCGGCAATGTATCACGGGTAAATTTGTGAAACTCAAGAAAACATAGTATTAAGTAATTTTTCCCCGGATTTTTTCCTAGATTAAATGAATTATAAACAATACTGCGATCCCATTGTAGAAGAAAAGGACATAAATTGAGTGTCAGTACAGCGTTTTAAAATAATCCCTTGAATATAAGCCTTGGAGTAAGCCTCTTTGCGTTAATCTCTGATTACACTACACCTCTCTTGATCCCTTGTAAGCAGTTGAGCTCGAGCAATTTAATCGTACGCCGAATTTAACAAAACAGCCTCAATTTCGAAGAGACATTTCTTTAATTTATTGGTCGGCAGTTTCTGCGACGAGTTAAGAAACACAAAAGTTGCTCTATTCGTTAGCAAGAGACTGATGTGAAGATCAAACAACTGGCATTCTTTCCGTGCAGTCGGTGGCAACGATCTTTGCCCATTTTCAGTTTTTCCGATCGTGCAGTATTGCTAAGAACATCGTTTAGACTCAAACTTCAAACAGGTTTCAAACTTCAATATTCCCGTTGCACGAGGACGTTGAAAAATAACTCCGTTTTTCCAGTCTTAAGAAAAGTGTCAGTCTATTGAAGAAACAAAACAAACAAGACAAAGACATGCATGCCCCAGTGCATTAAGATCATGTGTAAGGCAAGGTAGCTTTATTTTGAGTCGTAAACGTAGGGAGTGGTTCCCCAATCTCCCGAGCCAAGGGCTCATGACAAAAACGCACGACTATTTACAATAACGTTACTACTTACAATTACTATGTTCGCTAAGATAAATTCAGAATTAAAATATAAAATATTCCTAAGAGCACGACATATTTACAATAACATTACTACTTATAATACTATATTCTCTAAGATAAATTCAGAATTAATCACGTTGGTCTATAGCTATCATGATTTTGTTCTGCCGGCACTTACCATATTTTATTTATCGATTCTAGGTTTGAGATACAGCTTGAACTGAATGATTTAAAATGAAGTCATCAAAGTTACTCCCGGTAGCAACGTATGGACAGTTAACTTTTGTTTCACCTGTTCTGGACCGAACCGAAATCGGTAACGGAGTGATCTAATGGACTTTTTGATAATCTCTCAGTTTTTTAAAACAAAAATACATGGCGTACCCGCTCAGCGGCTTGAGGCTGAAGCAGTTAAAATGGACGGCTTTTTTGCGAGAAAATAGCCAAGGAGGATACTTTTGTAACCACCACAGGGAGACCAAAGAAACCAGAAAAGTACGATGAGGCATTTTAAATGCCACAAGCTACCAAAAATCAGGTCAGTAACGATATTGCAGAAACTCAGGAGAATGAACAAGGCTTTTGATAGGATAATTTCGAATTTGGGTACGGCAACAGCTTACTGTGCACTTCAAAGCATTCGCCGGTAGAACATGAAAGTTGACAGAGATGGAAAGTGGAATTTTTTTCGTAATTGACTCGGTTCCGACAAACTGTCTTTTGGGTTACTATTTAAATATATTTGCCACCTGCTTCTGTCAGGGGACAAGCTAACTTGTACTCAACTGAAACGTTTGTTTCAGGTTCCTCCGACTCTATGTTTCTAGTCTAGTGCAAAGTTCCTTTGAGTGCAAAAAGTGACATCCATTATGCAGCGGTGTCAGTAGATTCAAGGAAAATGTTTTTTCAAAGGGATTAAAAAGCCAAAACAAGACAGGTATCACATTGTGAATTTAAATGGCAGTAGGTTGCTCTCATTGAATTGTTTGATGAGTTTTTTTGCTCCCCCTTAAAAACTAACAGGAGAACACTTGACATGAAATAAGTAAGATTGAAGTTGTAGGCATGTTTTAGCCTTCAATGCCAAACACTAGTATGCGTTGAGCTGCTATATTTCAGTGGTGAAATTTTTTTTATATTTACTAGACCTTTGCCAAGAACACAGCCTTCCGAAAATTTATTTTTCCTTTAACGCGTATCAGCGTAACGAAACACGTCACGCACTAAAGCATTAATTGATTCAAAGGTTTGCTGCAAGTAATAACGTTTTTTTTTTTTGCAGCTCAGTAGCCCATCAGATATGTTTAGAAAGTTCCTTAGCAGGCATGGGGCTCTTTTTCGTATTAACCAGTCAATCTTGATTCCATAGTTACCGATCTTCCGTCAATTTATTTTAACTGTGTAATTTACCTTCTATAGGAGTTAACAAAACCAAATATCATATTGTACTAGCTTGCTTGTACAGCTGTATGTTCCTTTCCTATGCATTGAGTTTCAATCAATAATACGCTAGGAAAATCGAGACTTTCTTTTTGCGAAGTAATTTTCGAACCAAAGCTCCTGGCCCTGACAATTCGGCGAGGATCGCTGGGTTTCCCAACTTGTTTATACAAGCGTGAGCCAACGGGAGATTTGCATATCGTTTTGTTGACTCGCCTTTGAAATTCAAATTTCTCGCTATTGCAAAGTGTCAGAGTCGCCCAATAGGAGACAAAAGACAGCCACCTTATAACTCAAGTCTTGGACATCTTTAAAAGTGACGATTTGTCCGATATAGAGGACAGGTGAAGAACTGCGACATTTTGGGAGAAAGAAATTTCCTTCATGGTTTGAACGCGCCATTTTTTGTCTAAAATGATGAACGCTTGTACATTCACACGGTACGGCGTATATTTTCTTATTTGTTGCGTTGCAACCTTCTTCGTTGCCGGCAGATCCATGGCTCGTAAGTATTAAAAGAAATAGCAATCCTTTTCTTTATTTGCGCTTAATCCTCGAAGCACATTAGCGAAAATTTTCGATTAATCCATGACCACAATTCATTGAGATTTTACGACAACACGAAACGATTTCACGCCGATTCTGATTATGGCAATTCGGAAATTAAGACTCGTAACGAAGCAAAATGCGAAAAAATAGCGATGTAATAATTTTTGGCTAGTACACGAAGGAGCATTCCAGTTTGCAATGCTACGGAGCTGTCATCCAAATTTTGATCTTTAACTGGGTCAATGCTGATATAGAGCCCCCAGAAATGTTACATTAAACATTTCTGTTTATCAGTAAGGTCGCGGAAAAACAAGAACAACACCTTTTGAATTTATACTAATGCTTCCCACAGATGGTTTTGTTTTATGCGTGAAAGATGTTTAGCTTTCTGACTTTTCACAGGATGAATTAATATTATGCTGTGTTTCAAAGCTGGTCGACGTTTCAATGCCACGGACTCGTTTTAAGCGATGATAGATAGCATTTCTTTTAATGTTTAAATCTCTCGGGGTCTTTCAAACCGTTCAGTTCTGCTTCCGCGCGCCGGCCGCAGTACAGTTTTTCGTACTTGTCATGTATTATTAAGGAACCTAAATTGTCCCAGTGTGTAACAGAAGTTTGCAGATATCGACGAGCTTGTTTGGTTTTACTTTGTATTGGTTTGAAACTTAATACGATGCTGAATCTTCCATCAATGCACAATCTTTATTAAGTTTCGGCCTTTCAAGGAAATAACGGAGCCATAATATAGAAACAGTAGCTTGCTTGCAACACCTAGGAACAAAAGAAATTTGACTGCTTAATAAGAGCTTTGCGTATGGGTCATGCGAAACTAAATTTATCTCTATTCCTAATGCACACAAAGGTGCAAACCGCTTTACTCAAAAACTTCGCATTTTTTGTTAGCAACGTGAACGAAAAACCAGTCAGGAGTTGAACAAAGGTATTCTTTCAGTGGATCGGCAAGACTTGTGTCAGATATTGGATGTTCATCAGTGAGGTAGACGACATAATGTGAAGTCATCCTTTTTCGGTTTTGTAAGTTTACACAAATTCGCGAAAACCTTTGCGATTATTAAACTCAATCGAATTTTCTATCCCGTTACTGTACGTAGTCAGTTTCTTCTGTAGTGTTTTGAAACCGATAGCTTAAGATTGGTTAGGAGACCGAAAAGCATTTGGTATAGTAACAAACGCATAATAATATATAAGCAAGTAAATTTGGCATGCTGAAAACAAACGTTTCTGAAATTTATCAAGGAAACGACGTTTTTGTTTTCTACTCCTGATGCTGGGTTTTGAAAACTCCAGATGACACTGGAGCACTTCAAAAGAGAACCGTTGGCTTAAGCCGAAAAACAAATGGAAGTTGGAAGACTAGTAAACTTAAATTCACAATTTCATTAGTTCTTGTTTTACCTAATAACGCAACTTTCCTTGTACACTGCGGGCTAAGAAGTCCAATATCTACAACAATTTAACTCACAAACCGTATTGCTGATAACCAACTTTCATGTCCGTTTAAACCAGTTCTAAAATCTACGAAGAAAGGTAAGGGCTGACGTATTTCTTTGAAGTCTGGCCAAATTTTAGAACCTTGATACGAAGTTAATGATATTCCTTTATGTTTGTAGTTTGGTTTTCAGCTGCTGTGCACGGCTCAAGTTGCTAATTTCTCATGGTTTGAAAACGTTTTGAAGTAGAGACTCGAACCCGGAATCACACATTTACATGCTGAAAATACTGATTTCATGAAAACTTTAACCGGCCATGAATTTCGTATGGAATTCTTCTCTCAAAGAAATAATATGAACTCAATATCAAAGGCGACAAATGTAAAATGAAAAATAAAGATAAAAACTACGGCGAACTGAAGGGTACTTAATTCAAAAGAAAGTTTCCAAGTTTTAAGTGTTGCAACAATCAAATGAACCTCAACTTTTTTCTTGTTCTTGTTGTGAACCATGATTGACGTCATAAGATAATGGCAATATATCTGTAGATCCTCTCTCACAGAAACAGAAAGAAGCAATCGACGAAACGACAGGACTGTCCTCGACATGTCAAAGAGCTCTTGCACGCGAAATATCTTTAACAGTTCTTGTGACATAAGGATCCGCTATAGGTGTGTGCCTTAGTTGCTATGGTGATACTACGTGAAAACAATGATTAAATTTTTTATGCATCAGAGATCTAAATTATAAGCATCGAAGAGCCGATCTAGCGTCTGTTTTGATTTTCACGGAGCATTTAACCCGTAGGTGGACATTTTTTGAGGAGTCCGCCAAAATGTCTAAGTGCCGCAAAACTATGTTGTCATGAGCGAATTGTGATCTAAATTGCGCATGCGTAAATGCCCTCAGCGTGAAGTGCTTGTTTTTCAGACGCAGCTTGCATGAATGAATTCCAAGACGACTGTGATGATGACAATGACGAAATGCATCATATTGTCAGGCGCTCTATCGCAAATGTAAGTTTCTTTACTGCTCACATCATTTTTAACCCTAATCTGCTGCTCCATTTCATTTAAGGAGAGACAAGAGGCTTTCTCCTCGATTTACAAGACCAAATATAAAACTGACTTTTCAGTGAAATAGTCTGGAAAAGAAGCATGAATTATTTTCTCAGTTGTTAATGAATGATTCATTATCTTTTAGCCTTCAACAGTCTCGAAATCCTTCAAAGTCGACTTCTCTCCAATAGTTCAGAATGTTACTTACTACAACACCGGTGACTCGATGTCTTTTCAACTCAACCTGACACACAACCAATCCGCAGGAGCTGTCGATTTGAAGAACAACCTCAAAGTTGTTCTGTGGTCGCAGTATCTCGAGCCTGTAAACAGCTCACTGTCCGTTGTAGCCGGGAGTATCAATGGTGCAGCGCAATACAACTCCAGCGCGATTTCTTTTGATGTGACATCGCTGAATAGTGGAGACGTAGTGTCCATCACTTTCGAGGCCACAGTCAAAGACTCAATTCAGCCTTTGTCGAATCTTTACTTTGCTGTACTAGTTACTGGTCAGGATGGCAGTAATAACAATTACCACTATGGCCCAGTTCCCTCGCAGCCAACCCTGTATGCCGTGTTCCCAACAGTGTCACTGGCCAGAACTTCGTACTCATGTAAGTATCACTCATGTGTCCTTGCGTATTATCGTAGGGACTGGTGTAGGTCATTTCACTTTTTCTTTAAAAGCAAAAATAACATTTCGTCTCAAGAACAATAATTCGACCGATTGATAGAGTCTGCAACACTTAGTTATTCAGAATTAGGGAGAGGTATAAAATGAAAAAAAGAATATTGAGCGGGATATGTCCTAAAGAAATATAATCAGATTCGTTAACGAGAATTCGCAGAAGATCTAAGCTTGATCTAAAGCACGGCTATGTACTTGGTCAGAGTGTTTTTATAACATAGATGAATCAAATTACCTTTACTTGCGGTAGAAATTGAATAGCAATTCTTGATTTGGTTTTCCCTGATACAGTTCAGCAGACTTCTGGGCTGAAAAATTTAATTCCCTGCCTTTAAATTGACTTGCAGACCTATGGGTAGGCAATACGACTGGATATACCATGACTGTCCATTTACCAAAACTCAACTTTTCTCTGCTGGTTGAGATAAGCACCAATATCAATGATTTCTCCTTCATGGAACTGCACAATGTACAAGTCAAGAATCCTGGAGGAGGGATACCAAATGCTGTCGCTTCATATGACTCCAGCGATGAAGTGCCCTTCAATGACCGCGCTGTTCTGGACTTTGGAAACTTAACTGTAAGTGATAATGTTGGTGAAGTTGTTGCAAAGGCACATGCTTCGCAATGCGGGATATTTAGAGAATCGTGTCTAGAGTCTAGATTTAATGTTCACGTATGAGATAATGATGACAACTGTATGGTACGGAGTGATGCAGAAATCTCACCACTTACCAGAGTTTAGTGGCAGAGCATGGCTGGGTGGGTGAGTGGGTGAGTAAGTTGTTGAGTGATTTGACGAGGCACCTTCTGAGGTGAAAGGTAAAGTCTGGATACGAGCCAAGTGGCCCATCAGGCCAGAGCTTATCCCGGTTTCTGTAGCATGAAGCGACTAGGAGTATCTCTACTCCCCCCTAGATGGGATGCTAGTCCATCGCAGGGTTACCCCCAGCGTTAGGTTCGCCGGTACCCATTTATACACCTGGGTGAAGAGAGGCACTGAGAAAGTAAAGTGTCTTGCCCAAGTACAATGTCCCCAGCCAGGGCTCGAACCCGGACCGCTCAATTCGGCCGGGAGACGAGCGCACTAACCACGAGGCTACCGCGCCTCCCATTGCCTTCTGAGGTAACTTGACGTAAATTCTCGTCATGGAAGAATCTCGTTTTGTGATATTTCGCGAGTTCCAGCGAGGCAAGACTTCCATCACTTCCCAATAAATTCAGGTGAATTTATCTCTCTTCCATCTTATTTGTTTTTGTTCAATTTGTTTTCATTGCCAAGGTTTCTGGCAGCGACGCATCCCCAAACAAGATTGTGATAGAGTACAACGTCACTATCAAAGATCATCCACTGCTAGCTAATAACTCAAAACACTGGGTGGGCGCAGGCATGCGCAGTGGCTACCAAATGCTGTGGGTGGGCCAAGAGGCGCTGTACGTATACAAGGTGTGTATTATGTCTTTGTGTCAGACTGCAAATTCTCCTTACATGTCTCCATACGTTTTGTATATTGTTAGTTTAGAGAATTCAACTGATATCAGTGAAGTTTTCCCGTGATGAGCAGAATCAGTTTACTTTCAAGCATTTTTCCTTGATTAATTAACAAGGCTGAGTGGAGGTGGCTTTTAGTCATAGTTGACTCAACTGTATAGAAATTTACTACTCTCAATATTATATCCAGAAGAGAACCTCTGCGTCACTCTCAAAAAAATATAGAAAACAACAGACATTTCAGTGTGTTGCGTCACAAACATTTTGAACTGTATTTTGCTTTCATTCGTGTGCGTTAAGGAAAACGAGAATCACTTCTACTAACCTGTTTAACTGGTTACCCCACTAAGCAACTCACTATCATATACAATTTGTATGGTTTTCTGAGCGCATTAATTGTATTCCATGACTTACGTTTATAACCTGTATAATAACCCGTATTTTCCTTCTTATTTGTCTCAAACAGAGTGAGCCATCGTTAACTGCCAAATTTACAACCACTAACGACACTGTCAGTAATCGATACTTGATTGGAGATATGCTGTTTGTGAACTGGACTGTCGAGCATATGGAAAACACATCTTATGAGGACGCAAAAAATGTACGAGTATCTTTCTACTCCAACACTCTGAAAATTTTGACGGCGACCTACAGTGATCCAAACAACGCCAGCCAGTCATTGAAAAAGAAAGACGATTTTCATTCGGATGAAATCTTGGTCCCAACGTTATCACAAGGTAAGTAATGGCTTTTAAAAAGAAATAAGAAGTCGGTAAAATTCAAACGGCACCTAAAGATTATCCTTAAACTTTCCTTAAAAATCATACTAATAAAATTTTTAAACGTGTCTTCATGTTGTTAGCACTTTCTTTATTTCACATAATTGCAGCATTCAATAACAAAAATATGTCTGGGCTCCTTTTGTTGACAGAACATTCCATCTTATTAACATCTATTATTTTTTTGCTTTTTTATCTTTTAGGCCAAACGATCTCTGGGGATTTAGTCCTGATTGTCAGCGACAGAATCTCTCCACTGGAGCCTCTTGATATCTTCATGCAGCTCAAATATCAGAACTTAAGAGAAGATGAAAAGCTCAACACAACCCATAAGCCTTCGCCGTCTTATGTGGCTGGAGTCCCAGGCTTCTCGCTCAGACTCAACGAATCAACCAATCAGATACGAATCGGTGGCCGCGCCAAATTTTACTTCAATATATTAATGAGACGAATCGTTTCCACTCTGACAGTAGAGGTGCTTTTTTTTATGAAAAAATATATTTTGTAGTTAATTACGAGCTTGAGCCACTGGCTCGTCAATGTAAACTGTTTTGTGCCACTGTTCCATCGCATTTATTACATTGCGTTGTTGTTTTATTACTCTAAATTAAAAATTGGATGGTGGCTTGAACGAATACTCTTTTTACTTTGTATCTCATCTCGAAGAACTGATTGATTCAGCTTAAGTAGTTAGAGAAGTTGCTAGGTTTCATTTGCAAGAAAACGCTTGGAGATCAATACAGCAATAAAAAATAATAGGAAGTTAGCAGTTACTAAATTTTCAGAGCTCGAGATCCCCAGCTTTAGGAAACCTTTCTTTTGAGTATAGATGAGTATTCAGATTTAAGATTCTTATTATTTGCTTTATTGACAAATACAATTTTACACTGATTAAATTACAATATCAACAAGGAAAAGTGAGAAAAATAGAGAAAAAAATTAGACTAATATGTGTGACATATTTGGCATCAGTTAAAATCAGCCAGTTATAAGCTTGCGGAGAATGTGCATGTACCATACGTACGTTCAAGCGCTGTAGGCGATGTAGCAGTGATGTAGTGATGTGACCATGTTCAGAATATATGCCAGAGCTTGTTTAACAATCGAAAACTTTTCTTTCGCTTCCGGGCACAACTAGCAAAAACCCTGGATTGTAAACACACGTTGCAAATAATATGTCATACGCTCCAATTCGACGATAATGCAATGATACTTGAAGGTCAAAGCAACAACTTCACGAAAAGATAAACTCGACCTGCCAGCGTAAGCACTTTAGCATTTGTGGACAAATACTGAGGTCTTTATTTTTAACATTGCAGGTAATCCTTCCTGTGAATGAAACTTCAATCATGTCTCTCGTCTCATTGCAAGTTGTCGGTGTGGGTAAAAACATAAAAAATAACGCTGCCCTTAGCCAAATGACAGCACAACTCAGTTCCACCGTCGGAGACCCAAAGCTTCACGATCGCGGCAAGATCGACTTCGGCACGGTCGAAAGTACGGTCGGCGACGTAGATCACCCAGATAACAAGATCATGTTGGAATTCGAGATTATTGTAAACGACCACGCCAACGTGACAAATGGTTCAAAGCACTGGGTGGGGGTGGGGGTGCGCGGCGGAAAGCGCATGATGTGGATCGGAGACTTTGCACTGATAGCAGATGTTCCTGTGGACAGAAGACCGATTTTGCAAGTTGTAGCGAGTTGTGTTGTTCCGGGCACTAAGCTCTCATGCAGTGAGGCTACCACTCTGGAGAGAAGGTAAAATAAACTTCAATGTTACTAGTATCACGTTTGCTGTCGCCTTACCGAGAGCGTTCAGTTGTTCGTCTTTTCGATGTAAGGAGGCCTGGTTGATTTGTAGTTTTGATGAGGTTGGGTACGGTTTATAAAGGGTTCACGCTATTGTGTTATGTATCTCTTCAGCTCGAGAGTGCATTTCAACGGAACAGTGTCCCATGCCGAGCAATCGCAGCAATACGCAGATAATGTGAACGTGTTTTGGATGATGCCACCGTATGTGAATTACACTACGCTGGAGAGAGATCCTGAATTGAATTACTTGGAAACTAAACAAGGACCCAAGTTTAGCGTGAGTTGATCAGTAAATAGATTGAAAGACTGAGAGTAGACGGAGAGTAAAGCTTAAAATAAATGAACCAACGAACAAATACACGGACGAAGAGCGAACGGTTGACTGAATAGCATTGTTAAATCGAGCGTTTTCCTTCCGTCAGAGAAAGCATAGATAGAGACGACCTTCCGTATATACACGAGTCATGTCTGTTTCTATTAAATGTCGAGATTTTTATTTCCAGTTTGTCAAGGGAATGCACTTCCTAGACCAGTTTTCATTCTCAGTCGAAGGGAACCTGGATCCTGATGGACTTATGCCTCCAGGCGAAAATTACGCCGTGTCCCCGATACAGCTGTCCTACAGTCCAGCAAGCATGTCAGCCATATATGGAGCTCCACCCGTACCAGTGTCCCTTAAGTTCAAGTCGCCAGGTAAGGGAGGGAACGGGCTCCAGGACCTTTCTATAGAACTAATAGGCTGTTATAGGAGTCGGAGGGAATGAAAAGAAGAGTTATCTTTAATGAAACCCCTACCCTGCTCCGGAAGAGATGTAATCCACCTTAATCCCTAATTTAAAATTAACATTGGGTAACGTTTCTTTGCCGGGTTAAGTTAGTCTTTCCGATTTAAGCAGTAATACGAGAAAGTGGAACAACCCAACATTATAATGGAAGTTATTTCGTGACAACATTAACATATACTAATACTAATTTATAGAGGCAATCCATTAATTTCCCTTGGCGCTTCACAAAAAGAAAATGAGAAAAATAGTTTAAAATTTAAAAAAAAAATAAAAAGCTGATAAAAGGAGAGATAAGTTAAAAGGTCTCAAAGAAAATTAAAGAAATGTGCTTTTAAAGACTTGTTTAAAAAGATATGTTTCAAATGTATTTTAACACTGATTTGTTTCGTTAACGGCACATGACCAAATAACAGGAACTCATTAAGAAGTGGAAATGGCTGATTTGTGGAAATTGTTTACCCATGACATGATAAAGACCTGCCATCACGTGACCAAGACAGACAGACTGACATTCGTTTTTTTTTTATTCTTTTAAGGTGATGGTGCTCCTGCGGGAACGCCTTCAGAGCTTCCAGGTATGTCATATTCTTGAGCTTGATATTCAAATTCATCCAGACATACAAATAGAGTAAAGAACCGCCAGAAGAGCTCGTCTGCTATTTTCTAATTGTCCCAATCAACCAACCGTCTAATCAACCAACCAACCAACCAACCAGTTAACCAACCGATTGATCAATCCATCGATCACTCATTACATTATAAGTCAAATTATCCTCGCATTTTAATTGGTTCTTACTTGTGATCGATTGGAGGAGAGACGTATAAATAACCACCGTCATTACCATTTTTTTGTATTTCTTTAATTTTTTATACAAAACAGATTCCATGTCCCGTGCCATTGTTCAGTAATAGATCACAGAAGATGTTAAAATGTGGTTAGAGCATCAGTGACACACTCGCCTAACGGCTCGTGTGCCACTTTTGTTCTTATCACAGTTTGATGTCATCTGTGATCAATTACTGAACGGACGCACGGCGACATGGAATCTATTTATTAAATTGAAAATTAAATTAAATTTTTAAACCTGAATGTGTTATACTTTCTATAAACGTTTTCTTTCCAGAGATATATAGCCGAGGATTTCTGGTGCACAAAACTCAAGACATTGTTTACGTGTGTCAAAAATCAAGCGACAGGTAAATATATCACGGTTACATTGCAAGAGATTATATCTAGTCTGATTATCAGTTAAATTTTCCGTACCACAGACTAAGGGTAACAAAAGCAAAGAAATTCAGCAACTCGTGAAGGATCAACATTTGTTGATGTATCACTAGATTTTCAGAATCCACCAAAATCAAAAGGAGAATACTGACTGATCAGTTCTGATGTTTTTTTTACTCTAGGTTGAAGTCTAGCTGCTTCTCGACGGATGACAAGGCACATGCGTGGACTGGTAACACATAGATTTCATTTACACGTTTAAGTTATAGTTCAAAGTAAGATGTTGCAGTTCTTGCGAACCAAAGCCATAAACATTGGTTTAATTAAGAGTGTTGGAGCATTCGCTCATTTTAGGTGAAGAGCGCAGGGATACGGTATAGAAATTGAAACGTGATACGTGAGAATACCCGCCACGAAGGGCTCGTGCTATGTACTTATTGACTGACTGGGAGGGCCGGACGGGATAATATTTGATTTGAGGTCAGGACCGAGCGCAGCGAGGTTCGCACGTTCTCACCGAATGTCAAATATTTCCCGTCCGGCCCGACCTCAGTCAGTCAATAAGCAATTTATCACATGGAAATTTTTGTTTTTCAATTTGTGAGGAGTGTTGACTTACTATCTGTGCTTTCGGAGTAAGTTGGCACCTGAATTAGTTGTGCATTAGTAAGACCGTACGCGTTTTTTCCGGCCCTGACTATCACTTTGATGCGTTCGGTCCTCATACGGGACATTTTTCGTATGGTCTTCCAAGGAAATAGTGCGCAGGGCTGTACTAGTCATATGATAACAAAGCGTATTGCACGGCACTGTAGGCAACATAACTGCGATTAAAGGATGGATTTCGTGTGAAGTCATTGTAGCATGGCCAACCTTTTTTGACATGGTGTCCATGGTAGACATTCAAATCTAAAGTCTTAAAAGGGCTTTTCATCAAAACTAGATGGTCATAATAAAGGCGACTGATCACGGTGAAAACTTGGACCTTTTCACTCCATGAAAAACAGTGTTAAGAAAAGGCAAACTGTTACAGAGATCATCTAACAATAAGTGCAAAATAGACAAAGCTAGCTAAACAAATGAAAACAAGTCAATTTTTTTTTCTACTAGTACCTACTTGTGAAGGAACCTATTTTACGCGTTTGGTAAAATCAGTCTAATTGTAGACAAAAAATAAAAATGAAATCAGATCAATACTGCACCAGTCAAAGACATTGTAAATGAGGTTGGAAAAATCGTGAAAAGCCATGTATCTTGGAAACGTATACGTTGGAGCAATTGAGTGATTTATTTAGCAATGAAGTGTTTGGATTTCTCCTTCAGCTATGGATCAACAAGTCGGCTATGTGATTGGCCAAGATGGAGAGGACTTGTACGGTATAGCGTGCAACAACCGCGCTTACATGCGTAAGCGAGGTATTCAAGGTGCTTGGTATGGCATCGAGAAACGGGTCTGGGAGAAAGCCAAAGCAAGGAACAGCAACATCCAGGAAAACCTTGTTAAGATCGAGGAAAATGACTCGAACACCGGAGATCCAATAGCTAGCATGACGAAGCAGACAACTGATACAACCAAATGGGGAGGTAAATGTCCCTAAGGATTAACACTCTTTAATTTCACCTCTTGACTCGAACTGCGATATGCGAGCAGCCCCTTATCCATTCCTTGCTTGCTCATTCAATTTCTTCCAGATATTGACAAGTCATTTTTAAGAATGGGGTATAAACACGACTGCTCAACATTGAATCGCTTGTTCACTCATCTTGATCTTCGCGTCTTGTTTTATATTTCAGGAAACGCAAAGGGAGTGCACATCAAAATCGGGAACGTCTGGTACCTGAAGGCTCAGTGGAAATGCTGCGGAAATTAAGCCAACGTTCCCACGTTTCTTTGATTATTTGAGTCCATCTTGTGGGATTTATAGGACAGTATATTAATTCCGTAGAGCACTGCACTTAACTGTTTTCTGAAAAATCACACAGGAATCAGAACTTTTTCGCACGCTTTTCCAGCTTTCTTAGTCTGAAGTGATTTCAAGGATCTAATTTGTATTATTTGTTCGAAACTTCGTAAAAGCAATACCTAAGTAACGAGTCGCTCGCGACAGAGGACCGGCTAAAGATCCATTTCAGTTACATGATTGATGTAAATAGTTCGAAATATTCGTGGTAGTACTCATGAACTCCGGGTATATGTTCTAACCCTGAAATACTCAGTTTGTCGAATAAAACATTATGGACACGAAGTCGTAGAATTGGTCATATTCTTAAAGGCATTTGGGCCAAAAGTTAACATTAACAAAGTTCTACATATCCAATCCCTTTCTGACGTCACTTTCACTCTTTAGTCATACACAGTTACAAAGAAAGTTCCGTTCATTTGTCAGTATTAAGCTTTTAGAAATTATGCTTATCTCGAAGGGGTTGTTCTTTCAATAATGTCATTCTAATGAGTCCTGAAAGTGATTTGTCATTTCGATAAACTCGACGTGACAAAAAACAATCAGAAACAAGACAGGTAAAGGTAAAGTCTGCATACGAGCCAAGTGGCCCAGCAGGCCAGAGCTTATCCTGGTTTCTGTTGCATGAAGCGACTAGGAGTATTTCTACTCACCCCTGGATGGGATGCTAGTCCATCGCAGTGTTACCCCCAGCATTAAGTTTGCCCGTACCTATTTATTCACCTGCGTGAAGAGAGGCACTGGAGAGTAAAGTGTCTTGCCCAAGAACACAACACAATGTCCCCGGCCAGGGCTCGAACCCGGACCGCTCGATCTGGAGACGAGCGCACTAACCATTAGGCCACCGCGCCTTCCACAAAGCCTAACAAAACACACGCAAATCAGCTGGGTAACCAACTTAAAACTGCGTGACAATCAGAAAGGCCAACCCAGCTAAATGAATGCCAAAACGAAGGCCAGTCAGTTAGACTTAAGACATACAGTAAAAGCCTGCGAGTAAGAACCTGCATTTTGCCAAGTTAGGCTAAACAGGTTCTCACATAGAGGGTATCTAGCAAACATTTCGGCTACTAAGGTTCTTTAAAGGGTTCTTATTTTCTTAAGAAAATAATTTCAGAGAAGTTTTCAAATGTAGTGGTTTTCAGCCTATTCCTTACATAAAATTAGCATAAAAAGTATTTGTTTATGCAATAATTAACAATTGTTCACCGAAGTGGAGGTAAATATCCATCACTTTCACCGACACTGAGGTGAATAATTGTTTTAGTATATACCACACAAGCTGAATAATTAGCGGACCAAAACGTTATTTTGTGGGACAAGCGGTCGGAAATTTTAAAATCTCTCGCGCCGGGTGCTCGGAGGTGAATGGTACTTGCTAGTCACCTCCGAGTTAACCAATCAGAGCGCGCGAAAAGCACTATTCACTTGTGTAGTATATACTGACTGACATGTCCACGTAAAGGGTCATGTTGAAGTCTTACCTTTGTGCATAACATTACATGCTTCCTGACCGTCAACGGTGCAAGATCCCAAACGTTTCTAACACAACTTATGATTTTTTTTTGCATGCAACATGCACTATCATTTCCACACTGATTAATAATAGTGATAATTCACTGTGAACACAAAGTAAAAAGTCTCATGTCACCAACCACACCCTTCTGTGGACCCTGCTACATTGTAATTACAGTTCACAAACTGATCCATTGTTAAAGATAATTTGAAATAGAGAAAAATAGGGAATCTTTAACTTAAAACTTATAGTCTTCAAGTCCTTGGGGTCTGACCAGGTCATCCTCAGATCCATCAACAGTAATGAGCCCATCCAGTTTTCTGGAAGAGTCTCAAAAAAAATGTATTATCTTTTTTTAGTTTCTGCCATGCTGCAGCTGTCCACTTTGTCATATCTTATTTTTATTATTATTATTATGTGATTTTGGCAACACTGTATTGTGATTCTATTTAAGTACAGAGCATCGGCATTAAATTAAAAATTTCAATGAATATATGAAGGTACCTGTGTTTCCATAAAAGGATGGCAAAACGCTATTTGTTCAATTTAGTGAATATTTACCTATGATTCAGAAAAACAGAACCTGTTTGAAATTTTAGGCTAAACAGATTCTTGCACAGAGGGGGTCTTACTGGCACATTTTAGCCTGGCAGGTTCTTAAAATCTCGGTTCTTACTCGCGTCTTTTTACTGTAAATTAATCAGCAAAATTAATGTAACAAAGCACAGATGTTAATTGAAAATAGGTTGTTACAAGAGGACTTCCTTGTCCTCTCTCACAAGATGACGAGTCCTCGCTTCATCGGAATAACATGACTTCCTCTTTTCCAACAAAAAGGTGATTAATAAAGTAAAAACAAGCATTTGATATATTTAAAATAATAGTTTTATTTCTCTCGGTAACTTTAAAGGCACGACTGCAAAATATGTTTCAATACTGACGCCATACATAAGACGGGATACATAAGAAGTCCTCATGTAAATTAATCTTACATACATGCTCAGATGTCTCTAAGCCAAGAGAAGATCAAGGTAGAACTTCTTTTGCTCTGAGCGAAGGTCTACAAATCCAAGAACATAAATGGTTATAGAATTCTGTCGATAGACAAAATTAAAGCTTCTTAAAATACAGCTTCTTTGGTCTCTTGTGAAGAGTTATTTTATGATATCGTATTATTGTCACGCTTTGTGCTCGACTTTATGATGTGAATTTCGAATGGTTTCCCGTTGTCTCTTTTTATTCGAGTTAAGGGACTTCAAACAACACCAGGGCCCTCAGGACTACTGTACTAATGCCTTAAGTAGGGTTACCTTACGAGACACACTGCGCCAAAACTGTAACTAATATCAGATGGAACGCAATATTCAGGTTTTTGTACTTCAAGTCTACCTCTGTGTAGCGAATACCACATGAATGCCAAATATTTAAAAGCTTGTTTCCATTAGCAGCGTAAGCAAAGCTTGACAATCTTTTATTCACCTCGCTAGGAATTACTGCCACGTAAACTCATTCATGAGTGTAAGTGCAGTGAATATGGAAATTTGTGTTTCCTTGTGTCTCTAATTGTGTTGTCAAAATTATGATGCCAAGTGAAAAAAAAAGGATTGCATTCGTTTTGGTATGGTTATGTTACTGGTAAAAACCAGCCTTTACGAGGTTTAAAAAAGAACTGCGCCCAAGTAGGAAATTTTCATTTCAGAAAATTTATTTTTTCCAGTGTGAAAATTATTAGTAAAGTATTAAAAAAAAAAATCATTAAAAAATATCACTAAGTTATGCAACAGTAATATTAACCCGTTTTTAGTATTTATGCTTACTAATTCTATTACGTTAGTCATGTCCTTTAGCTCCTTTGTACTTGAGGTTGAATTTACAATCTCGGGCACGCTTCTCTAGTAACGTTTAGAAAGACCTACTGCAAACGTGATCACGAACCTTCACACCTGTGTTTCACGCAGAGGCCAGCTAAAAGTCGTAACGCGATACGAACACAAACATCCTGTGCACGAAGCGTGACGCCAAATCGCCAGTCTCGAAATCAGTGACATCTCCGCGGAATTCCAGCAAGAAAATCTTGGGGCCTTCGATTCGTTTCTTGCTTTTGATGTATGCAATCACCCCGTTACTCTCACCTTTCGTGTCTATTTCAAAGTAACCCTCTTCGTTTCCACGATGAAAGTAAAATGTTATATTCGGGGTAGTCCTGTAGCCTGTAGCGACAAAACAGAATGAAGAGTGACGTTATTTTCGGCTCAAGCGGATAACACGTATAAACAATATCGATGTGAAAAAAAAACCCAAAACAGACAAGTAAACAAAAAGTCGAGCTTTCAGCTACGGACGAAATAATAACAATGAATTTTAGGAAACCGGAGAGGACTACGAGCTGATCGGATTTCAGAAACCCGCTGATAGAGTCGTGAGGAACACAAGTAAACAGACTTGCGTCTCCGCACACTTAACTCTGCACTCGCTAGAGTTGTTTGTTGTCAAACTCATTAATAATTCATCAAGCTAAAACAAAGAAAATCACAAGCGTGAACGAGGTTGGATACCCGGTCTTAATTA
>Ga0126338_10000269_pt1 | contig 25400 bp, 11 predicted proteins | sample OrbCmetagenome_2_FD_92529 | JGI IMG/M metagenome (GOLD analysis project Ga0126338, IMG submission 92529) | Coral microbial communities from Petempiche,Puerto Morelos, Mexico - Orbicella C C metagenome | ecosystem: Host-associated > Invertebrates > Cnidaria > Coral | place: Petempiche,Puerto... | reverse complement strand
AAGGCCTGGCCTTCCAACGTAAAAAGATTTCCGGTGTTGTTTTTCGTCGCCCTAAAAGGTAGTACCGGAAATCCTTCTGCGTCCGCGGGAAACAAAGGTGCCGCTCGAAGTTGGGATGCCTGTGGCTCAAGCTTTGATATTTTTATCCAAGCGTACCTTACCAGCGGTGTTGCTTTTCAGAACAGGTTGGAAAAGATGGCGGAAATTGGAGTGATCGTGCGATCGGATCAAGAACAAGAGGTACAGTATGCAGTCCAATACGTTTTAATCCCTCCTTTAAATTTCATCCTCTCAAAGATGGCATGCTTGCCTTGTTGTCTGACACAGGCCATTGCAGTTTTCCTGAGGGAAGTGAATAAAGATCGTGCAGAAAATAGTTTGAGTCCCGTTGGCACTTCGACCGCGTTAATGTTTCTTCTGGCACGAAAATTCAATGCTGAACGAGCGGTAACTCTATACCGACAATATCAGGTGAGGATACTGTAAAAAGGAGAAATTATGTGCGATTTTCTCTACCTTACTGCGTTGCGTAAGTGCAAATGTAATTTTCAGTGCTAGCCAGCTGCGCCAAACAAGCTGCTAAATAAGCTTATGATTTGGTAAAATTCGTCGAATTTTTCCGTGCTGTGAAACATTGTGATAATCTGAGAGCGAGAAAGTCTGAATGCTAAAAGCACCGTTTAACCTTTGAATAGGGTTAATTAGGTGGCGGAGAGCTATAATTTGCTGCACATTGACCAGTGCTGCATGTTCATTTAAATTGCACCGTGATGAAAACTTAAATTTATTTATAAAGGCGCTATAGAGACCTGCGACTATGCTAAATATGTATTTAAAAGAATTTAAATTAGTAAAAAAAACTGTTGGCAACCAATCTACTGGATATATGATCCAGCTTTGTGCTCTTGTGATTTAAATCGATGCGTTACTTTATCTGTTTTTGAGTAATATCGGGACAATATGTTTCTTGTGAATCAAATTTATTGTGGAAGCTCTGGTCTTGAGCGTCATGGTTTTCCTATTCTAGATTGATCGATTTCAGATAATATATTTTACTTTATGTGAAATTCAAGAAAGGAGAACGTTTAGACAAAATATTTGACAGTGATGCTCCAAGAGCTGGTAAGGGCTGGTACTTCCTGTTTGAAGTTGCTGGCACAATATGTACTGCACAAATTTAACGTCAAATTTCAAAGGAATCTAAAAATGAATTGCTGAAAAAAGTGATACCAATATAAATTAATCACAAAAGAACAAGGACATAAATAGTTAAGATTTGGAAAGGTTGAGACAGATTTCAACAGCTTTTAGGGACAGAAATGTTCAGTACATTTTATGTTACATGTATTTTAAGGACCATTATTTAACATGTGTCACTTGGAATATATAACCATTAAGTTCAGAATGGGAAAGATGCAGAAAACCAGTGAAACTGAAAACTGCAGTTTCAATGATATGGTCCTTTTATAGCTAGGAATCATATGACCTACTTCCAAAAAACAAAATATTTGTTGGGAAGATCAGCAATGTCACAGGTGAGCTGTTAACACAACTTCGCTAACACAGGATTATAAAGGAAGGCTCTAACATTGAGAGGAAGGAGCAGGAGTCTTTCAAAACAGTTTGTGTATGGTGTTTACTTGGCAAAAATTATGACTTGCTGTTGTTGGGCTGTTTACTTTCACAGCCTTCCCGACTTTGCCGTAGGTTGTACTTTATAATCACACTGTTTCCATTGCTTCTTATGAGCTGTAATAATTTATATGAGCTCATAAAGAGCAATGGAAAGAGTACAATAACAGAGATTAGTAATGCTGCTTGTCATTTCTAAAACCACGAAAACTTCAAATGTCAGTGAGATTTCATAGAATGTAATGTTTCCATGATTGCAAAATTTAAAGAACTTTTTTCTGAAAAAAGGCTCCCACAAAGATGTATATGAGAAGGAATATTGTGCACATAGAGAAAAGATCAGGGGATCAAGTGATATTAGAAGGATTATTGTTCTCATGGATCAAAGATCAGGTGTTCAAGGTATATCTCAAAGATGATGTAAGGTTATAGAGATTCAGGAAAAGGAGGTTGAAACTGAAATTAAAATAAAGAAGTTTGCATTTTCTAGGAAGAGTACTCCTTAAAGAATTTTAATTCACTGCAGGACTACATGTGAATAGCATGGTGATGGAGTTTGGTTACAAATAGTTTGTAATTATTAATAGTTAGCCAACTGAACATGTCAAAAGAACACCAAATAGGTAGCAACTGATAAACTGAGAAGGTTAATGTGTATCCAAAAAAAGCTCCTTTAGCATGTTGGAGCAGCATGTGATCTCAAGAGGCAAGAGGCACCATAACTAGAACCAGGCAGTAGTTGAAAGTCAGGTTATTGAATGTTTAAAGCCTGGTCAGGCTATTGATTAATGGGATTCTCCCTGACATTTTATAAATTCAGCGATGTTGCTTCTGTTGGGTGTATGTGCAGTACACTTAAACTTGTCTTGAAAAGTAACTTCTGGCTTCATGCCAATTATAAATAGAATAAATATTAAGTTTAAAAATGTGTTATATCTCCTTCAAATAATTAACATTCTATATTTAATTGCATAATACTGTTTATCTTATTTAAACATTTTAATGATGTAGTTGCACCATAAATTCTTACAACTCTGGTAATAGTATTCTGTTAAGTACATGTTCTTGTCAAAATACTTACGGGCTAAATGACTCATGAACAGTGATTATGTATATGTTAAAACATGTCAAAGAGATGTACCAGCCAACAGTTTTCTTGCTCAAAAACAGACCTTGAACTGTTTTATGCAAAGTTCACATGTTAGTCATTAAAATAATTGTTTTGAGAGAACTACATGATTGTACAGCCATGTTGAAAGATATTTCGATTTGCCTTGCACAGTATTTGTACTCAGTTGAGTGGAGCTGGATACACTGTAATATAAAGAATAATTTCTCTTGTGTTACATACACCTTATTTGAAGGGTTAATAACATATAAAATGTGTGGATATTTTGGGAGTTGTGTAGTATTTTTTCAAGCCCCAAAAGGGGTAAGGAAAGACAGAGGCAGTATTGGGCATATTACATGTTAAACCGTCAAATATGGGATTTATTATACATGTACCACCACTATGTCATTTTTAACTTGTTGCAGTGGTGAAGCGATTTCACTCAATCACTCCTTCACTCCTTCACTTCCTGTTAGACATTTGAGCCCCCCAGGGGAATTCCCATATGAGAAGGTCAGGGATGTTCGTTGGAAAATTTGAATTTAACTTCTAAGGGAGACTAATATGGGAGTTCCTCAAGCTTCATTAGACCCTAAAAGATACCAGTTAAAACGGAATAGGTTCGATTACTAGCCACTGTTCAAGAAAGGTTCCCGTGCACACTTGTAGACCCAACTCACATACTCCAGAGATCAGTGGAAATCAAGCTTAAAAAGAGAAATGAAATGAGAGTGTTTCTTGTAAGTATTATTTCTTTGAGTGCACCCTAAAGGATACTTTGACAGCTAAAAATGGTGATGTTTCGTCATCAACACTCTAATCCTTGATTTGTACCTGAGACAACGAGCATCCCTGACCTTTTCATATAGGATTTCCCCTCGGGTTTTGAACATCTGCATCTAAGGTCATTTTACAGTCGCTTGCACCGTGTCAAGTTAGTTCATTCTTTGAATTTCTGACGAAAGTACTCAATATCTTACCACAGACGTGCTCTACATTGAATAAATTTTCGCACAAACATTTTTATAAATAAAAGGTACCTGTAATTATATAAATAGCTCATTTCCCGAAGGTGCCCGCTCATACAGGTTTAACCATATTCGAAAAAGAAGACATTGGAAGTCACAAAATTAACAAGCTGTATGAATTTTTCGAATGATTCAAGCCATGATTAAATGTTTTAGATGATCAACAGTCAACAGAATTGAGGAGAATTCGAACAATCTGTTGCACTGTTTATTTAAACGATGTTGTAAATAAATACACATAAATACGGACATGGTGAAATGAGGAACAAATAGTTGATAAACAGAAGAAAGAACATTACACAAGGCTGGGAGTTCTGCAGTCTTTAATATAGCCTTGGAAAGGGAAAAAAGAGGTTATTACAAGATGGGGTATATGTATTTGGTCACCTATCGAAATACGTACCCAGCTGAACAGGGCTAAAATGAGAAAAGGTAACAAAGAGAGAAAAAAAATCTCTGATATTGGTTGGGAAAATAAAGAACGAGAGAAATTAGAGAAATGAAAACGAAAATTTTCACTTGCTTTGGTGATCAGACAATAAGCAGTACTTTCTGTATAATTGTCTAGGTCTCTCGGAGGAAGATAACTCAGTCTCTTGGACTGATAAATTCATGAATGTTTTCAGCAGTGTTACATCTCCTTGTGTATCCTCTTACTGTTGAGTTTTGCCCTATTTCTTAACAATGCCAGTGGGCTTTAATTTTAACTTAACCTACAGATTAAAACCTCAAGTCACTGTCGTCAAAATGGTCACTGTTTACAGACAATCCATTCTCCAGGTTGAGTGGCTCATAGCCACTTTGATCTAGTTTTGTGTATACATCCTGCAGCATTTAAAAACTAAGGTAGGCAGGTGTGTGTTCTCTTAACCTTATACAGTAAAATGGCATAATAGTGGAATTATATTGGTCATTATTTGATCATTTCATAATATGTTTACAGCTGTTCCTTTATTTTACAGTATGAACGTCATTTGTATTATTTACAAGAAATGGCTCCATATGATGAACCTTTGCGCTCTGAATTACTTGGTGGAAAGTTCACAATCTTGGTGAGTGCCAGGCATTCTCATTTGCAAGAAATCTGCTTTCTGATTATGTATATGTATAAATCTACATCAAATATCTTCCATTGTGCATAAATTAAGCTATTCAGGCTGTGACATTGGGCTAATTAATTTGCATAATGTTAAATTACCATATTCATCCAATAAGTTGCTGCACTGTGGTTGAGTTTTTCGGCTTTTTGATGGGGCATGAATTTAAGGGTGGAATCTATTTGGGGGCAGGGTCTGAAATTGTGACTGACTGGTTGCCCATGCAACCAAAAGTTAAGTGTTGGCGACCAGAATTTTAAAACTGGTCACCAGCAGGTGTCTAGCCTTTTGTCCTCTCGGCATTTGAAATTCAAAGGTAAAAAGGCTTTATCTGAAAGAAAACATAACGCTCCCATGGACAATTGTAGTAAAATGAAGCAAGGATTTTAAGATCACCCTATTTACCCGGTGCCATATTGTTTCAGTGGCTTCTCCCAACACGGATATTGCAGGCAAAAAGTGAGATGGTGAAATTGTGAGGAGTCGTGATGAGATCGAAAGCGTCAGCAGAAACACGTGTGCTTAATCCTTAATACTTTATCTAAATACCAGTAAATTCCAGTTCTGAAATACGAGTTGTGGTGTTGTCTTACTGTGTACTACATGTGTGAAAGATGGCTATCAGCTCTTTGCGATCCTTTCGTGATTTGCTGCTCTCAGGAGATGAAACATCCACTCTGAAATGTTTCAGCGACTTAGATAAATGTTCGATTGTAAAGTCAGATGTAGTAGATTTGGCTAAGCTGCCTTAATTAGGATGACCTTGGAACGAGCTTAATACCAGATAAGATTGTTGCTAAGCCTTTGGCTTATGGAAATCCTGTGGCGCTGAAATCAACTGGAAACGGCAATTGTTTGTATAATTCAGTCTCACTACTCTTTTGTGGTTATGAATCTTGCAGTGAGTGCTTGCATATTCTTTGTAGAAAGGTCAAATTTTGTGCTTTACTATAAACTAACATAAATTATACCTTTAGGGATTGTTTTCTTTGGTTTGCGGCAAATTGAGCAGCGAAGCCATGATTGTGGCATGGCGAGCAAGAAACCAAAACAAAACACTAACACTTGTCTTTGGCGACCAAACCCTTCCATCTGGTGACCAAATTTTTGGGTTAGTTGCCAGTTGGCTCCCTTAATAGGAAAAGGTTAATTTCGGACCCTGGGGGGCAACACTTATTAAAAACATTTTTATTACAAAACACTACATACATTACACTGATGTTGGTCATCAATTTTTAAGCATTGTGATGTAAATCAATGCAAAGTGGTTAATTGAATTGCATTCAGGTATCAGGCATCAGCTATTTTCTTATTCAAGTAAAACCACTGATATTGTGTGCAACTAAATTAACTACTGGTACTAATTAAAATTAAATATTACTTTTCAAATGGTTTCTTAGGACGCTCGAGACTCAGGAGGTGCAGCAATAGCAATGTTCACGGCTAGAGAACACTTTCCTGCAGCAACAAGTCACAGGACAGTCATTCAGGGTATTGCTTTCCAGTTGGATGAGTGTCTGAAAAGGTACAAATATATGCAATGGCTTTGAACTACAGTCAACCTCTCCTGATGGACACCTACATCATATGGACATCCATATGTTGTGGACAGTCCTCTTGGTCCCAGATATGGATGCAATTAATAATACAGATACTCAACTCTGTCTCTTTGGTGTCCACATTAAAGAGGTTTGCCTGCAGATAGAGCAGAGTCACAATATTGCAATCTGTCATAAGACGTTTTTTAGCAGCAGGTCATAACCTGGGAATAAAAGTTACTACAGACTTACTAGGTCATGCATTCCACTGTCAGTCCTCTCTTGATGCAATCCTGTCTTGATCTTGAAATTAAATTTCATCATACCAGATCATCTAGTTCAAATGTTGTTATTTATAGTGGTCAATGCGCTTAACTACACCTAGCAAGTTCACAGGCATGCCACTTAAACTGAAAGAATCAAACCGATCAAATACACATGCTAGGCTTAAAAAAAAAAACACTGGTGGGCTATTTACAAGCATGACCAAGGAGGTAAACTAAGGTCTACCGAGAAAAAATTCCAGCTAAGTGGACAGAGTGGGACTTGAACCTGTAACCTTCAGATTCTGTGTCCGGCACCCCAACCACTTGGCTGTGCTGCCTGCTCCTCCTGTTTTGACAGACTGATAGAAAGACATAATTAAGGGCTTGCAAATGGTACAAACATGGTTTTCTAGGCAGTAGGTTTACATCTGTCTCTTCATTTCTTTTTCAGTTGCGAAACACAGAAGAATGGCTTGGTTCTGCTGTATGATATGACGGGATCAGGCTATCATAATTTTGATTACAGTCTTGCTCGTAAAGTGATGGACCTATTAAAGGTAACACAAAAATATTATCAAAAATTGGTGCTGGAAATACTTGATTGTTTATGTTGTGGTTCGATTTTACCCTTGGCTGTAGTTTAATTTGTAAGACCTTTTGTTACATGTACCATGTCGAAAGTGTGACATTTACAATTCGAACTCCAATTCCAATCCAACCAAGATAGAGCACCCGCATGAAAACCAGCTAATCCTGATGTGGCATCCTCTCTAAATATTGTAATTTATTTCATATTTATTTATTTATTTATTTATTTATTTATTTATTTATTTATGTATGCATTTATTTATTTATTTATTCCTAGGGTGGCTACCCAGCTAGACTCAAGAATGTTTACATCATCTCTCCTCCCCTGTGGTTTAAAGCAGTGTTAACATTTTTCTCAAACTTCCTTCAAGAAAAACTTAAGGAAAGAATTGAAGTGGTCCCTAAAGAAATACTGCCTCAAAGATTTCCAGAATCTTCCATCCCAGAATGTTTAGGAGGAACACTCAAAGTGGACCACTTAGCTTGGTTAAACAAGTGCCTTGTGTCATATTCCCAGACACTGGCAGAAAACAGCACCCGTAATGGAGGACCAAAAGACTTTTCAAGGCATATGCCTAACAGTTATGTAAGAACTGTTGAGTCTTCAACATTTGATCAGACGGGACTAAGAAATGAAGGTGCTTTGACTGTGATGGAATTTATTGAGCACATGATGAAGCTGCAAAGGAAAGGAGTCAAGATTGAGTTTGTTAATTTAAAGAAGCAGGGAGGTGTTGGAACTTTTCAGTCAGCAAGGCAAGTACCACCAGCCTTCTGATGTTGTTTCCTCAGGTCATAATAACATATTAATCGAGATAAAGACCATGTTGTGTGTTGAGCTTGTTATCCTTTGGTAATGCTGTTCAAAACTATTGTTGGTTATCTAAATAATGTGCAGTGGGATAGGTGTGATGATTGTGATTTGAACCATTGGTTCTATATCAGTAATATTCTGGTGATTGCACCATGTGTGACACCAAGTAACTGCCCACAATGGTGGTACTCCCTGCATTGTTTAAACCAGTGATGTTTTCTGCGATGATATAAAGAAATTAAAAACTACTGCATGTGAAGCAGGCTGTATAATTATTTGGGCTCATCACTGGTGAAATACAATACCACTCTGATCTCTCTTTATTAGTAACAATCTTTGCTGAAATATTCCCTAAGAGATTCAGGAAAGATCATTGTACTTTTAAATATATTGTGTAATTGTGTGATGAGTGTATGCATTCAAGCTGGTGTACCTCAAGTGGTTTAGAAGACATTGAGTTTATTTCAATTTACAGATTGCCAGAAAATTTGAAGAGAAATAGATACACTGATGTTTTATGTCTTGAAGAAACAAGGGTGAAGATTTGTGATCTGGATGGTGATACAGTAAGTTTAAATTTTATTGGACCTAAGCATCTCATACAGGAGGAGTTGAAATACTCTTAGCTGTTTTCTGCTACTGCACCTTTGTCTCATCAACACTGAAGTCAAAGCAGGCTCATGATCTGTACTATTAATGCACAGTCAAGGCTATAGTTCCAATGATGAGATGCATTTTACTATTATTGTCAACAGATCAGCATTTCACTATTCATACACTGTACTAATCATGCAAGACCCAGAGTCACACAGATGAAAAACCTTTAGAATGAACACATGGATGGATGGTGTTACTTTGAGGGATGAAACCTGCTTGTGTGTACCGGACAATGACTCTGCTATAGAAATTGGAATCAAGTGTCAGTGTTGATTGAGTCAACACTGAGCTCCTCTGATCCTCAGGCAGACTTTTAGACAGGATTTGAAAAGTGGGCATCCAAAATGTGCCATAGGGCTTGCTCAAATGAACAATTTATAAGGCAACATATGGATGCCTGGACGCCCATCTGGCTAAAAGCCCCTCCTCAGGAATAGAAAGCACTGAACCATTACGCTAACTTTATTACAAAGTCGTGAACAATGTGTACTCTTAGGGTAAGGTATAGCGGGGCAACATGAGGGAAATTAATTATCTCACCCAGCTAGACAACACAACACAACAACTCTTAACATGATTGTAACCTTCCTCCTTGATCTGGAGTCGCCCACTGAACATAAGGCCACTGCGCCTTTCACATTGTTGTTAAAATAATTAAATTACTAAATATCAAGTAATTCTTGTATTTCTGCAGACATCTAACTATATTCATGCAAACTTTATGGATGGGTACAAGCAGGCTAAGGCATATATAGCCACACAAGGTGAGTATATTTTGTGTATAGTGGGTCCACATCAGCCCTTCGGCTGCCAAATCCCCTCTACAACCTACTTGTCAAATAAAATTTACTTACTTACTCACTCACTTACAGCCAAACCTCCAATATTGGCCCTTTCGTGTAATACAGTAAACACCCAAATATAAGAACACATAATTTTGAGGTTTAGGCTGATCTAGTTCTTATTTATCGTGTGCTTATAGTCAGAAATCAGCCTGAAGATGTTCTTAATATGTTCTTAAACTTTGTTTCAGAAATACTACACATGACATGTTATTAGAGGTTTAGTTGTATACTTTATTATAAATAAATAAGTAAGTAAGTAAACAAATCAGTAAATCAATAAATGAAATAAAAATCTGTCAGGTAGTAAACTAGTTAACATTAACGAGTAGAAATGTAACATTAGTTTCAACGTTTTTTAGATATTTCTTACAGTCATGCTGACTCAACCAGGGCCACCATTGTCTAGCAGCAACCGTAGTTACATTGCTTCCTTATTTTAACACCCTCTCTCTCGTTATATAAGAACATGTTGTATTTATAAGACCAAACTGGTTCTTATATATATGGTGCTTTATGGGCCAAATTTCAGCCTGATGTTCTTAATCCATTTTTTTTAATACGTGGGTGTTTACTATATTTCAAATAAGAAAGACAGTGTTTGACCACATTTCTAAACATCAAGAAGAGAGTTGAAAACACGATGCATAGTGGAGTATTTTTGACGAGCTTCATGTGGTCAAAGTCCGTCTTGAGTGTCAATCGAAAGTAAAACTTAGGAGAAAACAGAGAAATGAAATCATAAAATCTATGGTAATCAAGATCAGATATACAAACACCATCATGGTCATTATTCTCTTTGTTTGAACATGATGAATTATTAATGAGTTTGAGAAGTGGTATGGACCCACATTCTCAAAACATACATGTAACTTGTTTAATAGATAATCCAAAACATTATTAATCAGTTACTTATTGCTGTTTCATTATGCTATTGGTTAGGGCCCCTTCCCCAGACTGTAGGACATTTCTGGCAGATGGCCTGGGAACAACAGGTTTATGTCATTGTCATGGTAACAAGGTAAATAAATCTTAACTGAAACCCTGGAATTTATTGATGCTGAAATCATTGTTCTTTTGTTTTTTTGGAAGCCAAGTGTGTTTCTTAGCAGTCTATGGTACTGATAAAAATTTTAGAAAATTATAATTTCTGTTAAAAATCCCTCAAGTACTTAACAGCCATTGTGACAATTGGCACTTTATCATTGACCATTTGAAAGGTATTCATTAGATTACTGAATTGTGTAAATCATGAATGACAAAACTAAGGGAAGCTATTGATTTCATAGAAGATTTCAACCATGAAAAGAGAAATGTTTGTCAATGAGTATATCATTTGCTTTATCCTGCATGCAGTACGTAACATAATTATTATTATATACTTTAGGTCATAGAAGAAGCAGTCTATATTCGAGTGAAAAAAAGAAAAAAAAACCTTTATTTAAACACGATAAGTAATTAAGCTTGCAGCTTGTAGGGTTGTGTGTAAATTGAGTTTGAACTTTTTTTATGTTTACGTGTGTATCACAACTCTGTGTTTGCAAGACGAATTCATTTCCATTCAGTCATTGTCCTATTTATTCTGAAAGGTGTATTGAAAGAGGTCGCATGAAATGCATCCAGTACTGGCCAGAGAATCAGGAAACACGACAGTTTGCAACTGTAGATGTGTCGCATGAAGAAACATTGGAATTTGAGGATCATGTTGAGAGGGTTTTCTGGATAACACATAAAAAGGTAAGTAATGAATATCTTCATGGTTTCAATCAAAATTACCTTTTTGATAGAAAAACAAGAAAGAGAACAATTATTTTAATGCCAGAAGTGGATTTATCGTACTCAAATTGATTGTTTCATTTTCGATCAGCAAATATTATGTAACAAAATGCTTGTCACATAAACACTGCTTGCTTTTATTTTACCTTGTAAGTTTCTCTGTGTGTTTCTTTCAAAAGAGGAATAGTGTGTTTACTGTTACACAAAAATCTGGGTCATCGCTTCATGAAAACTTAATTATAACAGATTTCTGTTTACACATTGCAGGCATTTCTTATTGTAAATTTATTAAGCTACTGAAAATACTGCCTTTAAATCACAATCGAATCTTTGATTTTAATGCACTGCTTTTGTCATCCATGGGATATGGTTGGATACATGTATGTTTAGGGTGTGCTTTGAAGATCAGCTTGACAACCATAAAAACTGTTGTAGAAAAATTATATGTCAAAAGCTTGACTTGCACTCCTCATTCCCCTTCTTCTTCTCCTCTTTTCAAAAAGATGTTTGAAATACACAGTTTGTTCTTAACCTACAGTTTGCTATCAAATGATGTACTGATGTACTACATGTATTCTGTTAATGATGTTCAAATTACAAGCCTCACAAATTTCAGATCTAAAATTGCCTCTGTTGTAATAACCATGCTCTTAAAGAAAGGTGCAGCATCTTCCATATTAGGCCTCCTATTGCAGAGCTCAATGTTCATTTCATGTCTTTACAGTAAACATGAAGACTTGATTGATTGAACTCCATATATGTTATTGAATGTCTAGGCTTCCATCTCATGGGTACAAACTTTGTGGCTTCCGTTTATTCCTCCCTCCATTAACTACAGAGTCAACTGAAAAGACCTCATTCTTAGACTTGCTTGAAATCATTTCACTTTAACATTTCTTGTCACCAACACCTGGACTTTTTTTACCCTAGTCAGGAGAAAAGCGGAGAATAGTTCATTTTCAAATGACATCATGGCCTGATTTTGGGGTGCCTTCTTCAGCGGAATCCTGTCTCCATGTTGTTGGTCTTGTTCGTGAAGCTCAAACTGATGCAGTGCAAGCCTTAGGGCCTAAATGGAGGGGACATCCTAAGGGGCCTCCCATTATAGTGCATTGCAGTGCAGGCATTGGTCGTACAGGGACCTTCTGCACTATTGATGTTAATGTGGCACGTTTGACTGATGTGGGCGAATGTGAGGTGTTTAACACAGTGAAGCAATTTAGGACTCAGAGGGCCCTAACTATTCAGACAGTTGAACAGTACGAGTTTTGTCACTTGGCCATTTTAGAGCATGCATTGAACATGCCAAGTACAAGGCAAGAAGAAAAAGAGGCCATCAGAGATTTTTTGGAAGGGTGGAAAATGCAGCGAAGAGATTCCAGCGACACTGATTAAATCACTTAGAGAGCCTCTCAGATGTGCTCAAATAGAGTTGAGTGTATTCTTTTGTTTCATTTGCAATTATTATTAAGTTGCATGTAAAAGCCTATACAGTACTTTTGATGTGAGGTAAAATTAATAATAGCAAATTGACTCTAGAATGTTTGTTTAGCACAACAACATTAATTGTTATTATTGTTGTTGTGCTAAATTGTTGTTGTGCTAAATGGTATTACAGGTAATTATTACATGTAATACCCAGGCTAAGATGTTTAAAACTCAGTTGTTTTAATCCAGGATTAGTGTGAATATTTTTTGATTTCAGTCTTACATCTGTTCAGTAATTGAGGTTTTCTATTTGTATCTTCTTTTGTTTAGTTTTGATGCTGAATAATATGTATTGATCACCACAAAACACTAGCAATATGAAACACTTGAAAATGTACAAGAGGAAATAAACCAAATTTTAATCCTGGATTAGCATTAGTGAGCTTTTGAACAACTCATGCCAGGATTACATAAGTCAACTGGTATTCTCAAGAGAGCAATATCCTCTGCAGGTTATTTTCAATGGTTTTCATTCTCATAACCTGTTCACTTGTCAATTTAGTGATATTGTAAAGAGAAATTACAATTGTAAGTGTCGATAAACTCCTTAGAATTGAAGGGTTTTAAAAATTTTCCATAAATTTTGTAATAATGAATAATAAAATGTCCCAGGAATTACACTTGCCTTGACTGGTCAGCTCAAGCACGAGTACTTCGTCTTGTTCATGTTTTATCAAGTTATAATGCACATGGCCTATGTCACGAGTTTGAGTGCAAGTGGCTTCTTGAGCATTTTCGAAGTATTATAAGCACTTGTTTATTTTTAGCAAATGTTCTAGGGAAGTGTAAGAAGCACTTGGCTGAGCCTCATGCCTCATTGCTGTGCACATTTTTATATTCTTAAAAATTGCTGTGCTTATTCAACTCAGCACAATGTCTTGCAAGTGTAAACTCCGCCCTTATTTTATTATTATGACAGGTAGAACGATCAAAACTTCTTCAGCTCTAAGAACCGATTTCGTAAAATTTCTTTGGTATTTATGAATTTTTTAGGAAAACATTAAGTTTCTCTGACTGATATATAATATTATTATGATATGCAGTATTAACCTCTTGTTTAAGTTAAAAACATATTGAAAGTCATCAGGTCTCAATAATTTTTTCACAAAATTATGAAATTTATAAAAATGACCAGTTTTCAATTGTACATACATGTATATTAATTAATTAAATTGACTTTCATATTTTAGAATAGTTTAGTACATTCTTTTTACTGAAAATATTGTTGATGTCAATACAGTAATTTATTACCAATAATAATTATTATTGTTCTATTGTACGATTGTGAACAATCCCTTATTTAAAAACCTGAAGGTCAGCATCTTGGATTTGTAGAAGCTTTACATTTTACAGGTCTAGGAACAGAAGTCTTTTCATCTGTTATCATGTTACCCATTTTCAAAAATTTCGGCCAGCATTGCTGAGATATTCAAATAATATTATTTCTAAGAAATGATGCAATAATTACATTGTAGAGTGTTGTTCACTCTCTGACAATGTGCTGTTTTAAACATGGTTTTTGGTTTGATGAACACGTTTTGGGTGCAGGCTAGCTGGCATCATGTATAAATTATAATACCTTTATAGTGGTGACTGTCTTTTGTGGTCACATTCTCCATCTGACTAAACTTGGTTACTTTGGTATTGTAAGTCACAGACTTAATGACATACTGTAGTCAAGATGTAGTTAGTGTTACAGTCGAACCCCTTTTAAGCAGCTATCCTCAGGGAAATGGGAGGTGGCCGCTTAATAGGGGTTGGTGTACTTTAAATATTTTGTTACCATCAAGTTAATTATTTAGTGAAACTGGAATCACGTCAAGAGAATTGTGATAAATGTATATTTGAATGTTTTTATCAGTCGTCCCATTCTATTTCGGACTCTTATCTGTTATCGTCTTTTCTAAAACAAGGCAAACTACTTGACTGTGGCCATTTAATAGGGATAAAGACAATAAGAAAACCCTCATTGGGATGACCAAAAGGTGGCTGCAGCCACTTAATAGAGGTGGCCGGTTAATAGGGGTTTTTATAGAGTATTTTACTGACAATGATTTCGGAACTTCAACAACTGGCCGCTTAATAGAGGTTCAGCTGTATTCATATAGTGTGGTGTTTTTATGGAGTTATGTGCGATAGTGGAGTATTGTTAAATTGGAGGCTTCATCCACATATAAATGTACAGCTCACTTCAAAAATGTAGATGTGTCAAATGGATGAATTTCTCTTTCAGGTGTGAAAATTACCTATGGGAAAACAATATGTGGTTTTAAAAACTTTCAGTATGGACAACTTTAGCCAAAAAGTTCATATTTAGTGAAATCAGTCACCATTTTTCACAGTAATGAATTAAATTCATGTATAGATCTAGGGCTTAGAAATTGATGTATTTATTAAAATGTGGTTTTGTATTCAAATAGCAATAAAAAAAAATAACAGTTGTAGTGAAGTTTGAAAAATGTGAATCTGTCCACTTGTGTCTAGGGTTGAATGCAGAATCCCACCAAATTGGGTGCGTGGATGCGAAGTCTGTTCTAGGCTCACAAAATGTGTGGACAGTTTAAAAACATGGGTGAGCACGAATCAAATAATCCTAGCTGGATTAAATAGGTTCAGCCCCTGCTTGGGTCCTGCTTGTTAGCATTTTCTACCACATCTTCTTGAACAAGACCAGTTGATAGTGTTTACTGTTTACAAACAATTATTATTGGATGAGGTTTTTGTGATATCCAGAATAATCAAGGTCGAGGTAGGGGTTGTTAGCCGAAGCCAAAGGCTGAGTCTGATAACCCTTACCAAAACCTTGATTATTCTGGATATCACAAAAACCGAATCTAATAATTGTTTTATTATACATTGAACGCAAAAAATGGAAGTCATGTTTCTGCTTCTTCACTGACGGCAAGCAACACAAAACACGCGAACTTGACATGATTACCCATGACCTTGAGTGTCCTTGACATGATTATTGTATAATCTGCAGAGATGACGTCACAAACACTGATTTCAAAAATTCACTGTACGCTTTCCACCAATCAGAAAAGAGATAGTGAGTTCAATGTATAATAACAACTAATGAATGACAGTAGAACTTCTTCTTGTAGTCCCGATGTCTCCAACCCAGCCATTCTTTAGGCTTGTCACGCCAATGCTACCTCACCTGCAAATAGGTCTGTACATACTTTGATCTTCTTTGTCCAGTGTAGGATGGCAACAGCAATCCCAAATCCAGTTATCCCTGTTGTGCACAGCATGTGCCTTGCCCCATGTGAGTTTTACCTCACTGAGCTCAGCCATGACAGTTCAGCACCAGGTAATTTTAGGGTGACCAGGTTTCCTTTTGCCAGTTGGTGTCCGTCAGAAGGAAACCCTAGCAATACGAACCTAATCCATTTTAGGTATGTCACACAGCCATTGGACTCAGCAGAGGTCTGTGATGAGCCCAGCCACAACTTTGGAGAACAAAGAGGAAGCAGCTTGCAAGCGTGGGGCTATTTTTCCCTTTAAACTGATTAACTTTTTTTAATACCATACAGCTTTATGAGAAAACAATCTGCAGGTATGCTTTTGCTTCAATGTAACGTGTATTCTGGGTGTGCTCATTTTAGAAAGGGTGCTTAACTGAAGGGGACAACATCTGTCTGGCCTCTCAGGCAGGAGGAAGTCAAATGAGCAAAAGTGATGCAAATGATAAGAACACTAGAGGTAAACAGATCAAAGACAGAAGTAATATGACCATAGTTTTTTTTATTAAGAAAACTTCTCAAAAAAATTCTCAAATTTATAGCAAATAGAGCATCGTTTCATAATTATTAATAGCAAATTATTAGGTGGCACTTGCACACATCGCGACTGGATTATTCACACATTATCAGCTCATGGAGAACATTGTTCTTCGTAGTAAGTACAAATTTAAGCCTTAATTAAGTTAAACATGCCTTATTCCTAATCACAATAGAACCCAATTTTTCACATTACAGTCATACACAATAAATAGAACACTATAATGTAATAGGCTCAGGCAAAAAAATATTCCAGGAAGGATATTTCTTTGAACAATGCAACTGGGCATGTACAAAGAACCCTTTCCTATTTTCTTAAAGTTTATCCCTCCCCTTCCCAAATAAATTATTATTTCACATTTAGGTATTGTATAAATAGTTGTCTGATGTTCTGTATGTTACAATTTCCTTACACATATTAATATAATTTACTTGATTACGAGTAAAGAATTTTTGAAAAGGTCAATAAAATCACAATTTTTCCCCTTGCAAACTGCAATGGAGTCATTTTCATTAGTTTGTTATTTTTTCTCTTTTTTTTAATTAAAGAAATGACAAAGTGTTGTCAAAATATATGAAACCTAGCATGTGAGCTTATGGGAAGCTGAAGACAATATCGATGAAATTAAATGAGATACTGGTAATACAATATTTCTACAGTATGTTTTTACCTAACATAACCTTTGTTAATATAAATTGCTTTACGGCTCTAAATGCTAGATCTAAAATTTAAAAAAGTTATATATTTTTAACACAATAAATACGGTTTAAATTTGATGCATACAAGACAAATTACACACAACCTCATTTGGTAATAGTTAAATAACTAAAGGAACAACTTATGCAAGGTTGTTTGATCATTCAAGACCATTGGTCTCAAAAACAAACATCAACCAGAGGGATGGATGAAGGCACTTGTGGAAAAACTGACAGGGTGGCACCAGGAAGAAGTCTCCCATTAAGCCAATAAAATTTTAAGAACACTCTAAACCCACCAATATTTCATAATAAAACATATTTGATAAAAACCAAAAGATCCTCCCAACAACAGTAGAAAATTACTAACACACATTTATATGCTAAAGAAAAAATGAAAAACACCAAGACTTTCCTTGTACCTCCCAATAATTTTTCCCTACTGACCACTCAAAAATAACACAAACCAAAAGGGCCATTGAAAACATTTTTCTTACAAGTAAAACTGACATTTTCTTTTAGATAGCCCTTGCTAATTACACTATCTAAAAAAGCTGATGACATACTAGCACGTTGCAGCTCAAAGAACTTTTCGTGGTCTTTAATGTCAACTGGTTCATTCAAGGACATTTGGATTTTGTAAGCAGCAGCCAAAGTTTCAAGTCCCTCTTTCCTGCTAGTTAAACCCAACCGTTCTGATACATCATTACAATGTTTCCAATCGTCAAGCACGGGATCTTCAGGCTCATTCATGATGTCCTTCAGAGACAGAATATCATCTGCAGAGTCTCGTGTCTCCACAATTACTTCTTGGAGAACAACAGGTTCTTGTTCTGTGACATCAAAAGAGCTGCTATCACTGTCAAATGAGAAACACTCTTCTAAAATCCAGCCTTTTAAAGCGTCTTCCTCGAAGTCTCCAACTTCATCCTCAATATGGAGTGGTTCAAAACAGACTGGCTCATCTGACGGGAATGAATATTGCTGCAAGTACGGGTGTGCCAGAGCTTCTTCTGCAGTGATTCTCTTATTTGGGTTAAACCTGAGCATTTTCACCAACAGATCAAGAGCTGTAACAAAAATAACAAACCAAAAATCAATGCACAATTATTTATTGATTAAGGAAAAAAGAGAAAATTAATTACAGCTCTAAAATCTCTTTACTGAAGCATGATTTAGATGTAAGACAGAAGACAACTTACAATGTATCGGTAAATGTATGCACTTATTTTGCATAAATAAAGAAGCAGTTGAGCACTACAAGGTGCATGAGGACAAGCATGGAGCCCTAAAGTATTTCAAAAATGTTGGAATTTTGAGTGGTGAACTGTAAAATTAATGTAAATTTTATGTGTGGCATTCTTTTGTTTTGGAGTGGCAATGTAATATCCTTGTTTCCATGGCCATGACTGATATGTTGTCAACAATGACTCATGCTTAATAAGTGACAAGTGGGCCTTTGTAACTTTGGGGCATGATTTTCAGCATGTTATTAGCATCTTAACAATGCTGGCAATCCAAGTTATCCCTAATCCTATTGGCTCAAAAATTTTAACGTAGGACACTTCTTATGCCAGGCTACAGAGACATCTCACAAGTGGTCTTGAGAAACCATAAAATTAATTATATGGGTTTCTGTTTGAAAGCTCAGTCACTAAGTAAGATTGGCTCCTGCTACTTTTTTCAATCTTTTATATTAAACATTCAGTTGAAATTAGATAAATTAAAAAAAATAATAATTTCGCCTTCCTCTCAAGTCTAATTACTCGCTGCTGGCGTGATTTTTAATTATCTGTTGGGCGTAGATTACATTTCGATGAAAAACATTTTTTCAATACGCATTTGACTAGAAGGATCGAGAACAGAATTTCACTTGCAGCCGTTTCAGCTCTGAAGCGAAAAACAAAACAATCACTTCAATAAACTTGAACTTCACACACAAGTAACATTGGGAGATTTGGTTACGGTTCGTTCATGAATAATAGGCTTAATGCTAAATTTAGAAATGTTCTGATAGAAGGGCGAAATGAAATAGATCGAAATCGACCAGCGACTTTCTCACCGTCTTAAAATTCTGCTCTATCGATGCCTTAAAGGATGACTTTCTACCGATTTGAAATTAACTTCGACGAAGAAACATTCTGAAATGGTAAAGGTCCGTTTACAATAATCTTTTGTTTACATTTCCACTTACAAAAATGTCATGAAATATGTATGAGGTGTCAAAGTACAACTTTTTATAGTCGCGCGATACATGCGAAATATCAGGCAGAACGGTATTGAGAACGACTGAGAAATACATAAGCCATTAAGGTCAAGATTTAACAAGGACACAACTATTGCTTTCGAAAATAAAACTAAAGATCAAAACTTAAGCTCGGAGGAGCTGACAAAAAAAAAACGGAAAATGGTAATTGTTACGTCATGGCGTCGCGCTCCCTTTGCGGGCATACTAATGAATTTCACTGTTTACATCGACTCAAGTCGTCAACAAAAGCCGGTCTTACCTTGGATATCGATGTGAGGAAACTTGCTCCCTAGCGGCATTCCCTGATTCTGCGCCTTTCTAAGAGCTGTTTTCTCCGGAATTTGAGGTTCAAGTACAGTCCATTCTTCCTCAGTTAGGCCAACAGAGTCTAAAATAACTTCCATTTGGTCGATTTCGTGCCGGCCCTCGAACAAGGGTTTGCCCAACAACATTTCAGCAAAAACACAACCGGCAGCCCAAATATCGACTGAACTGTCGTAACTTGATGAATTCAACAGCAGTTCAGGAGACCTATACCACAGAGTTGAGATGCTATGCGTTAGATGGCCGTTGTGCGAGTAAGCCGGGTCGAGAATTCGCGAACGCCCGAAATCGCTTACACGGAGGAGCAGTGTTTCAGTGTCAACTAAAATATTACTTGGTTTCACGTCGCGGTGTACTACGTTAGCAGAATGGATATATTTGAGCCCTCGTAACAGTTGATAAAGGAATACTTTGACATAGTCTTCTCTAAGCTTGCCTTTGCTTTGCAAGATATGATGTAAGTCAGAGTCGACCAGTTCTTCTACAAGAAACAGTTCAGTCGCTTCTTTGACAGATTCAGTCGAGCTTTCTTGAAATTCCAGACCCTCAGAGTCCACAACTTTCGTTAACTTCACGACGTTTTCATGTTCGAGAGTCTTTAATACCTTGATTTCTCTAAGAGCTGCTCTACAGTTCATGCGGTCCCGTAAAATAAGTCTTTTCAGAGCAACCCGTTGGTCTGTTTGGACATCGATGGCAGAATAGACCGCGCCACTTCCCCCGGTTCCCACAAGTTTCGTGTTCGTGAAGTTCGGGCCAAGAAAGTCCGAGTTCCCTTCTTCTGACATAGTGGATACCTTCGAGCAGTCGAAGTCACTACCAAGGCTCCAAGGAGAGAATGAGTTGTTACAAGGGTACACGCGCTTTATTGGCCATCCACGCACTTACTCTGAGCCGCCGCCAAATTTTTTTTCCTCGACAATCGGTTTTGGCCGAGTTATTTACCGGTCAACGTGTTCCAACAGTATTATCTAACACTACGTGTGATTGGCTACTGCATAAGAGTGTGATCGAGCTAGAGCTGTGATTGGTCAAAGTTGAACTATTCATCTGACAGACACATGCATATGGAGCACATGACAGCCCTGTGGTTGCATCAGCCAGTCAGGCTGAAGTGACTCATTTGCAACACCTTCATGTCACATGATTCTCCTTACGTAATAATCAGAAGAGACACTCGAGCATCCAAATTTATTACATAAGGTATATTTCTTCGATTTTAGCAAATATCACACCCTTAAAATAATATTTCTCATAAAACGACAAGATATTATTTCGTGAGTTGAAGAAAATCCTGACTGAAATGGATGCACGCACTGACGCACGCGAAGCTCTTGAAACGTTATTTACATTTCTCAGTTACCAGTCTTTCCGGTTCCTATTACAAAACACTGCATGCAATACATCATAATTATTGTGGGCTGATAATCGGTTACTACGTTGTCTTCGCTCTGGGTTAGTTTTCTGCCAACCCACAGGATCATTTAAACGAATATAATAAAAGTATTAATTTTTTCATTTTTAACTTCCGTTGTGAGGAAATTTCTTTAACGTGTGGACAGGAACATTTGAGGAACAAGGAAGACTTTGATAGTGTCGATAGTCTTGAGTTTCGATAGTGTGCAGAACAGTTTAAACACAAAAAAATAAAGGAAGTTGGAGTGCTTAAAAAGTGAAATTAGTCAGATGACGTGCGTAATCTTAGGATTTCCAGTTTTACAAAGGATCCGTAGGAGTAATGACGGTAGCAACTATAAACAGTGCGAAGAGAGCGTCATTCGCCAAAGAATGTCAAACCAGCTGCCTCGGACTTTATAATTATAGTACAACTAATTAAAATTTCACACAACTGCTTCTAAAAAAAGAAAAGCAATAAAAACAACCGAAGTTATTGATCAGGAGAGTGGCTTTTCTGACGAGTCGCTGTCTCCGGTAACGTAGGAGCTATATAATATTATCGACGGCGAAATGAAAGTTTCCCACGAGACAACGAATGAACAAACATTCTGAAAAAAGCGCACGGTTCAAGGTTAATAGACTCAATGTGGGCGAGATTCTAATTTCTTTAAAACCACAAGAATGACTTCTCGAAACCACAAAACCAACAGAATAAAATTTGACGGGTCCTCTACGAAGTTTCCGGCACCGACAACTGACTGATCTGTCGCGAAGAACTAAAACTACCAATATGTGGGTGGCTCAAGGTTTCTTTTTACACGGTTACGCGCAGCTTTTCCGGCAAAATATCTCCATGTGTGGACTGTTATCGTATTCAAGCTGATCCAAGCTGGTGGCCTCTAAGGATGCGGGCACTATGCTATCACGTGGGGACGCAAGCTTTTAATATTTTAGAAGTTTCTTACGCGATAAGAAACGAAGATAAGCAAATTGAAAGTTCAGAAATACACTTAAAAAAGTATGAATTCCCAATATACACGACTCATCGAAACTGTAGTTTAACTCTACTGAGAAAAAATGTTTGGAACGGTTGTGATAGCCGCTCATCCCAAACAAGAGGTCAAGCAATTCTGTCGAAAATTTCAATTATTTGACTGAAGGATAAAATCATTTAGGCTTTTAATTTACCGAGAATCTTTATTTGGCTCTCGTATCGCTTCATCTTCCAAGCTGCAAATTAAATTTGTGGCGTACATTTTTTGTTTTGGAAGCTGATTGATAAGTCCAAATAGCTGTCCGCTAGCTACATTAATTTAGAAAGCAAGAGTCCACATCCTTCTGGAAGAACACCAAAAAAAAATGAATTAATTTTTTTCAAAACATATTGGGACGGTCTGCTGCATTAAGTGAAATCTTTTGTTTTCAAGTCAGTCTACCGTAACAGCTAAAACTTTGATCCTTGCATGTAGAAATCATGAGTAATTTTGGAAAAGTAATACGTTATACCAGTCGGTGTTCATAAAACCACTGAGAATATTTATCAAGGAGTACTGAGGAACTGGTAATAAAAGCAAGCCTTCAAAACCAGGAGAAACTTATTTCAAATTGATGAGCTGTTTCACCTGATCGAACATTTGTTGCAACGTAGTTAAAAACAGTTATCTAACTCAGTATGACTCAGCAGACCGAGTCGGAGTTTAATTTGAGATGTCGATGGCTTTCCGGAAAAAAATTGCTCTCTTAATTTTCAATCAATTTCGTACCTTTCATTGAAAGAGTTTCATAAGACCGCTAAACGGTGAAAACACTTGCGGTTTTTTTTCTTCTTAAAGTTATTGTTATTGATTTTCTAAAGATCCTGCAAACAACAGTCTGTTTTTTAAAGGGGTCGTGACCAACGTGAATCTGTTTAAGACTTTGATCACCACGGAGCATAAGTTGTCCAGCTGGCCAAAACCCAACGATGCTTAGTAGAGATACCATCAATGGTGACGATGAATTTAGCGAGATTTATGACCACTTCACGCGATAGATATTACTCTGTATTCGACCCTATTTTGGAGTCTGCTGCCTGCTTGACTATGAACGTCAAAGCTATCGAGTATGGGACTAGAATAAAACTACAAAATCAACATTGCCGGCCATCCTCTTCAGGTCTCTGATCAACATCATGATATTCTTCAACTACCTGCTGCAAAAACAACTTATCCTTGAGGGGCCTTGAGGGGCGTTCAGCATCCTTTGGGAACCCGCGGTCCTATTTTGGCCTAGAATGAGAGGAAAATGACGTAAAGCCTAGAGTACGCGGTTTACTGTTTTCGTACAGACTTCGGGTATATTTGGAACACTTTCCCACATCACTTTATCGACTCTTTTTTCAACAACGGCTGACAAAAAAAAATCGTGTTTTTTTTTAAACAACGGCAGACGGACAAGAAAAAAAAATCGTGAACTCAGAGTGCGAAGGGCAAAGCTATTAAATCAATAAGTCTGTTACATAATTAATCTTACATAACCATGGACTCATGAGGATGCACGTGCGCCTAAAAACGTTTGTATTCACCTGAGTGACATTAGTCACGGAAACGTATGACTGGAGTTGGGCAAACATTACCTCACGTGAGGCAGTGATCATCGAGTGCCAAAATCGAGTTCGAAGTTGAGTTGGACCTTGACTCGAAGTGCAACTCAGTCGAAGTGCAACGTTGAATCAGTGTTAGATAACGAGAGTACAATGAGCAAAGAAAATTAACTGTAAAACTTACTGGTCAGTTACTGTCGTTACTGGATTGTGAACCAGGGAAGGAGGGGCTGCTCCCATTCGGAGGAGCGAGCGATATAGGTTTGTGCCACGAAATGGCGTATGGAATTGGAGGTTCTCAGTTCTCAAATTAAACCTGGTATCCTTTTAGGAGGGTATTCCTAAGATAGGGTAGCGGGGGGAGGATGTACACAGGCTAAAGATAGGTTTCCTTAACTAGGCGCCCAGCTTGAACGAAAACGTTATGTATGGTCCGTTAAAACTGAAATGCCTAGTGAGCTGCGTGAGAATTTCTGCTAAATATACAAAATAAAAAATAAAAACGGACGGCCTGTTGACTCAATTCTTAGCTATCACTTTTGTCTTTCCGATTATATATATTTTTTTCGATTTTTTACTGACTGGGAATTCCCAGGATTACGAAGAAAAAGCAAAGAGAGTCGATGCCTACGACATCATAGAGTTTGGCTTTTACTCGGTACTTGAAGCTTGCAACTAAAAAAATGAGTTTAAAGTAAAAGGTTGAACAATTTACAACCAATAACAATGATATGCCCTAAACAGCAACAAATATTCTTAATATCAGTAACTGTCCGATATAGAGTTAATTGCAACTAAACACTCCGCCACTCGAAAGATTAAAGGTAAACTACCAAATAGTCATTATGCTTGGGCAAACTCTTAAATTCAGCAACTGCCCAATATAAAGAGCTCTAACGTTAATTGCAGAATACTCCTCCGTTCCAAAGGTTACGATATTGTCAGAATACATGCAAAACGATTATTATTCAAATTGTGTGAACTAATATAGGCTTCGCGACCTTCATGTGGACACTACTTCACTTTTTGAAGCCTGCTGTGCTCTCAACTCCAGATAGCTGGTGCCTCACATGAAGCGACTACCTGTGTACTTCAAAATATATTTTAAGCTACTTTAGATCTGATCAAAGGAAAAGGAAAGCCGGCTTAAAAATTCTTTACCAGCGTCCAAATGGACGAATTTATTCCAGGGGCGACTTATCCGGCTGAACCGGGGACGGGACTGGCGGATTATTTCATCTGTCGGATATCATGCCAGGCGAAAAACGAATCCCACCTACCCTGTATATCCTACAATCCTAAAAAAGACTATAAAAGTAATATAGCCTAAAACTTGTGCCTTCACCTAGGCACGCTCAGGTTTGTAGCGAAAGAACGAAGACCGGCAGTATAGATGGAGCGCAAGTTGCAGGCTAAGCTGATCGCAGGTTATAATTTAGAGACGGATTATCCTTAGCTATCCTTGTGGGAGACAATTAACTTTTCAGTAGACGAATCAAGCCCAGATTACAACAGTAAAACCGAATATATTTTT
>Ga0126338_10000267_pt1 | contig 25420 bp, 17 predicted proteins | sample OrbCmetagenome_2_FD_92529 | JGI IMG/M metagenome (GOLD analysis project Ga0126338, IMG submission 92529) | Coral microbial communities from Petempiche,Puerto Morelos, Mexico - Orbicella C C metagenome | ecosystem: Host-associated > Invertebrates > Cnidaria > Coral | place: Petempiche,Puerto... | reverse complement strand
AATGATTGCTGCTGATTCCTGTGTTTGTAGTGAAGCAGTAAGCACACCTTCCGATTTCTGCGGCCATGACTCGGGTAGAAGTTGAATTTCTAATTCCTGATGTGTGGTATCCGCTTCTAAGGAATGACTGGAGCCTAAGCTGACTCTAGATCTTCCACTGACACTTGTCCTTAAATCATCACGTGGCTCGGATACATCTTCTGAGAGCAGTGAGGAAATCTCTTGAATGTGAGGTTGACCTCTTGCTTCCACTTCCAGAGTAGCTGGTTTTGCATATCTTGAGTTCCTGGCACTAAGATGTTTGTCTGTCGAGAAATGCTTCTCACTTGCATCCTGATGTGTGTCAAGCTCGATAGAGGGCTTACTTTGAAAGCCTTGGGAACGGTTTGTTTGTAGAGACCTCAAAGACCCAATGGACGATATAAAGGATGCATCATCTTTGGGAAGGTCCATGTGTCCCTTAGAACCACCAGTTGATGTACGCAAGTCTTCTGAGGAACATTGCGATATCAATTGACTCTCGTGTTTCATTCCACCAAGCTTAAGGCTAACTTGTGCGATTTCAGTTATAAATTCAGGTTCTACTTGACCTAAGTCCAAGCTAACATGAGATCCAAAGCTGTACCTTCCGTCTTTGGCCTTTCGTTCCGGAGACGGTAGAGCTGATAATGATGGAGATCTAATTTCGGTCAGGTCTAAGCTAACGTGAGAGCCTCGACTGCGTCTCAATTCCTTTGTAGGTGTAGAAGGTGCACTATGTGACAACCCCGGTCTTTTAGATACTAGGGAGAATGGATGTAACGCATAGTCGATTGTACTGAGATCCAGGCTGATCTGAGAGTCTGGAGGAGTCCCAGGTGACCTAGCTGCATCCTTCAGTGGAGGGTAAATTTCAAACGACGATCTTCTTGCTGTATCTCCTACAGTATAAATCTTTCGTTCATATTCAAAGGGCGTTTGGTCTGTATTAATTACAGGTATTGCTTCATATTTTCTTTGGCTTTTTCGTCTTTTCCTGTCAGAGGAACAATACAAAAACACAAAACAAATATTATGTCCATGAAAAAATATTCTAAATAACTCCTTTCATCGATCCTGGTTCAAGGATTTATAACGGTTGAAATCCTTGCCAAACATTTGTTTATTTGCTATGTTTGGCACGACGATCAAAATAATGTCCACGATCCGAACGTTTTTATTCCAAGAAAGAGACGCCATGTTCCACCGGATAATATCTTGGTTCATTTGGGCCACTTTAACAGTTTAACCTTGTTGTTATACCTCCCAAAACTCACGAACAAAACTCACTAACTCCATAGGGAAACAACAACTTGAACTTTCGACTCGCACGTGATCAGGTCGTGCTCCTTGAAACCGCGGCAAATTTGTGAGCGAACCGGCGTCAAGCAAACGATTTCTTCGCATTTTTTTCTGTTTTTTAGATGAGAGGTATAACAAAGCACTCGATGACGGGTCCGCGAGAAACAGTGAATTTTTTTATTTCCCTCGACCTCTCAATGTTCCTACACTGAGGGTCTCGGGGAAACAAAACTCACTGTTTCCCTTGGGGCCAGTCATTAAGTGCTTATTGTTTTCCGGCCCTGTGAAAAATTCGATACAAGTCAAACATGGTGGATCGACATCAGAAAGTGACCTTGTGGTCTTCGACCAAAATAGGTATCCGCGCGCTACGAAACATCATGACATCCTCAGAATAACGATTACATCAATCTTTGGAACGTATCAAACCATGAGTTATATAAGGGATGGTACGCTTTTGAAATTATCAAGTCACTGTAACAAATATATTAGGTCATCAACCTTTCACGAATTCATAAAGTTTGATAAGGCATGGGTAGAGGATAGCTAAAGGGAATCCCTTCTGAAATGTTGTATACCAGTCGCCATCTGCCAAGAATTTCAGAATGGACGATGCCATATCTGTTTTAGTTTAGCCCTGGACAAGGTAGAAACTGGTTATAATTTGCTGATGGAGTAAAACGCACTCACCAAATTCTTAATTGTTCATATTCACACTAGTTTGCTAGCGGTTAGCTTTTATTTGATGGTTGGGGTAATTCTATCATTAATATTTGAGAAAGTCACGTTTTGTAATTAGATTTTGCGGAGATTTGGCTGACCAACCTTGTAGTGTAGTGGTATAAGAGGAATATTAGGAAACAGAGGTTCCATGTTCGATACTGGTTGGGTAGTTACAAATTTTCTTTTTTCTTTAACGTAGTAGAGAAAAATTCGTTGGTAGTTTAAAACATTTGTGTCTTGAAAATGGCATCGACCGTTTACGAAACTGACAACTTCAATGTAAGGTCAGCGTTAATCTCAACGAAATAGGCTTACCATAACCATAAGCTAAGAACAGCTATGATGGCAATGAAGAGAACACCACCCACACTAACACCAGAGATTAAAGCAACAGAGCTACCCCTGGCTGCTGGAGACGTCACATCTACAAGTTAGGAAGTAAATTATGTATTAATATTTGGAAAATAGATTTAATAATAATAATAATAATAATGTGAGGAATACTAACTAATTGGACTTAATTGCACGACAAAATAGAGTTATAACACTAATGTCAACATCATAGTTTCTCATTTCTTATCTAGTCCCACTCTCAAAGCAATTTCAGGTCAAGTGCTGCTACTGAGTGACAATTTAGCATCTTTTGCATAACGGTCTTTAATTGGAGTTTCCGAACATTCCGGCGAGATTTCAGTGTTTCGAAGGAGCAGCATTCTATTGTAGATACATAAAATAGTCTGCTACGATTAAACTGATCCGACAACCTCAGTCTTATAACTATTCAAAATTTAACAACTTGTTCAGTATCCTGAATTTATATAAGAATCATTATTTTCTTGATTTTACCGTAAAAATAAGAAAATTTTGACTAAGAGACTTCTGCAATAGAACGCATAGCAATGTTTGTGCTACATAAAAAAGAACCACACCCATTTACCAGCAGTAAGAGCCTTTTGCACTTAAGAAAATAAGAACCCATTTCAGACCCTACATAGCCAAAATTCTTAGTACCAAAAACATAAGAACCTTTAGGTTCTTTAGGCTAAAATCCAATCATTTATCAGACAGAATAGTTCTGCTTACCATAAAACGTCATCTTCACGACTGCAGTGTCTCGGAGAGACGAATTCGTAGAGAAAATATCAACAGCACTCACGACGAGCACAACTGAGTCGTTAGCTGTAACAGTTAAAGGAGCGACGAGCAACAATTCTCCGCTCGTTGAATTGATCCAGAACAGGTTTCGGTCATTTCCCTGTGATATTGTATAGGCCATCATGGCATTTTTACCAGTGTCTTCATCCTCGGCCTACAAAGAAGTATAGGATTAAAGAAGTAGGGTTGAGTGTTCGAAGAAGCCATATAAATATAACGACCCCATAAATCGTGTTTAAATAAGTAACTGAACTGTAAGTGCCTAAAGAAACGCCTTTTCTTTCATTGCTGATGATTCGGCAAACCGAGTAAGACCACATATCTTCTTTCTTAGTTTAAGCTGACTGGAGTTCTTGTGTAGCCCATTTCATTCAAACTTAAACTTTAAGTTTGCGCCTGAACAAATCATATTACTGGAGGCATTCCTAGGGTGCGTTTCTTTGGGGGAATACAAGATTTGGTTCTTAAATCCAAAAACGGATTTTGCATATTTTTACTAAATAAATTAAGATCACTCATATCACGATGCATCAAAGGAGCCGAGGAATCCACTTTGGGCAAGGATTCTTCAGGTTCCTTCCATGCACCATGGTCCGAGTGGTCTTGGAGCAATCTGCAGCTGTTCAGTAAGGAAACGCAGAATTCGTTTTTGGATTTAAGAATCTAATTTTGGATTTTTCCAGAAAAACGCACCCCAAGATACTGTTATAAGCTACTGCATTAGCTTACTCCACCAGAACAGCACTTAGCGCTTAAAATGCATAAAAATCGTCATATTTTTACTGCGCTTTACAACACAACATATTACCTTTAGACTTAAAATAGGTCCAGGTTGTGTATAGAGGCTCAAAACCAATTCAACTTCTTTACTCGTAAACACTGGTCGATTATCGTTGATGTCTTCAACTACAACACGTACTTCTACTTGGCTGTTGAAAGGCTTGGGAACACCTTGATCAGTTGCGACCACTGTAAACAGGTGACTTTCAGCAGTCTCGCGATCAAGAGCTACAGCAGTCTTGATCTCACCGGTTGTATCATTTAATTCGAACCTGAAAAGTCAACATAACTCTAATAAAACTTTGCACCACTGGTCGAATTTCAAGTTCTTTGTGTATTAACTTTACAAAGCAAGAGTTTTGTCTATTATGATCCAAAGTCGTTTCAGGAGATGGGAGGAACTATCGAAGAAATAGACACAATAATGGCTTTAAAGTTTACATTAAGACTGATTGAAACACAAGAAAAATTTCAACGTTACCTAAGCCTGAGCCGCAGGCTTGCGTTTTTATTACTCCTATTATATTATTTTACATCTTTACTGTCACTTTTGAATTCTTCCAAACTTTTTCATCAGTCTGTGTAATAAATAAGCGATCGTTTTCTAGTTCTTTTTATGACAGAGTCAAGCAGTAATTCCATGATAGCCCTTAACTATGTTCACATTTAAGAAATACAAAACATGTACATTCTTAATCTCCCTAAGGCACACACCACTAAGTACGGCCTTAAATCATGGTGATACTTTGGACCTAAATTACGGAACAGCAAACTACAAAGCTTTTAAAAATGCACCAAGTGACGTGGACATCAGCTGCCATGTGTCTATTGTCACATCTTACTTATGCACAGTTTTCATCTGTACAATTTATGTACATTTTAAAATTCTTTTACATTCCAAGATATTTTATAGCAGTGATATATTCTTAGATAGTTTAGTTTAATATTCGTAACCAATTATACAAACATCTCTACTTTGTTATTTTGTTTTCTTGGCTCACCTATAATCTAGCTGGTGCGTGAGACTCTGCTTGTCAAGTCTATGGGACGCACCGTTACCATAGCTAAGCGCGCTGTCCAAGTAACATAAACTGTCTATGTCTATGTACCATGCTTCTATCCAGTTTTATAATCCATCAAATATTTTCGCTTTCGCGCGATTGGTCTAAACGCGTCACATGACTGAATATTCCCCAGCTAAAACCAGGGAATATCCGAGAATATTCCCCAATTTTCAAAACTGCGCGTGTTGAAGGATAATAAACACTATAGACTTTGACCATTTGACTTTGAAAAAGCCAATTAGACTTACAAACTGGTGTCTTGCTGTTTCTCAAAAGAATAAACCACTTTTCCACTCAATCCCACATCACGATCAACAGCCTGGTGAGAGAACAACCAATGGACGTATCAGTAACTCTGATTACCATACCTAGAACTGTTCCCGATTCCACAAATTTCCAATGTTCTGTTTGGTTTCGTGTGGTTTTGACAGAAGAAGTTTTGAGGTGGAAGGACTAACTTGGAGCATATTCGATTTTCTGCCCACTTAGTGGTGATTTTCGTTGTTTCAAATAGAAATTAAGTCCCCAAATTTTTGGCCTATAAACAGTAGAGAAAGCAGAGGAAAACCATTTTTTGAACGAAATCAACTCCTTGTATGGTGGTAAACAAAAATGCTGCAAAACAAAGGCCATTGCAGAGTAAGAAATACGTGAACTTGTTTAAAAGAAGTTGAGGAGGAGGCGAAAAAAAAAATGGCAAACAACTTGTTCGGTGCTCGACTTGTGCTGCCCAAGAACTCCCGTTTTCCTCAGTTATACTTCACCAGCTCTCCCATGTTATAACCCAGACAAAAAACTGACTACAAATTTTCCAATTATCAAAAAATGCCAGTTGAAATTTCATATTTAAAAAAAAAATCGGAGCTGAGGAAGATTCGTCTTCAGGCCTGCTTGATGCATCTTGTGTTTCACAGTGTAATTATTGGATAATGTTCTGCCTGGGGTACCATTCGCATGGAAGTTCTATTGGCTACATGACTCGATCATTTGGTTTCATTTTTTCTTATACTGAAAATGATGTCACTACTATACACCCCTGTATATGTTACGGAAAGACTACATAACTCCCAGCCTCTGGCTCCTTCTTGAAACTCAAGAATTTTAATGTCTTGTGTTGGCCATTGTATTGATCCCAGTTTCTCAAGTTACCCCAAACATACATCTACTAACTTGATACTGTCACATATCAAGGAAAACCCTTGGTAACATATCTAATACCTTAACAAAACCAACACTGAGGCCTTGCTCGCCTTCCTTCACACTAAAAGTATACCCGTCGGGCTCTTCAAATATTGGGGGGAAGGTATTTGCCTCTATGACTTTCACCGTTGCCAATGCAAGTTCCAACTGAGGCACATCCGAAATCTTGGCTGAAGCAGCAATCTAGTAACAAAAGAGAAACTGTACAGTGGCGGAAGAGAAAGAATACATGAGTGGAGAGTAGGTGAAATGCGGTGGTGAGTGCTCGCCTCCCACAAATGTGCCCCGAGTTCCAATCCTAAACCCTGCATCATACGTGGATCTCATTTGTTGTTTCTCGTCATTTCTCCGAGGGTTTTCTCTTTGGTTCTCCAGCTTTCCTCCCTCCTCAAAAGCCCACACTCCTATTTCCGAATTCAATCTGTTCTGTGTCCCCAATTAGTAGAACCTTGTAGGCAAGATATAAGTTAATGACACTTAAATAGAGTTCATCAATTACGCGTTCACTTTACGTTTATAATGAAATAAGGACAGAGTGTGAAAAGAAAAAATCATCATCACAGAAAGATTTCATGTCATAAGCACGTTTAAAACTGTTTTAATGCTTAATAACTACATAGTGGTCTAGAAACGAGTAAAAACATTCAAAGAATATGGCTTCATAGCAAAATCAATGCAACCGACCTTTAACTCGTGAATTGCAATGTCTTCTTCAACGAGTTGTCGTCCAGTTCTTAGCACGCCTCTATCATCCACAAAAAACAGTCTTGAACTACACTCCAAGAGAGCAAAGGTAACGTTCGACTAAGAGTGAACAAAAAGATACTTCAATTCATTGTAAAGGTAACAGAGACATATTAATTACAGAGGTTCAAAGAATTGCTTTACAATGAAAGGACAAATTAAAGGCTGGCAAGCTACAATTTCACAAATATATAGAGGTTAAAAGCCAGCAGGCATGACATGAGGGGTAAGCTAATTAACAATTAGACTACAAGCCCAAGTTTTTCATTTAACTATAAGATTATGAGTTCGAGATTTCTATCGCGTGATAGTTGACGAGGGTGCAGCCCGAGTCAACTATCACGCATAAAAATCGAGAGCAAATAATCTAATTCTTTTAGTGCAAAATCTACTAGTCATTCAAAACTTTATCTAAATCCTCTTCACAGACGCAAATTTGCCAACAAGCGCACACTGCTACTCTATTCACTACAGTATCTACAACAGAATAGATAGTGAGTAGCGTAGTCAATCAGGGAATGCCATTCGTGATAGAACGCTAGTAGATTTATACTAAAAGCAAATAATAAATAATAAACGAGGCATAGCTGTCAGTTGACTATCGCTCATAGAAAACCAGGGGGTATATTCTAATTGTGTTAGTAGACACTGAAGCATAACAGTACAAAGCCTCTAATTTCATGTATTTTTAAGCCTCAAATTAAAAATAATTTTCAGTTTCAAGAGCAGCGCACGTGTGGTGGATGTCTCTCAGTAAATTAAAAAAAATGGTTGGAGATCCACTCAAATAAGAACACAGCTGAGTGGCTACTGATTTACCTTATTCCCAGGTGTCAGTGAAAGCTGCAGCACATTGTAGGCAACAGATGCATGTTGACTGATATTTGATTCATAAACATGCTGAGACAACAATGAACCATTCACAGTGGCGTGAAGGGCTTCTGAGCTGATTGAATCATAGCAGGCTTCATGCATCGACAGTTCAGTGATGTTGCCAATACAGTACGTCACACAATACTGTGGAAAAAGAAATGATTGATGATTAAAAGTCTTGTATATTATAAGTTCTGATTTTGTTTTAAAAGTGGCATGGTCAGTAGTAAAAGTCAGAATTAAGAAAACAAACAAATAGGTCAAAAATACAAGAAGAGAGATTGAAGACAAAGACAGAGTTACTTCATCTTGGTTGTTTCTAAACAGTGAAAATTGATCATAATTTCAAAAATTATATTGCAACTTGCAATTTGAAAAACACATGCTTGGGTGAGCAGTAACTAGGCAATAGCCCGTTCCAGGTGTTCAGTTTAGTAATGAGGAGCCAACACAAACAACAATGGAAAAAGGTGGAGCTTTCAGAACTCATTATAGGTGTCAAATCATTCCCCTTTCCTCCACCCCACAAACCCAAGAGCCTGAAATGAAACAATTTAATCCAGCAAGTGATGACACATATATTCATATAAATATATCCACATATGCTAAATAAAAAATGTCAGATTTGATACCAAAGTGTTCACTTTTGACTGGTTTTGTTTGTTGACAGCCATCAAAAATGTACCAATGAAGGAAGTATTTCCCTGCAAGAAAGTCATAAGACAGTGAACAGAAATAGAAGATAAAATAGCAGTAAAAGCACAAAAGTACAAAATTGTGACACTTATGACAGTTTATGTTTCTCACAAGCTAAAACTATCACCAGGTTGATGACATCAACTTCATCTTGATAAGATATTTACCCAATTTGGAAACAATTTCACTGGTTTTAAGGTGGCACAAATCATTTACTGGAATTCTGGTTTTTGTTTCTCTACTACAGCTACCTCAGTAATTAAGATTAAGTTTTAGCATAAGCCTGTAACTTGTATATAGATTTTCCCCACAAGCAGAATTAGTTGTCATAGCAACATCAAAAAAGGAAACTACTGTATACTTCTATGGCAAACAACTTACTAACTCCTTTGTTAGTAGCAGTTTCTCCTCTTGGTATTTTTTTATTAAGTAGATCATTCTTTCGGATTTCTTTTAAACAAATCTGGAGCCATCTAAATCATTGACGAATTGGTTGTGAACCCAGCTGAAAAATGTTTAAATGTCTCGTTTTTCAGTTTAAAATATTTTGTAGCAGACTGTCTACACAGACTGATCATCACACCAATCATTAGGCATCAATCTGCCAATCAATCCATCAAATTTACTATAATGTGTAGTTCCAGAAAATATCCATACCTTGCCCAAGAAAGAGATTTTTTCTAAGACCCCAAGACCCCTCTGAAGATTTCAATTAAGCTCATGCATTACTTTAAATGTTTTGATCTTAGAGAACCCTCCACCACCCAGGACATTCCAATCCCTTCTGTGGGGGAATATGGATATTTTTTGGAACTGCTCATTTGCGTTCAGTATCTTTAGCTTAATGTTTCATGGATGGTGCCTTTAAATCACGCTACACTAAAATATCAAATTTCTTGTCATTTCTTACATCACTGTTTACTCATACCTGTATTGTATTAATTGCTATTTTGTTCTGCAGTGTTCTTGATTGCTTGTTGAGAGCAAAATAGGGATTGTAGAATGGATCATCTTGTATATGCAATAAGTGCACATTGTTAAAGCTTGAGTTAATGGTAGACCCTGAAAACAAGCGATAAATAATCATGTATTGTGAGTGTCCAGTATCATCAGTTCTCTACAATAATAATCCACAGTAACCATTCTATACAAATATGCTATAAGCCTGTGACCTTATTGGCTATACATAAGGTAACCATCAAATTATCTTCAGACTGTCATTTTAGAAATTGTACATTTTTTGTGTGAGAGTATTACAAGTTAAAATGGTCACAGTCATCAGTCTCTACTTAAATTTGTTAGGAAAGAAACTACAATACCAGCCAAAAGTCCTTGGAACACTTGACAAAATGCCAACCAGTGACAAAATCCGATAAACAATCAAGCAATTGCAGTTTTTAGTGGACAAAAATCTGGTAACAGAATAATTTTAAGCATTTTACAGTCCTTTTTATATTTTCTTAAAGCTAAAGATATAAATAATTGCCTGAAATAACACCAAAAACAATTTCCCATGGGAACGAGAGAAAATTAATTCCAAAGTTCAGAGAAACTGTGCAAACACAGGTAAAATTTCATCATCAGTTTCATTTCACCAGTACTTTTTCAAGTGTTTCATACGAAGTTCAACATTTGTTTTTGATGTTTGGTGTTGCTACAAATGATTCTTTTTTTGAGAAGATATTTAAAACAGTTATACAGAAGTTTGCAATGCGATGTAAATAATCTTGGTACTAGGTTTTTGTCCACTTGTTACTCAAACTTCTGATGGATTCCGTCTTAATTTATTTTGAAGTGGGAAGTCATAATTCAATTTTCTGGCCTCCCTCCCCCCAAAAGAAATGTGAGTCTACTTTGAATGAATCAACATCAACATTGTGTTGGGGTTGTGAAGGGGGGCATCGACAGAAAGACCATGTATTGGCAAAAGTGCAAAGTGTCCCGCGACCTTGGACCAGGATTGTAGGTTATAATTTAATGACTGCTGGACTTGACAAGTTCAGAGTTCTGGTTTCTTGCAGTTAGTGTCCCCAACAGTCAGGTGGCCATAACAATTTACCAGCTTTTGTACATATTTGTTTAACAGGCCTTAGAATGATTAAATTCCATACGTTTTACTGAAGCATTTTGAGATGCTGGAATGATCAAAATTGTGGCACAGCACTGCCACAACTCTTCACTAGCAAACCGTGTGGATTATTTTTGTTAGAATCACACTTTGATGTATACTTGCAGTGATTACAGGGTTGGTTCAGCATTCATCACTTTGAAAAAGTTGTTGGTATAACCATTTAACAATTCATTGAACATAAGCTTAATGTAAATTCAAATTATGAATTAAGCTTAAGCTGTTCCTTACACAATTGAACGTTTTCAAATTGATGAAGATGTTATCCTCTGTCTCGGGTAAATAAATAAGTTTAATTCAACTTGTTCGCACTTCTACAGAACCTTTATTTCAAGGAGCCATTTATCACGAACTCTTCGTTCAAAATTACTCTTCCATTGATGGTGAGTAAATGATTTCGGATGACATTATGTAACGTTCAAGGAACTGTGATAGCTAGGAAAAGAATATGCATGCCTTACCTTGTGGATATCTTCCAGAAACGACAAGCTCGTGATTTTCCAGAGGAATGAAACTCGCATCGGTCGGAAGATCTAAAAAATGACAAAGATCGAGTAGTATTGTCAACGAAAGCTGCCATACAAACTTGTAAAAGTTGACTGAATGACGTACTTCAAATGGCCGACCAACGAGTGAGTAGTAGTAGGCCAATTGGCCTTATTAAACTGAATTCTCTTTGTTGTTCTTCAAGTAATCGCTTAAATTAATTCAACAATATAAGTTTAATTTGATTTTGGATATTTTCTCAGCAATCGGTTGCTTAGCACTGTTAGGATAAAGACGAAACTTTAAGTTACTCATGGCAATCTTCGCCTCGTACCGTACAAGTCTACAAACTAAAGCTTACCTTGATAAAGGGTGGAATTCAGTTCCACAATAAAAAGTGCTACTACTGCTGTAGGGCAGATTAAGACCATAATCACCTTACACCATAAACACCTTTGTTTGAGGAAAAAAACCTACATTTCCTAGCCTAAAATTGGTCGTCCGAAACTTTAGATACGTTTTTCGGTCGAGTCGTGACAGTTTAGAGCTACACGTCAGCACGACACGAAGGCCGCAAAGCGCAAGAGTTTTCAAGACGTAAATGCCTGCATCAGTTGAGTACCAAACCTATCTTTACTGCTCAGAAGATATATTACGGTAACTCATGCCCTAAGAGTAATTAGCTTAATGCAGCAAACCTTCCTTGTTTTTACAATTAATCTGATTGGTGAAACAACTTTCATGCACGCGGGGGATTTCTACAAATTTCAAATCACGTAGTACCGGCCGTTGCACCTATTACGCCATTCACATGAGCGAGTAAACTTTTGGGTGTACAGGAGAATTGTCGTTGCAGCCCAGAAGGCATGGAAAATAAAAATTCTTTTTCCCAGGCTGAAACGCCTCCTCGAGCTCACTGATTTTCCAATTTGATAGAGCCAGGCTATTCAGTCTACGATTAACGTCAAAGGCGCTCTTTACAATGTAGAAGATTTGAGGGTCGAGGAGCTGGTTCGACACGCACTCTTCGCACTGCAGAGAATTGTGGCATCAAGTTAACAAAACGTTTGCGCCAAAAAATTTGCCAAAACTTTCATGACGTTCACAACTGTTATTTGGACTGTCACGCAATGCTCCATTGTGTGTTAGTAGCATTGCGTGACGACGTGAGAAACGAATTCCAGTCATTCTTGAAACTCCTTGCCCATTTTCTGCATAGTTGGTTATTGCTTCTCTGTTGTTTCTATTAACCTTAGTTGACTATCTTTAAGGTGTAAGAATTGACTTTAAGTTGATATTCCAGCCCCACATGTCATGACATGAAGACTTTCATCTTGGGGTAAAGATCGTCCCCAGCGTAATACACTGCTCATTCCGAATCGAAATTTGCAAATGTAACGCTAGTGTGTTCGAAGGGAAGAAAGCTGCTGGAAGAAAATTCCTGGTAAAAGTAGTTTCCCTTCACTGTACATCTGAAACAAAGTAACTATAATCTTGCAATACATCGACTATTAAACCAGTTTACACAACGGTTTCCACAAGTGTCAATGAATAACAAACAACACAACATCAATTGCCTGCATTGAGAGCAAATTTTAATCTTTCGTTCATTAAAATAGCAAGATTTTCATTCTGTTAGCAAGATTTGTCTACAAAATAATTTCGTATTGTATAAATTACGGGTGATTCTTTTACGAGTTTCGTGCTGAGGAGGTTGGTTTGGGGCTATCTATTTGGTCTGAGACCCATCAGATATAAAAATAAATTATCTATGTACAAGTAATTTGCTTTCATGAGTGCCTTCTCCAATGGTTCATAGACATCCTATATAAAAAGGTTTGATCACAGACTTATCAAATGACAGAGCATGGCAAGTACGTTAGCTGGGGTTTGCGCGATAATTACTGATCGGTACTTTGCCGCTGCTTAAGTTATGAATCATGGCAGCGATTTGAGCCTGGCGATCCAGTTCAGACTGTAGTTCCTTGACAGCTTCTTCTCGCTTCTTGATAACGTCTTCGTTCTGTCGACAGATGAGTTCCAACGACGACAGCTGCGAACGCGTCAAGAGAAAGTTAGAGATTAGTAAGAACATCCCTGTAAACTATTTTTTTTTTTTTTTTTTTTTTGCAAGGGGTACAAATTTGCAAAACTGAAATTATTGCAAGATAAAGCTCCCGGCCACGCAAATAAATTACCAATTGCAATATTAAGTGGGCTAGTCTCTCCTGTATGCACCAGATCTTTTATCTTTCAAGCACCTTCCTCTGTCTACTTCCCCCACTCTCCACTCCATATCCACCCACCCACCCACCCATCCCTTCCTATACATAAGCACCAACCTTATGCGATAATTCCTTCCGTTCTTTCTCCGCTTTTGTTAAATCATTTTTCAGTGATTCATTTTTCTCTTGCAGATCGTCGATATTCTTTTCGCATTGTTTCCTCTCTTCCTCTTGTTTCTGAAGGGATTTACGGAGTTCTGTAAAGGAGAAATGGGTAAAACAACGTCAGCTTACTATTGGCCAGGTCTTGACTATCGAGTATGGAATTAAACATCTCTAGCCATTTTTGGTCAACTCTGCAAAAGAAATGAATGGAAGTTTAAAGACGCTGTTAAATGCTACAATCTGTCAGTGACTGCAACTCAATTCTAGAAAAAAGGCTACGTTAATAAGCGAGCAACAAACAAACTCATTGAGAGACCAGTTATTGCAAAGGTCGCTTGGAGACTGAATGGTACTAAAACAAAAAAACGCATTAACATTACACTGTTTAACAGTGTGGTTAAATTAAACTGAATGTTTCAAGACAACCTGAAGCCCTTCAACTAGACAATCAGGTTAGTTTCAAAGCACTCGTAAGTTCTGAATCGACTTGCCATCAGGGAAGATGATCGACAAAAGATCCGTACACTATGGTTAACAAGCGCAGTAGGAATCAATAGAGCTTACTGCTAAGACATGATAGTTATACCTTGGCATTTGGCTTCCTTTTCTTTGAGCTGTTGTACAATCTTTTTCCTCTCCAGTTCAAGCTCCTGGAGCTGTTTCGACGTGCTGTGGAAATAGCCACAAAGCGGTCAATATCTTTACAATTTATTAGAATTGAAATCGTAAACAATGAAAGCTGCACATGATTACCAGTCGTGCTGACTCTTAAGGTTATCGTTGTGTCGCCGTAACATCTCGTTCAAGTCTGACAGGGCTTTGTGCTCATCTTGAGCCGCCATAAGACTGCGCTGGCTTGTTTCAAGTCTGAAAAGAAAGCGAAAAAAGATGAGCAGTGAATGTTACACAAAATGTCACAGCAAGTAGTAGTTCAATTAATCGAACATGGCGGAAAGAAGGACTGAACAAAAACGTACCTTTGTGACTGCTCAGCATAGGCAATCTTCAGCTGCTCGTGTTCCTCAGCGACAACTTTCAGGTTTTCATTATGTTTCATCATGACTTCCATCTACAACATATAAACCATGAAGAAGTGATGATGAGTGGTTGCGACAAAACACTAAGTCAGCGTAGATTGATTGTTATCGAAAATAGTTCGAAATAGCTGATAGTAAATAACTGGAAAAACAAGGGCTAATCTACAGGAAATAGGTCTGAGTTTGAAATAAACGAGTTCGAGTTAGCTTAGTTCAACTTTACTTGTTTTTTTACCTCAACAAGTTATTATTTGAAGGTTTCTTCCATGGAAGGTCACTTCATGGTAGTGTAGCGTGACACTTTGATTTATGGCAAAATGAGCAAGGCAGGAGAAGACAAAATAACGTAACAAATCACATACCTCTTTCGTGGCAGCCTTTTGAGCTTGAAGAAGTTCATTTATCTGTAACAGAAAAAAGTGTTCCCGATGTATATTAAAATGTGCTGTCAAGCGAGATACATATATAACTTTGTAAAGCTCATTTTGTGAGACCAAGAGGGCTAAGGCTCCTGTTCCCATGCGAAAGTTACTTGACTTGCATCACTTAGTGTCTTAGTACAAATGTATGTTGATCAGCCGAGCCAAACCTGTTCTGCCTGTTGTTCTGCTTTCTTCTCTGTGGTCTGTAAGAGCTGCATAAGTTTCGCACACTGCAACAGAGAAAAAGCCAAACGATAAAAGATAAATTATAACAGCATAAATACGTTTTGAAGAATTTTAAAACTTAAAGCATGTAAAACGACCCCTGTCGAAGGCAGCAGATTACTTCCCAAAAAAATCATCGTCATACCTCGGCCTCCGATTGGGCCCTTCGACACCTGTACTGCGAAATGAGACGATCAGCTTGGGCCAGTGCAAGAGCTTTTGCTTCCAACAGATCTTGAAGATGACTTTCCTTCGTCTGAAATTGAAAACAAAACACAATGTTGAAGTCCCCTGATGTCTATAGAGTGAAGTATGAAACTCTTTGAACTTCATGTAAACGTTTTTTGAACTTTGAAGGTTTAAGGAAGGGATGGGTCATAACTTGAGACACTCACCACCAGAGCTGCCATTTTAGCCTCGTATATGTCCATGATTTCAGAGGCGTGAGGATCTGGCTTAATCTACAAGAAAATTGAGGCCAAAAGCAGAAATATAAAGTGAGCTACGAAGCTTACGTTGCATCCCATTTAAAAACTCTCCTTTAGCCGTGCAATGTTTTTCCTATTGGCGGAAGGAACTTAGAAATTGACATTTGGAATGCTACCCCGGATCGCTGCCAACATGAGGTGTTTAAGAGTTCGTTGTTTGTTGTAAGATTTATTCGTGGAAGCCAGCCAGGACGATGTAATGCTATGACAGTACTTCACTCGAAGACAGAAGAAGAGCACGCTAGAGACTCCCACGACTTGTGCATTACAAATATTTTACTCGGCTGCCCATTTTTCCGCCTGATACACGTCACTTTAACAGACTGACGTACCAGAAAAAAATTAACCCCTTTTTTCCGGCAAGGATTGCTGATCGACGCAAACAGACTATGACAAATAAACTCAAAAAGATATCGTTTGACTGACAATCTTATTTCTAGGTATATATAGGTATTTCTGTAAGGCCCCACTAGCCTTTGTGCTATTAACACAGCCGAGGGCAAATAAAGGTTTTTTTTTCTTTTCAACGGTACGCTAGGGTAAGGAACACGAAGGTACACTAATCAACCAAACCTCTAATCCAGACTTCATCTTCTCAATTAAGGACTCGATGTTTGCATCGTGGTGTGTGTTCTTTGGAGGAGCTGTTATCTTAACTGGAACGTGATCCTGGCCTACTGATCGTGCAGTCGAGTTCCGGCTGTTGATCATAGAGACCTGGTGCCGAGGAGATGACGGGGGACTCAGTTCTGTCTCGGCGGGTCTTCTTAACAGGGTCATCTCTTCCTCGCGAGCTGCGTTATTTGAGGCGATTAAATCCCCTAACCTGAAGCCAAAAGGGTTTTGAATTAAGAATTATTTGACAGCCATTCTGGGGTCCCTATGGCCAGATATACAAACTTTTAATTCAGTAGATCTGCTTTGAACTACAAGGGAAAGAAACAAAATCAGCCTAAAAATTCACGTTAAAAATGTCGAGTAGAAGATCATATTTTAGCTAACACAACTTAGAACACCCTCACGCTATAGCCCCACGGTGATTTCAGTTCAAACTAATTCTGAAGGAGGTTTCAAATCTCAGTACGACCAATGATTGGCCAGGGTATGCCTACAGTTCATACGTATTCCGTGCAGTGTATGACATTTTCGTTAGATTTTCACGAAGTTTACCATATGGCCTGGAAGTCTGGCAAGCTGTTTGCCTCACAGAGAATCCGGAGAGATTTTTGGATGCTATCACGCGAATCGCTGCTCATCGAGCGTGCCAAGAATGGGACTAGCCGCTGGTCTTGTAACGCAGAAGCAAGCTGACCCTGTGGTAAGAAAAGCAGCGTTTTCAACAAAATAAGTTTGTTCATTTACAGCAGAGATCAGTTATGAAGTTCACGTTATTGGATTCGAGCACAAGGAGCGTCTGCGAAGTAGAGATAGTCTAATAACCAGTCGGAGAAACATGTTTTTTTTTCAGCCAACCAGCAGCAAAAGCCTCTACCTTTAATCCTTTGACATCATTCTTCAATTTGCAAAGCAAGTCTAACATCTGAAGTACAACGTTGACACCCTCTAAACTGAAATCACAAAATATCAGAATTCATTCACTGTCAACAAATTGAACTATGCATTGTAAAAGTAAGAGGTTTAAGTCTAAGTCTCTCATAGGGTCTGATTTCCGAAGCATCCCCCCACTTCCTCTTCAACCTTTAAGACAAAAACACTCATAGAGAACATGAGGTCTACAAAGGAGACTGTTCTTGCGGTGAAAACTACATCGGTGAGACCATGAGGAATGTGCAGGTGCGAACTGATCAACATTCAAACACATGCAATGACTGTGAACAGGACACTGTACCTGCCCGTCACCTTTGCGAGAATGCTTTGTATTTGTTTAGCTGGCGCACACTCTGCACGGCCCAATCTTTTCACAAGCGAAGAATCCTACAAGGCCTAATGATCGAACAATGACAACCCAGCTTAAACAAACAAATTCACTGTAACATGGCGAAACTGAAGGTTGCTTCCCAATATTTTGTCAACTTGTATCCATTTACAAGCATTCTCCCATACTTCTGTCAGACCCATTTTTACTCCTAGGAGAAAAAAGACAAGGATACAGTACTATACCTCCATGATAGTGCAAGAGTACTTCGTGTTCCCACACTGTTGTGCTGGTATTGGTATTCCAGCAGCTTCCACCAGTAATCAAGTTTCAATTGTCCTAAAACAATGTTCTTCAATGAATCTTCAAAACAGAGCAGTATTACCAGTTAAAGAAAGTTCACTACTGTGATCTTGTCAACCCTCATCAAGACTTTACAAACTGGAAGAAAATAGGCTTTGTGTGGAGATTGCAAGATCTAACAAGATACAGAAATTGTATGTAATTATACATCGGTTCAAATTAACAAGGATATCACTAAGAACTTCTAAGGCCTTGTTGATCTGTGCACACTTTTGTTTAAGCACAGCACCGTCAATCTCTGTTGGTGGTATGAGTAGCTGGGTCAGTACCGGCACCAGATCACATGTGCGGGGAGATAACTGATTCAACAGGCCACCATCAACAAGTTCCTGGTGTAAACAACAGCAATAGCAAATTAATACATTGGTAAAAATTGAAATATGGCACAGGTATCCCATTACTGAGCTATAATCATTCCTAATTTTAAAGTTTAGCAGATAGGACAACAATATCGTGCATCTACAGGATTTTTAGTCCACCGTACATATTAAAAGACCAATCTGTGGCTTGAATTAATAACATTTATGAGCAAAGATGTTAAAGAGCTGATTTTGTTGGGAATACTAACTGATTCCAAATAAAATTCCCTAGGAATATAAAATACATCAAGATTATGGTCCCTGTTCCATTTTTCCTACAATCTATGCAGTGCACAATAGGAAATTAAGTGTATGTTTGGGAGAACACTATGTGTCACTGGGCATTCCAGGATTGAGTGAGAGAGTGTTGGGAGAGCAAGAAAGTTGTCTACTGTGGCTGTACTATAATCAAGCTCCCAAATGTTCATGAGACATGAGACATTTTGCATGCTGTAAAAAGGTAGGTCATACACTGTAGTATTAGTTGTGCTTTTAATAATCTTACCATGTCCATGCACATAGCCTAGACTGCTTAAATTCAAATCAATGTCCAGTGAACAAAAATGTGATAACTTCGCAACTACAGTATATGTATGTGTACACAATTACTTCAATTTGTGACATAAAGTTAGAAATTTCAACAATTCTGACCTCATAAATCTCCTTAATGAAATCAAGAGCCTTTAGGGACACAGTGGAGTGGGTCTCGACTGACTGACTGGCCCAGTATAGGACAACATCATATGCACTGTTTACATTTGGATCCTTTGGTTTGGAGCTTGCAGGAGTGAACAGAGCTCTGCACACAAGACTTCTTAACCCAGTCACTGAGCAGAATGTCAATAGCAGCTCAAACACCTTTCAAGTGGAAAAAAGAATTCATCCAGATGTTGGTTCATTAGTTAGATCTAAAAGACAGTCCATGAAGCATCCTTGGTGAAGAATTTCTGAGGACACTCTTGCTTGTAACAGCAACTCTGTTTTTACTGCTAGTTTTGCCTGTTTTTAGTATTTATCTCTCAAGTAAGACATCTTTATTTTGTAGCTCCTTGTGCCACCTTTTACCACAGACTATGTCAGTCATGCATGCAGCTGTCACAGCATACCATGTACATTGTAAAATGCCAGAAGCACTGCTATGATAATTGTACAAACTACTGATTCAGAACAAGGGATGTAGCCAAGAGTCAGCTGAAAGAAAGCTTATGCAAACTTTTTGGTACAAACGCAAGACAAGCCAGCTGGGCACTTTAAGAAGCTACTGTGTGGCTTTAAGTTTTTTCATAACTACATCCCTGCAACTGAATGTGAATCAATACAAATATGGTGAAAATACCACATTTAAAGCAAATAAAGGCAACAAACATTCAACAGAATGATAATCATTTTAATTTGTTACCTTCCCTGCTTCCTCTGCCTGATTTAAGTGAAGCAAGGCCAAAATCTGTTCCAAATAAAAAGCTAAGTGTTCATGTCTGAAAGAAAAATTAAATTGAAATGGTTTAAGGCTGCCAGTGAAAATGTCAAATTAACTAAAAGTTTGATTTCCTAGGTACAGGTTTGTACCTACTGCACATGTATCATGGGAAACACTGTACAATGTTTAAATTTTATTAACCATGAACCTTGTTATGATAATTTAATTACAAGGCAAAGCTAGACAAGGGGTCAGAAACAATTGGCACTCAAATGTCATACTCCAGTCATAAATTTAACATGGATATATGTACATGCACAAGTAAATAGTCTGTGCCTGTAGAAACAATAAAAAAACTTGCAAACTACAGAACCATGTGTACAAGGCACTTACATGAGAAGAGACTGCTGAATCTTAGGGCTGGCCAGTAAGTCAACAAACAAGTCCACTGAAGATCGTCTTGTCATTGGACCCTCACCATTTATAAGAAATGTGAACACAAGTTGAAAAGTCTGGTGGATGTTCTTGGGATTAAACAGCTAGTTGGTAAACCAGAAAAATTAAACTATGAAAAGTGAAGCAACATTAACATTAAAAATCCCAGTATCATATGTAACAATCTAGAGAATAAATATCTAAAGTATGTACAATTTAAGAATTATATGAAAATTTAAGAACTACATAAGGTGTATTCTGATCCACATTTATCATCTTTCAGTTCTACCAGGTTAACAAGCAGTCTTCTATTATACATGTACATGTATAAAGTTGACAGGTGTGCTTTCTCTAACAAACTGCCATAACTTGATGTAGTATTATTAATAATAAACACCCCTCTCTTGTTTTCTTTCTGCACTTATCAGATGTTCTGACTTATAAATAACCATAAAATTGAACAGAAGTTAGGCCTGGGAAGGATTACAGATTTCAATAGACAAAACTTGATCTTTTCTGAAACCAGCTCGACTTCATCCTTGTCGGTACACTGATCTTAGAGTTAGCCGTTAAGCACATTAATTTAATTAATTTAATATGTTCACTAAAGTCAAGTTTGTTATCCAGCTAGGATGACAGAACTGTAAATATGATATCAATACATGTGTACGGTATGCACTGTTAATTGAGAAGAAATAATGTATGTCTGTACATCTATAGACTATAGGACAAGTACCTTCTCCCCCAGCTGCTCGTGAAGTGATAAGCTTGTCAAAATGGACAACGCAAAAACAATCACCGTCAGGTTACTGTGCGAGAGAAAAGCTATCAGAGTCCGATAAAGTGATTTAATGTTCTCCTGCAACAAGAAAGTGGTCATAGTTTAGTTGAGAAACTACAACTCTCAATGTACTAATACCATGAAAAGTCAAGTTCAACAGTCATACGTACATGTCATGTACTATAAATAGTGATATACAAAGGGCTAAGGGGTGAAATACATTGGTCTCTAGTTACATGAAACATTATGATAAAATGAAAGAGTGTATTAAAACTGACTTGTACTTACCAGTGCCTTGACATGGGCCTGGATTGGTAGATTATGTCGACAAAGGTTTGCCAACAGGCCTAAACAGGGAATAGTTAGGTCTGACTCTGGCTTCTGTCTGCAGTAAATGAAACAAAAAAGGATATATACATTTTTATAAACAGACTTAAGTTTTACACATGTGTTATTTCTAAAAAATTGCAACACATCAATCTAATTTATGTCTGTGGTATAAACTGTCACTATTACAGTATTAAATGAATTTTTAACTTGAGACTTTTTTGCTGTAGTAGTACTGTAATCCTGAATAGCACTTTGAAATTTTTCGTAGGATTTAAAAAGAGAAAACCAATCACCCACAATAAAATTCAATTCATGCATATGTACATGGTATATAGTCACGCCCCATGTATGGATTTTTGGGAAAATCATCCAAAATAATAATTAATTTTAATTACTCATTAATATGTGATACATTAAATTTTAATACTAAATAATATCTTGTTGCGTAGTATGATGTTGAATTTGTACCAGGTCCAGTAACATGGTTGTAGTACATGTCAGCTATACAAGATATTCAATCATGTATGGATTACTGGCCAAGTTCGTTCAGTCAAGGTGGCTGGATATCAGCCATTTTCTTTGTTTGTGTGTTTATGGACTGAAATGGGGCCATCTTGACCAAACAAGCTTCATGGTCAATAAAGGATTTACACGCATTATAATATACGGAAAAAGAACACTATTTCTTTGCGGGACACAGCAGGTAATCCTGAGCAGGCAAGATAGCGCTATCTTGCCCACTCAGGTAGCCAATCACAGCACAGGATTTGGTTCATCTTGCCTGCTTGCACAGCTACATGTAGCTGTGTACATAAGTACGTGTATAACACCGACAATGTAACTGTTACCAAGTCTTACTCACATGTTTGTCACCAGATATCTGATCAATTCCTCAATGTATCCACTTGGTGTTGTAATCTTGCAGCCATAAGTGACTCTTTCTAATAGTTGCAGACACTTATAAAGAATGACAAAAAAAGTGTTCATAGACAAATATATATCAATTCTTAATATACATTCATTTCAGTCCAATGATAATGAATTTATTTTCATAAAATACAATGAAAAATTGAAGATATGTGTAAGTAGGTGTACATGACATGCCATGACCTAAAGACTTTAAAAAATAAATGTAACGTGTCTAGGAAAATAACTATCCACCAGCAAAGAAAAATGTGGATCTTCATCTCTAACTAGTTGTACATAAATGATAAAAACCATGTAGAACTGTACAATGACAAATAAACAACTTCAATTATTTTTCTACTGAAATAGAAACAAGACATTTGAAACTTTAATTAAAAACAATTTATGGAACACAAGCCCAATAGAAACCAAAATAATGCCGTCTCGCTTGTTGTTGCCTATGTGCCAATTGAAGTTAGGTGCTTACCAAGCAAATGGCTAGGTGCTTATCACAGATACTATAAAAGTCTCGGTAGAGCTTCATGTATATAATCATTATTCCACTTTTTAATACTATTATAATCATAATCATAATCATAATTATAACCAGCTCCCAGTTGGCTTGATAGCTCAGTTGGTAGAGCACTGCACCGGTATTGCAGAGCTCATGGCTTTGAATCCCATTCAGGCCTGAATTTTTTTTCAGGCTTTAGTTTTACACCTGCTTAAGTTGTGTGCATAACTACGATGATCAATCAAGTCTTCAAATCAGAATGTATATCATATGTTCACTTTTTATGGTGTTCACTTTTGGAGGAAGATCATTTTCAGTGGCAGGTAGCACCAACGCTTTATAAATTATACATTTAAATATTTTACTGTTATTTGATAATCAGTCATGAAATCTCTCTCCAGGAGATGACTAAAGCCACCACTCCTTAATCAGAATGCAGTTATACCTGATGTTTAGCTAGTATTATACATGGTATCTATTAAGCAATTAGATTATGAGCTCAAGATTTCTATCGCATGATAGTTGACGAGGGCTCAGCCCAAGTCAACTATCACGCATAGAAATCGAGAATAAATAATCTAATTGTTTTGGTATAAATCTACTAGTCGTTGAAAACTTTATCTAAATCCTCTTCACAGACACTTCGAAAACGCCAAGAAGCGACCATCATTTCCTAAGCAACAGCACATTGCTACGCTACTCACTATCTATCACAGAATAGATAGTGCGTAGTGTAGCCAATCAGAGAACGGCATTTGTGATAGAATGCTTGTAGATTTATACTAATAGACTGTAGGATGTAATATTTATACATATAATAAAGCAAGTACCTGTAAAATCATTTTTTCATTAGATGCAAGGTGATGCTTGTGAAGAAGGGCTGCTAGTGTGGATGTGAGGTGATATGTCGTGTGAAGGATCTCTCTTGTCTCTCTATCATTTGCTGAAAAAAATCATCACAGTTACATGAATTAAAGCAACCAGAAGTGCTTATTTAAATTCCATTTATTTATTCCAGATGAACGTAATGTTTTCTCTTGTGTTACAATAGAGACACCAGCAACTGTACTTATTTTTCTCTGTGTCCCTGTATGAAAACTCAGCTTTAAGATATTACTCGCAACACAACATTACTTTATTAACTAGTAACTACTGTAGTACTCACCTAAATTAAAGAGTAGGACCACAGTCTTTGTATGGAGACTTGCTTTCACATTACTCTCACTCAAAAGACCCACCAGAGAAGAAAGACATTCTGCAGGAAGAAGTTCTTTGGCATTAAATCCCCGCAGAGGTTTGCCTGACGATGTGATACCAATTAAGACCTGACAGTGAAAAAAACTTAAAATGAGAAACAAAATAAAAAACAGCTGAACTGAAATATGAACCCTATTTTCTATGGCATGGTATAAATATAATGGCAATAACAAATGCTACTTTCACTGTACATCGATGTGTAAATTTATGCATAATAGAGTAAACCACAAACAGTAATATTTGTAGAAGACACAAAATTATCACTGGTTTTTCTGTAATAAATAAAGAGGATACATAGATTTGAATTTGCTCTCTGGGTGGAGATTTAGTGTCCATCATCCGTATTAGGGAGGATCCGTATTACATAGAGTTTAATTATAGTGAATATGTAGGTATTTTACAGGGACAAAATTGAGAGGTTTCCACAAGGAATGAACAGACAGAATTACAGATTGATCAGAACTGTAGTTTTCGATTTGAGCATCTGCAGTCTCTACGGTGTTTCTGATTGACAGTGTAAGACAATGAATCAGATAACTGGAATACTTGACCTTATAAAATAATGTTAACTTAAGTTAAACTGCTACTGATCCCTTGACTTTTCTTAGCAGCAGTGAGTGTTCGATTCAACTGTTTTAAAACACTCTCAGAATCACTATCTTAATTTACAGTTAATCTCAGTAAGATTATCCATTGCATAAGTAAAATTTCCCCTTACAAATCGCGATCTGCTCATGAGTTCAAGATTGTCAGTGTTCTAAGATAATAATCCAGCAACTTACGTCGATTTGTCGCTCGAGATCCTTCGTGTTTTGATCAGTCGTATGACTTCTGTACTGACAAAATGCGCTAGAAAGCGCTTTCAAACACGCCGTGACATCCAGCGACATATCCCACTAGTGGTAGAAACCTTCACAAGCCACACAACACAGGAAAAAACACCAGAAGTGGTATAAATTTCCTATACGTGTTCCAAAGATTCGGAGAAAATTATAAGAAACTGTTAGTTTCAAATTCCCGCGCATAAGATGTGCGCATCGCACACTACAGCAAGCCGCTGTCCAATAAGCGCCTGTTGTTAAATGCTCGTGCTGCGCGCGTGGAACGAGGGTCCACTGGGAAACGAAGTTGGTTTTCGCGGGGAGCATCCATATAAAATGGATCGGGATGCTCGTCGGAAATTTTGAAAAGAACCCCTAAGAGGTACCGAGATGCTGTTTTGTGGGCGTGACCTGAAATTTTTTTCACCCCCTAGCCCAGGAGAGGTACCAATTCTAAAACAACGCATTATCTCCTGTTTTATTATATGGAGAAGAGTGTTTTACTGAGAACTAAACCACTCGTAGATTCCATACGCCACTTCATCCGGGACCCGAGTGGCGTATTTTCCGTATGTCACCTTTGTGAGTGTCGTATCGTTCAATGACGGCACGATTCCCGCCTTTTGCTTT
>Ga0126338_10000265_pt1 | contig 25511 bp, 19 predicted proteins | sample OrbCmetagenome_2_FD_92529 | JGI IMG/M metagenome (GOLD analysis project Ga0126338, IMG submission 92529) | Coral microbial communities from Petempiche,Puerto Morelos, Mexico - Orbicella C C metagenome | ecosystem: Host-associated > Invertebrates > Cnidaria > Coral | place: Petempiche,Puerto... | reverse complement strand
TTATTTAAATCAAAGGATAGATCGCTGATATGAACTACACCAGCCTCGAAATAGCTTTTATAATAAACTGTTTTATTATTAATGAGTATTTGTTTGTTATTCCAAAGAATATAACGCCAGTTTTTTTCTGCACAGAACATATCTCTAAATTAAATACGTGGGCATATTTATATTAGAATTACACTCTTATCAAATTTAGCTGTAGCTATTTAGCGACAGACAATTAAGTGGCGAAATTCTAAAAGCAAAATATTAATCCATTTCCAAATACATGTTGCCATCATCTTTTGCGTGGGATGTCCAACTCTCTGTGATTGTTGCCAAAACAAGTAGCGCAGTATTGCAAATTTGCATAATTTCTGAAAAAGAGGACACTCCTGAGGTACTGTATACCCATATTTTTGAAAACTTTTTCATGGAAATTTCCATTCCATTTGATTTTCATTCTGGTGTTTCCGGTTGAATGGTTCATTTTTCAGAAATTTGACCATTTTGGATTTTCTGGAACCTTTCCCAGGAAATTTCTGTACCATTTGTCCCCTTTTCACAAAAAAATTTGGAATTTTTGGTTGAATGGAAAGCACCCATGTAGGAAGATGGCAACTTGATTCATACACAGTAGTTGATGCACAGCACAGTATTAACTATGCTTTAGAAACAATGAATTTTGAATGTTGATGATGATTGAATCTTTATGCTATCGGCTTTTCTTCCCATTAGGATAGCTGCCAAAATCATATAAAGCTGCTCCTGTTTTCCCCACAAGGACTTATTTTTGTTTGTGGCACTTATGCTGAAACACCAAGATGCTGGAAATTTCCGGTGAGAAGTACAACAGTACAGCTTGGTTTTTTTTTCTGTGTTTGTTCAATATCGCATGACCAGTCAATGAAAACTCACTAGGCCATGTTATATTGCTGATACAATCATCTTGAACCTTAAACTATAGTTTTCCTCAAGAAAGAAGGGCTGACTGCACATACAGTGAGCAAATCATTTGACACACGTCACACTCAGTGCAAACCCTTGTGCATTTTTGTTGAGTAGTCCTTATTGTTGCAGAGGACCAGTTCTTTAAATCCCCCACCAGCTGGGAAGACTGGAGATGGAATAAGTCCGTCCAGTGATCAACAAAACGTCACCGGCACCTTTACAAGTAAGTATTTACATTTGCAGTGAAGTTATGTTGGTGGGAAATGTAGAATTTAAGTGTTATTCATTCCGTTTGATACACCAGAAATTGTTGCCAAAGAAACTTATAAATTTATTTCCTTTTCAAGTATTAAATACGTTAGAAACGGAATGGAATGCCTTTAATCAAAGTGGGTCATTTCATTTCATTACAACTCATGACAAATAACTGTAAACATTTCTTCTTGCAGGTAATCACCTGTTTACTGGAATCAACATTGGCAGATCAGTTATTTATAGATGGGTTGCAGCAGATCTCAGCAGTAGAACTCTTCTGCAAACAGATTCATCTCCTAATGTTTATGTTTTAAAAGGTATAGAATTTCTGTTAAATTTTTACAACAATTATACTTTTGTGTTCTAAAATAAAATTTAAAAAATTGGTCCTGCAAGTCTTCCAGGGTTTTGCAAAGAATGAACAGCAACAGGTGCAATGTATTTTCAGTCCTTCAGAGGAATTATCAGACATATATTATATTATATATTATTACATTATATATTATCAGACATATTTGCACGTCAATGTCACTAACTTTATATCTACTTGTCTGGAAAAATTGTGTTGCTTGCAAGAAGTGGTTGCATGTTTGTAAATGAATGGTTGTCACGCTAAGAGGTTTGACTTTATCGTTGTTTGATTAGCATCTCTGTAATCTTGTTTAATTTGTTCCTCCTTCAGATGCTGACTTTGTATCATCATTTAATTACACGGACAACTTTGTTTACTTTTTTCTAAGAGAGACTGCTGCAGAGACTAGTAAGGTAAGAACGTTAGATTTAAATTATACAGTCCTTCAATGTGGAGTGGAAGTTCCTCTTGTTTTGACAACTGTTGCTCTCCTCCCTATAGTCCTGAGATTTGTTGTCTCCCAGGTTAGCTCTTCCAGCTCTACACTTTGATTGGTTATACACAGTCAGGTATATCATTCTCTTTTTGTGTGGTCACAGGTAGCCTTGTAAGATTGTAAATCCTCTGCCACTAATTGCTGTTGTAAATATAAGCTTTCTAAAATAGGTAGACTAAAGTGGTATCGTTGCCTTAGCCTTAGTCACTAGTTGGGTTTGGCATGTGCCACACTTGTTGGCTTAATTTCCCTTAAGTTTTACTTAAGAACTAGAACACATGTACTTGTGGAAGTTTTGGAGAACTCTAAAAAGCTGTGGAAACATTCACCACTCAGCTCATGTTCCCACAACATTTCTAGTTCTCCCAAACTTACACTCGTGTTTCTATAACTTAATAGAAACAAGGAGAACATGTTTTCTATTTCTTTTAGAAAACGCTGCAGCAAAACAAAACTTGGTTACTTTGATCATAAAAATGTAAATTCTCTTTGCTCACGCCATCATTACATCATTTCTATGGAGTTATTGAAACGCGGTTTTAAACCAATCAGTGTGCATATTATTGGATGGATGTTTTCTAAATGCATTACTGGGTGTAGCATGCGCTACATGTGTTGGCTCATTCATTACTTGAAGGGTGTGTTGCTTTTAGCCCATTTTATCCCAGGGAGCACCCAACAACCTCAGTCCCATTTACTTCCAAATGTTTGACGTGCTGTTTTCTTGGAACGAGAAATATGGGTCATTGACCAAGCCTGAGGTCAAGATGGCTGGATATTGGCCGTGCAAGTTCTTTTCTTGTGTGTCTATGGACAGAGACAGAGAAAAAAAAGAGAATAAGGCCAATATCTAGCCATCTTGAACAAACAAGCTTGGTCAATTATAAAGGATTTACTATATGACTTTCTAAGAAATTTTTCTTGCGGGACACAGCAGGTATTCCTGAATGGGCAAGATAGCTCCAGCTTGCCTGCTAGCCAATCACAGTGCAGGATTTGGTTCATCTTTCCCACTCACAGGTGGCTAGCCATATAATAACAGTTGTTAATGTCTGGAATCTTGCTAATAGAAATTTTGTATAACAATAATTGATTTGCTTTTGGCAGAGCTCCCCAGTTAAGTTGCAGTTTTCACCCAAAATTGGTATAAGTGCATCAAGACATTTGTTGTTACTGTGGAATTTATTACAATATGTGAGTATTTGCTTCTTAGGCAAGAAGTTAATGATGGAATTGTTGTCATTTTTCTGCAGACTGTTTATTCACGGGTAGCCAGAGTCTGTCAGGTATGTGTTTAGATGTTTTCATTAACAAGCTGCTTGTACATCTAACAGTAGGGTACTACTGACGGAAAGAACAGAAATAACTTCAACTTCTTTGTTAAGTCATTGTTGGGTCAATTATTACTACATCTAGGTTTTGCCTTTTGCCCTTTATATAATTACTGCTGGATAATCACTACTTTTCTTGTTTTGATTGAGGAGAGATACAATCGTGCAAATAAAAACTGCCAATTTACTAAAGAACTCAGAGAAATTTCTATTTAGATGTGGGCCATGCAATCACTCTTTACTACAGCAAAAATATTTTTTTTGCTCCTAAAAGAAATAATTAAGCTATATTGTTCCTTTATTTAACAGTGATGTAACTGGTCAGGAATATTTTGTATTTTTCAGTATGATGAAGGTGGCAATAGACTTTTGGTGAACCGATTCACTTCATTTGTGAAGACTAGAATATTATGTTCTGTTCCTGGAACAATTCCATTTGATTATAATGAAATACGTAAGTTTTACAAATATACAAGGACTACCTTATTGCTAGGTGTTTTTAGGTTTTTAAGTGGAGGGGGTGGCAAAGTTTGGTATCTGTAATTTGTGTGCATTTGGAACGGAAGGAAGCCATATGAACACAAATGTTATTTGTTTTAAGTGCTGCATCCTGTTGTATGTTGTACATTATATACTAGGTTGACAGACCTTTTTCCATGTCAATTCAATAGTATCTGATTGATTGCGTAAAATATTATATTCCCTCTTTAACTTAAATTCACTAAATTAACATTTAGGATCTTTTTTCACTCTATTTTCTGTACAGACACAACTGTGAAATTCTCAACAAATAGTATTCATTAAGAGTATTTTGTGCAGTCTGTCCACAGACGTTTTTCTGAAACTTACTCTTCTTCAAGAGTAGCAGCGAGTGCAACAACTGAAATTCTTGGGCCTCCTCAATGCACAATAATTTAAGTTTCTCCTTAATTAAAGGTGATGTGCCCCTTCATGTTTTGGCTTGTTCATATCTCCTGCATTAATATTTTGTGTGATCTCGACCAAGTCAAGACATAATAGAGGGTCTGTGGACAGACCATAATGTGTGGGACAAGTGTTTTTTTCCCCCCTTGTTGTTTTTTCTTTTTTAAAAAATCATTGATTTTTAACGAAATTGAAACACCACTGAACAATATAAACAAGTTACAGTTAACTGGAGGTGTTGGTGGGCAGGCTAGGTGCACTTCTAGCTAAGCATTGATTGAAAAATGTTGGAGTATTCTGACCTGACCAGCAGGTATGTTAAACACAATGTAAATGATGATGAAAATTTACAAACACATTTCATTTAAGACAACTGATCAATTATTTGTATTCTCAGAAGCAACAGCTACCTATCAAGACCCTGTGACAAATGAAGACTATGTTTATGGAATTTTCACCACCCCAAAGTAAGTAGCACTACTAACAGCTTTTTATGTTTCAGTGGCATCTCATTTCTGAGACAAACCCCAAGGTAGTGCAACTTTCTTTGATTTCATTCTACAATGTGATTGGCTCTCTTAGCTCTTGTGTAATTGGTGCTAGGTACAAATTTGAAGACCAAAAGGGAAGCAATTTAAAGGATTTTGAGACATTCTTTATATGAGTTCAAATGTGACTGCCATGATATTACAACATACAATCATGTAGATCCAATCCCCTAATTCTGGGATACTGTTACAGCAATTTGGTAGGTGTCAAACCGTCATTAATACGTCTTGTGGGGGACTCCCCAAAATGTTTAGTGGGGATGTGTTGCCAAGTTTTTGAAGCCCTCAACCTAGCTAATTCACGCCAAAAAGCACAATTTTCCTATAAACTATACCTTGTTTCAGACCTCCTTAAACCAGTACTGGTCTCTATTTCACATCTTCAGTTAACCAGGAATGGCTTTAATTTGTGTATTGAGAAGAGTTTCAAACTCCCCATTTTATGCTGTTAAATGCAGTTTAACGAAGTTAACAACAAAGAGTAGCTAGTACTTCCTGTCAGCGGTATTTGTATGGTATTGCATGTCCAGTGCTCTTCACCATTGTACTAGCATGTTCCAGCCTGGCAGTCCCTGGAATGGTCGTTTTGGTCTACTCATCCACATCTCTCTGTCCACACCTCCCCTCCCCATCTCCACTGTTAACTCAGTGTGACGGGTGCCTGGAAGACTGCATGGGGGCTCATGGCTGGGTTGTGGGGATTGCCAGCCGAGGGAGCGTTATACTGTCTAGGAGCCGTCTGGTCACAGTGGAGGCCCCTGGATATCCCAGGCACCCATCTTCCATACAGCACAATGCAGTTGTTAATAATGGGGTGAAGATTAATTTTATCTGAATGACATACCCAATTCAAATCCAGAGTGTCAAACATGTCCTGTCTTAGGCCAAAAAGGCCAGAATCCCTATTAAACAGTATCTGAGACCAAAATGTCTCAAAAACTGATACTCTTTACTTGTACGTGGCTACATGCAGCTTGTATAAGAGAATACACCTGTACATGTACCTCCCCATAAATATCATGTCATGTGCTGTTTCCCCCACAGTAATGTAAGGCAGCATTCTTTGTACCTGTTAGCTACACTAGTTAATTATGATAATCATTCCTTGTTTTAGGCTTGGAGTGCTTGGCTCAGCTGTTTGTAGGTACAGCATGAAGTCTGTTAAAAAACTGTTTGAGACAAGCCAGTACTTGAAAGAGACTACCAAGAAAGGTTTCGATGGTACTTCTTTGTGGGTTTCAGTATCTCCAATAAATTTGACAATGGTTCCTGGCAGGCCAAAGGTGTGTGAAATGGACAGTGTGACATGTAGAGTAATTTAACCTTGATGGGTAAAAGTTTTGTTGCTCATACATTTGACAACTTCTAAACATCATCAAGTAGTAAAATTTTGGTTTCTAGAATAAATGCATGCCAATTTGGTTCATGAGTTGTGTTTGATTCCTTGTTTGGTCTGGGGCTATTACAAAAAATCTTGTATGACCTGAAAATAATCAAAACAACATCTCAGTCTGCAAAACATGCTTAGTAACATCCAAACCAGTGTTGGTAACAAATAAAATTATATTGAATGATGCCAGGCATGATTTAACAAGGGGCATGATTTAGTGATTGGTCTGTTTATATTACCTGTCAGTTTGAGGCAATCTTAATGGTGGTATAATTGTTAATACTCTATGTGGTAGTATTATTGCACTCGGTGTGATAGTTAATATTGTTATAACTTTTTTAATTGTTTAGTGTGATAGCAAACTTAATACAAAGAGTTACTCTTGGGAAACCCTCAAGTTTGCTTCTGAACACACCCTCTTAGCTGATCCACTCACGTCAGACCCGCTGTTTAAAGCAAGAAAACCTCTGTTTACAAGACCTGAAATAAGGTAACAAACCGTTATTTTTGAAGTTTAGGAGATACTCTCAAGAATACTCAGTCTCCATTTACATGTATTTGCATTTTTGGTTTTTTTAAACTGTTGATCTGAATTAGGTGGTGTGCAAAACGTTTAGAAATATCCACATGTAGGGGAGGGTACACACTGTATTTAAAGGGCCAATTTGTGGAACTCCAGATGGGAAGTGGTAGGGGTTTTGGACATTAATTTTCTGGGAATTACTGATTGTGTATAATTGAAAAGTAGTTGAACAACTCTGTGGTGTTGATTCTAGATTTACTCGGCTTGTTGTGGATAAAGCTAAAAGAGGAAAGATACAGGTTACTCCTGTCATGTTTATTTCTATAGGTAAGGAACATTAAGTCTAAACACATGTAGCAGGGAGAAAACATTGCATAAATTGTATTATTATATAAACAGCGGTGAAATACCAGGATTTTTCATTTTACTAAAAATCATATCTTCATCGTGTGCAGTGAAGATACTATTTTTATCTTTCACACTGTGAAGATATCATTCCTTTTTGATAACACTTTTCTTTTGTCCCTTTAACTACACCTAAATTTGTTGATGTATGATCGAAACATCTTCAGATCTTCTTCGGTCGTCTTAGGCAATCTTCGGCAATCTTCTGTAATCTTGGGAAAATGTTCGGAAAATGTTCGGAAGTGTTCATCTGGCCTTCAGAACAATTTTGGAAAATCTTCGGAAATCTTTGGAAAGTGGTCGGGAATCTTCAGAAAATCGTCAAAAACGTTGTCATTAGTATGTTTATATAATAAACAGAACATTACATGCCTGCTTGTGGATATGAATTTTATTTTCTCATGTTCAACTCAATATCTCACTTGTTCGCTGCGCTCACTTGTGAGATATCGAGTTGAACGCTTGGAGATAAAATCTGTATCCACACGCGGGCATGCAATATCCTCTATTACTGAGATAGTAATTTACCGGTATTTATTTTTTTTATATCAATTATGGTCTGCACTTAATTTAAAACACAACTTAAGTTACCATTGTTTAGGATATGTGAAAGTCATTCTGTTTCCAGTCATTTGTGGAGAATCTCAAATGTGTTCTTAATTTAGGTGTCTGTGAAGTGCAAATTTGATAAATACATGTTGTGTCAGCTCAGTTTATGTCTTTCTCAAGTACCTGCTTCAAACGTGCACTGTTGCCCATTTCTGATAATTTACTACACCACGTATGTCTAAGAGGAGTGAAGTTACATGTACCTGTGACTGACTTGAGTGTTGTAGGGGCCAACTCTGTGTGCCTGCTTTAAACTAGGCAACCTACAGTGAGGAGGTCTTTTGGTGGCATAAGCAAGTACTGGATCTTGCTGCCATCATCTTTGGGTTGTTAACTGTACAGGGTTGATACAAGAGAACAAGGGTGGACATCACACAGGGAGGGGGAAGAAAGAAATCCTACCCACAAAGCTGGTAACATTATTAGACGTCCCCAAATTAGTTATGCTGGATCACTAAAAATTCTGATGTGGCACTTGAAGAAGATGTGTGGTGTGTGGGTGTGGGGAGCTGGAACCACATCACAAGACTCATTATGTTTCATCAGTTTTGGCCACTGTGAGACCTGGTTCTAGAAATAACAGTTCGGTCAGGCATTTTGAGTCCCAGGATCCAAATTATTCCACTTGTAGATGAGTTAATGTTTTACTTTGTAAATTTCTTAGGTTTCATTTCTTACTGATTTCATTGATTTGAAATGAACGTTTATCTTGTAGAGAATGGCACTGTGTTCAAAGTGTTCAACAACATATCTGGTAATGGCAATCCTGTTATTGTGGAACAGATCAGGGTTTTTGAGGTTTGTATTCTTGAATGCATTTGCTCTGAAGAACTGTTAAGATGAATAACGGTTACACTGGAAGTTGAATAGCATGGTATGAGGAGTGATCAAAGAGTTGTTAATGTTGTTCCTTTGACAAGACACAATGAATATGAAGTGACAGCCCATAGGTCTTTAGGTAATACAAACACTCCTGTAATGGATTGTTCATTTACAGAGAAAAGTCAAGTTCAATAAGTTTTGATGTGCATTTTGTAGCATTCTTTAATCTCTCAATATTCTAACACAAGCTATTATGCTACAACCACAAAGTTATTTCCTTCACAGCAATGGCATAATAAGTTACATCATCGTGTTGGTATTTCAGTGGTATATGAAAAAAAAACAAATTTGATTTGTCAAGAAATACAAACATCTCTCAATAATCTCTCCTTTGCTTCATAATGTATCTCCAAGGAAATCAAGCGACAGTGAGTGCAGTCTGTTGTTGAAGGTGCTGTGTACTTCTTGTTGTTACATGAAGTATTACGCTGTGACCTTCAATGAGCTAAAATATATGTTCATTCTTGTGATAGCTGTTGTGAGTCCTGGAAGATGGGGTGAACAGTTTATGCACTGCATCTTTCCTGACTCACTCTTTTGACTACTTGTTTAGTTCAGAAGGACTGAAACATTATTACAGTGTTAGCAGCTGAATTGGTTTCTACCTCTACTTAAGATACATGTAGTACAGTGAGAACTTGTATGGCCTTTAATATTTAATAGTTTCCCTTTCTCCTCAGAAACCGAATCCAGTCTATACAATGAAACTTTATAAGGTGAGTAATGTGGTTTTGAATGGTAGTTAATCTAATTATTGGACCAAAGAAAAATGAGCATAATTTGTATTATTGGGATTGCATCAGTCAAGGAAATCTAATGCCTGTCCAGAATGAGGAGGATTATCACAGATGTATCAGCTCTGTTTAAGCTGGATTGGAAGACTGTTAGAAAAAAACCCTTCTACTGATGCTTGGAAAGCTATTCCAATGCTTTTTTTGAAAAGTATGGAGGTCTCAACTTCTTACTCAAGTGCAATTACAATACAAAGAAGTTAGACAAAAGTGTATCGTTATTCTACTTAGAAATGCTAGATTACTCTAAGCAATTACGCCAGGTCAACCAAGATAGCTACGAAAGTGACCTTATTCTTTGAAATAACCAAGACATAAACCATTGAAGGCAAATCGCTTTTTTGGAAGAGGTGGACCGAAAATGGAATTCATTACATTCAAGATATTTTAAATGAAAATGGTAATTTTCTTACTTTTGAAGAATTCAATCGAAGGTACAATATGTGAACAAATTTTTTACACTTTTTTCAAATCCTTGCATCTATTCCACCAAACCTCAAATCCAAGGCGGCTTCTACGCTAAGACCTAAGAATTCTGTTCTCGATAATTCTGCCTTTTTGACTTTTCAACTGGAAAATGGGTTTTTCTCTCTAAAATGAAATGCAAAGACTACTACCTTCTGTTCCAAGAAAAATCAGAGGTTACACCTACAGCTGTCGCGTCTTGGGCCCAACATTACTCTGGCATAGAAGATAAATGAGAAAAATTATTCAAAAATATACCTCACCTCTCAGCCGACAACAAATTGAGACAATTCTCCTTTAAACTATTACACCGTATTTTAGTGACCAAAAAGGAGCTTAAGAGTTCAAAATATCCGAAAGTGAAGATTGTTTTTTCTGTAAATCCTCTGATTCCTTAGAACATGCATTTCTGGAGTGTCCTGCTGGCCTAAACTTCTTTCAAAAAGTCCTTACATGGTTCAATAATGAGCACAGAGTTAACTTTACACCATCTAAAATACAGCAACTATTTAAGGACTATGATTTTCCCCCAGATACAAGCCCAAACCTCACCTGGAAGTTTGGGATTTTAGTAGTGCAAACTGAAAAATGTTATTATTATTGCAAAAAGCTGGAAAAAACTTTCAATTTTCTCGAATTGAAGTCGGTGCTATCTTTTGCAATGGAAAGCTGAAAAATGCGAAATTTAATCTAATTAATTCAATTTACATTATATAGTCAGTCTCAGTGGCAAAATCAGTTATTAGTGTTTTACTACTATTGCTGTAATATGAATGTAAGAAACATCAGTAATGGTATTAGTATCGTAACTTAAAGAGGTTAAATGTATTGTTTTGTAGAGTAAATTATGCAAATTTTAGTACTGTAAATAGCATGTGTAATTGCATCGTATTGTTAATTAGAGTAAGTAGTGCTAGTAGTTGTATTACTGTTGTAAATAGTTATCACTTCTGTAATAAGTAGTTGTAGTACTGTTGTACAAAATAATAATAATAATAATAATAATAAAAAAAATCGCAGATGTATCAGACAACTTGTCACGCAGCTATTTATGCATGTGATACTTTTGGCTGGCATAAGCAGACGATAATCCAAGGAAAAGCTAACATTTTAATGACTTGTTCTTTATCAGGGAGCTGTGTACATTGGAAGCAACTCTAGTGTTGTCAAGCTGCCAGTAGAGCATTGTAGTCAGTACCAAAGTTGCAGGTAAACCTCAGGATCTTTTATAATTCTTTATGAATATAGTTTGATTATGATTGAAATTTGTGATGTTTGTAATACCAATTAACCATGAACTGGTGACTATGTCGATAACATCAACAATTTCTTGAATGTATAAATGATCATTTTGATGACTCTCCTTCTGATGAATCTCTAGTACGTACTTGTAACTATACTTAAATATATTGTTTGGATTTTTTCTTGTTTAGAACTTGTGTCTCTGTTTTGGATCCTTACTGTGGATGGAGTAACAACAAGTGCACAACATTTGACAGCAAGATAGGAAGGTAAGATAAACATTTTTTTTTGTAATAACTTTATTTGTACAAGCTTGTTGTTTACTTTAATCGCGTTTTTATATTTTGCTTTTCCTTTCATCAGTGGCTGGGCTCAAGACATTGTTCATGGTAACTTTTCTAAAGTTTGTCCACAAGGTAAGCGTGTCCTAACAGCCACTGCTGGTGCTAGGAAGAGTCCTTATCTAATGGCCACAAGTAACATTCCTCTGGGTTTGTCATCCTTGTGGTTGTTGATGGCAAAGTAATGGGCCAATCATTAAAAATAGTTTGATTTTTCTTCTTTGTTGCTGATTTGATAGAATGGATACGTCGTAACAAGAGAAACAGTGATATCAAAATGACAAACAAAACAACTTATACCTACATTTATCTATCTGATACCTATACCCATATGTATATTGTCATCTTATTCTGTGATAACGTGTGCTTATCTGTCTTTACTGTTATGACCTGTTATGGGCCTGTTAACGTAACACAAAGCTACTGACAGATAATGCCAAGAGAATTAAACAGCTGATTACTAACAAGTACTCTTTAAGAGGTCAATAACAACTTATTGACTGCTTAATTATTGACAAGTGCTCCATATTTCATTCTATTTTTCTTTAGAGCCTCCAACCTGCTCGTTGACAGTTACTGAGGAACAAGTGGGTGGTGTTAGAAGTTTGACTTGTCTGGGAGATGGAATACCGCTTCCTAGAGTTACCAGCTGGAAAAAGGATTCCAAGCCTCTGCCTACTGATTTAGACTTGCAAATCAAGCCTGGGAAGAGGGCTCATCAGGAACAGTTGGTCATCAACAACTTTGGAATGGAACATCTTGGGGTTTACGAGTGTTTAGTATCAAACAAACTGGGGTTATCATCATGTGCCATGAATATCAGAGGTAAATACTGCAAGTGGCATCTCGGTGTAATATAATTTGTAGACAAGTCATACATGTATGTATCTTGACTTGTCAGAAATAAGAAAAAATCGGGAGCAAACTGAGACTGCTTCCATTGAAGTTGAAAGTGACTTAAGTAAACCCTCTGAGTGCCATCAAACTGCAAGAAGTTTTCTAAAATAGACCTTCAAACGCGGGTGAGATAAATGTTTCCTCAGTAACCGTGTTTTGGCAGTAATATTTGAGCGTCTCTGATTTCTGCTATCTTTGACTGTTCTATTTTGTCATCCCTCTATTAAGTATATTAATTTTACACTTATTTATTCTTTTCTATGACGTGCTATAAAAATCATGAAATTTAAGATGCCTCTGTGTTATTTTGTTCAGGTACTTTACCTGTCATCGCATATGCTCTGGTGAAAATCAATGGCACATCGTTGTTTGTGTGTAATGCCACTGGGCTGCCCAGTCCACATGTTACGGTCTACAAAGTTATCGGAGGCACTAAACACGTGGTTACGTCATACCAAACACCAATCAGTGACGACACCGGTCAAAGATCGTATTACTGTGTGGCACAAAATGACTTTGGAGTGTCATTTAGCAAACAGGTCCACATACATGGTATGTCGTTAAATATAGTCATGGAATTAGTGATTTTTAGGTATAAATACTAAAGTTTTAATTAGTAATTAGATTTTTAGTAATAAACATGACCCGCCTAGATTAGCTCAAGTATCCGCGGGTATGTTATAATTTTAATTTTAATTTGAAAACAAAAATAAAATGTATGTATGTAAATGTATGTATGTAGATACTGGGTGCTTATACAATTTCAGACTGTTAGTAAAAAAATGTACTTCTTGGTTATCTAAAATAAGTTTCCGTTATTGTGTTTTGACAAGGATAAAAATAAGAAATTGTCAGTCATGGTTTCACGGTGACAACAACTTTCTAGTGGTTACTTCTTCAAATTGTAGAGTGTAGCGTTATCTTTGGATTGAAGACATGTTTTCTTGCCACTAGTATTCTCGCAGCTCTATGAGGCACAGAATGCTACTGATACTTTCACTGGAAACTAAAAAAATACATGATTCCTTACAGATAAACAAGTCAAGGCTGAATTGAGACTTACAAAGGAAAAATGGAGTTCTAAGCTCTACGACAAGACATCAGACGAATATAAAACCCTGGCAGCTCGAGTTAAAACTTCAGTATGTATTTTAGAATTAGTGATTGGGCACATGGGTGACATCGCATATAGGGCTTTGCAAGTAAGTGTAAATATCCCAGCAATGATGTAAAACAAGGAAATGGCAAAAGGTAAAACCTTATGCAGAATAAAAAAAATCCCAATCGAAGAAAAAGTAAAACTTCACAGGTTTTTGCGCCAACAAATTTAATTTAGTTCAGTAATAATTTAAATAGATGAGGTTTTCCTGTAAGGTGAAGTTAGGTTTGTGCAGTTGTTTTTATTTTGCTATGTTGATCGGATTTTTCTTGGGCACGTCATGCTGTAATCCAGGGCAGACACCGTGAGAGTTGGAGTTGACTGACTTTGAGAAAGCGATGTACAACTGCATTTTCGGGTGTAGGGGTGGTGTGCTCTTGAAACATTTCCGCCTTAAATGTTTATTAAAATGGCGTAAATTAATCTTACAATCTTGAACAAGCCAATTTATTACAAGAAAGAACAAAAGTTTAAATAGAAGAATGAGCATAAAAAAAGAACTCAAAGCAATGTAGTGGTGGGGTATAAAGTCTGCAGTATCGTTTGAGTTTGTGAGATATTTATTCAATTATTTTGAGTGTTTATTTGTCTCATTCGTGGTTTAATTGATTTAGGTTCAGGAAATCTATTCTACAAACCCTGCCTTTGTGAGGGTCGAGGATATCTCGTTTAGGTAAGATTATTTTGTCAACTCAGGCCCGGGCGAAAAGGTTCTCGTGCGAATGTTGGCCACACCTGTTTTGTTTACACGTGAGAAGTCTGCTATTGGAACAATTTGGGCACATCTGCTGTTTCTCTTAGTTTATCATTCTGGTACTGAATAAGGATAAATTGATCCACGAAGAAAACAAAATGGCTTCTGATGCTTCAAATTAAGTCTTGAATGAATGGCGTGGAAGCGCGACTAGCCAACGTGCCCAGTATAATCCTGATTCCTGTCCGGACATGTCGTGAAAGCACATTCCGCGCGTTTCTCTTGATGTTAAGTAAACATTTGCCGTGGAGAATCGAAGGAAGGTTGGAAATGGAATACATTGCTAGATGTGATGGAAACAGAACTTTAAAAAATGGAGGGGTGGGAGGAGGGCCCAAATCCGCTGTGGCATTGTTGTTAACGAATACGCTACAGCAGTGAATTAGCATATAATCTCATAATTGTAGTGATACTTACTGAAGCCAGCTTTTTCTAATTGCTCTTATGTATTCACAGTGAAGGAAGTGTAGTATGTAAAATGACGCTGATTTTTGCGGCTGCACCTTTGACCAAGAGTGATGAACTGTTGAAGGATTTACAAGAAAACGTGTCCTCTGGTAAAGTGGGAGCCTTCAGCGTGGATTCAGCTCATATTCTCAATTTGGAGCCTGAAGTTGGTAAGATAGTTACTCAATCGTGGTGAATATATCTTCAATGTTGATATCCTATTAATCAAGGGCAGTTTGTAATGCGCCATTGCCATCCTGTTATTCTGAATGATACGGACTTGATGACGAATATCAAGAAGTTTCTCCTCGTAAAGTCACTGGATAATCAGACAAACAGATAACAGAATGTAAGTGAAGAATGATCATCGCAGTAAATTTTCCAATTGCTTAAATTGGAAAATTTACTGCGATGATCATTCTTCACTTACATCTACAACGGCAGTTCAAATATGAATTATTTCATATATACTTCACATCAGATACCAGAATGTCAGATACTAAGAAATGTCGGCAGATTTCTGTATGTTGACTTTGGGCTTTTAACGTAATAAATAGGATGACAGCCTGGTCCAATGAGGTAAATCATTCTTATTCAGATTTAGTAGATATCGGTCATTGATTTAACCATCTTTCAAATGAATTTGAAGAAAACTAAGAAGTCCACAGCCCACTGTTCAGATGGTTTTTTCTCCGACCTTTGTTACACTTTAAGATTAGCTACCTGCAATTTAAAGGCGTGTCGATCATAAACCACTGGAGAACCGGGCATTTCGTCAACTCTGTTTAAACTTGACACTAATAACTTCTACAGCATAAAACACTTCAACCTAATGTTTTGTGATGCTTATTTACTTACACCCAACGTTTGTGCAAAACCTTGTGTTGAGCAAAACCGTGTCTGGTTCTCTAGAAAGTTGCCAAAAGATTATTTTTGGGAAATCAGTTGTAGGAGGGATGCGTTTCTCTTCTTGGATCATCATGCACTATCATGTAGTTGAATCCGCTTGGAAACACTCGTCAAAATCTTGTTTGCCTTCTTTGGTCTATGGGCACTTTTTCTCATTCAGGTCATTCACATGCCGTCGCCGGTACAAAAACTCGTATTGCTTTTTTTGTAACTAATTACGCCATAAGCAGCGTGGTTTTAAGTGGTCGAAATGATTTGTTGATTGCAGCCTATTGGATGACCTTCTGTTCAGGTCAATGCATTTTCGTTTACTTTCCATTACCACGCAGCTTCCATGCATCTCTTGCGTACGTTCGTAATTCTCTCACTTACCAGAAACGAAATCACATGCCAACGTGCTCTTGCTTGTTGAGGTAAATCCAGGACTGTTCTGAAAACCTTACCACCTAGTTCATCTACTTGAGCTAGCTTCCGTGCTCTGCTAACTTCCACTGTCAATCACGAACGTCATATGCGGTTGTAAAGCAACTCTACATGGATCTCTGGCGGGCGGTTGTGAATTCCGTCTATGTCAGCAAACACTGATTTTTTTTGTACGCATACATTGATTTCAGAAGTAAGCACCACCCCACCGGTTTTTAGTACTGTTCTGGTGACCTTGACCGATGGCAGTTCCCAAAAGACAGGTAATTTCAGTAACGCATGAGTGGTGGAAGTTGCGTGTTATGTTTGAATACGTGAAGTCACCAAATAAAGTACTGACGGTCCGACAACCAATTGTTGGCGTTAAACGTTACGCAGTCCGTTTCGAGTCTTTGAGATGTGTATGCGTGTGCAATGAGGTCAAACACAGTGTAGACGCGCTGATGTTGATTTCCGCCACTATGAAAACTACTTGTTGAATATTTCGGCCGCGATATTGTCTATCAATATGGCGACCGAATTGGATGTATATCGATTCAGTATACACTATGGAACTTAGGTTTTGGCGAAATGTTTCTTCAAAGTGCATGATCTATTCTTTGTAAGTTTTTAGTTTACTCATACAAGTAAAGTACAAAAAAAGGACCTAAACCGCGGTCTTGCAGCACTGTTCGGAGGCCAAGTTGATTCTGAAATAATAGAGGATCAGTAGCATTACTTTTTATTTTATTAACAATGTGGTTGCTTTTGATACATTTGAAATGGTAAAATAGAAATTACGCCAGTGTCTCGTTGTCAAGTGAGCAAGGGTGCTGAACAGGCCTCGTTTAAAGTAATTCTTTAGTTGATTGAATAAACTGTGAAAAGACCTTGCGAGTGCACAAAATTGACGTGTTTGAGCAACTTGAATTTCCAGTAAATATGGAGGCTTCTGTTCCTTTTCCACAGTTCTAGCGTGGCTAAAAAGAGAGGTTGTTTCTTCGAGCAGGCGAGTTTATCCAACCGTATAAGTTAACATGCAGCAAGCTTAATCCTAGTACTAAGATAACCAGCCAAGCCTTTCACATATGGACATGAGTCAATAAATAAGCAACAGGACGGGTCAATTTTCCAGTGTAAACAGCCCCTTAGTGATTGAAGGTTTACGAACTCCAAGCAATCTATGTATTGTATATTTGGGTCGCTATGTTTGATGTTATAACATTAAAGTGAGTGATTTTCTTTTCAGAACCCACTCCAGAACCAGACGTACAAGGTACGTTTAAACTCTTGTTTACTGTAAATGATAGTCACTTGTTCAGTAGCTAGTGCGTGTTGATTTCTGGCAGTGTCTAGATACATTGCCGACAAATCCATACCCTAGATTGGCTGCAGTGTCTTCGTCTACTGTTTGACAACTTTACCTCGCATTCTGTTCACCATGTTTTCACAACAGCAGAACAACATAGTAACTCGTTCATATTATGTATGTTTGATGAACGGCAGTCTTTTGCTAACTTAAATGTCGCCCGAGATTGACTTGAATTTCACGTTGCAGTGAAAACGATAGTAAAGGTAACACTAAGTAAGGCTTTGAAACATTCACTTACTGTGATTATTTTGTTTGCAGATTCAAGGGATGATGGATTGTTTGCCGTGGCTGTCGTGACCGCCGTGCTGTTAAGTCTTATTCTCGGGGTTGTGCTTGGACTGAAATTTCACGGTCAGGTTGTTAACCGCTGTACACCGTCATCGCGTGATCCAGAATCATGTGATGGACCAAACAAGACTGTTGAAGGTGTGAAGTACACCAAATCACCGCCCAGGGATGAGAAATTCACAAGGAATAAGAACGAAACACGGAGCAAGAGAAAATTGCTGAAAAAGAAAGGAAAAAACGCCGGGGAAACGGAAGATAGTGACAGTGATTCTTCCACTGCGGGGAAGATTGGACAAGAAGAAAGTGGAAATCAAAAGGATTCCAGTACATCAAGCTCACCTACCAAGTCCATTTCACCATCTGTTGTTATCGGGAAATTTGCAAGGAAAAAACCGTCCCTGGAAAATGGGAAAATATCTAACGTTTGCTAGGTGAAGAGAATAACAGCGCCAACAGAAAGGAAGGCTAGGTTACCAGTGCACGGGTTGGCGTCTGTAAAGCCAAGCATACAACGCAGTAAGTCGTTCTAACAACCACGCCTTCAAGTATCGATGTGTAGTGCATTATGCTACCGTTTTTATCCTACTAATACCTTGCAGGTACTAAAGCACGGTGCAGCCTTACAAGAAGGAAAAGCTTCATAGCATTAAATCATAAAGACAGAGGCAGACTTGTGAGAATACAAGTCTTGTGTAAAATAAAATTTTTCCCGTTAAAGGAATCAAGCGGTGCCTCGCTTGGGCGATCTAGGTAGGGTAAATATTTATATTATTATATCAATATCATGTAGTTAGATTTTGATATTGTCATACGACCAATCATTTCTTATACATGTGTCCTCACGCCTTTCGTACTCCAGGTTTTAACCAACTCTGAAGTTAGGCTATGCAAACAGTAGCCTCTATTTGGCGCGGAAATGTGCTCGGATATTTGTCCGCGGACATTATCTGTTCCGAGAAGCGAACATGTTTTCGAGAGCAATAGCTCGAGGAAAACTGTGAGCTTTGAAAAACAGGTATGTCCAAGGACAAATATCCGAGCACATTTTCGCGCCAAATGGAGGTTATTGTGTTTATTATCCTTCAGATATTTTTGGCAACACGCGCGGTTTTGAAAATATGGTAATATTAATGGGATATTCCCCAGTTTTGGCTGGGGAATATTTAGTTACGTGACGCGTTTAGACCAATCGCGCGCCGGCGTTCGAAAATATTTGATGGATTATAAACTCTTACACCAATCTTCGATTGTCGCGCGGTTTTAGGACCCAAATAACAACTGCGAAGATTTATTTAAACCGGCTAGAGCGTTGCACGTACGTTTGATAGGCTGCAAGTTGTGAGCTGCGAGATGTACGAGTGCGGTTTACTCACACGTATCGGACATTGACGCAATAGTCTTAAGATATGCCTTTTATACATTATTCACCGTTAACTATTTATTTAACAATTAGATTATGACCGAGATTTTTATTGCGTTTTAGTTGAGGAAGGTGCAGCCCGAGTCAACTATCACGCATAGAAATCGAGTGGGAGAGCAAATAATCTAATTGTTTTAGTGTAAATCTATTAGTCTATTAGAGATGCTGGAAATTTGGATATTCAAACTGGCGACACGAACCCTCCCGGCTCCCTTGCTGCCACTAATAAATATTTATCAGACTGTTTTGATATTCGCCTTGAAGTGTTGGTTTGTAAATGAAAAGTATTTTTGGCAGAGCTTTGAACTGTGAAGAGAAAACACAAGATAAGTAGTTATTTTGATAATAAATCAGAAAATGTGTATGTCTGGATTTATGAAAACGGTGTTAAGAAAATTTTACCCTGGTCAAGTTGGCGATCCAAAAGTTCAAAGGAATGCCTCTCTCTCTGTTTCCAGTTTCCACTCTCTTATCCTTGTTTTCATCGCTTGGAGAAATTTGGCCTTTAGGAGTCGTAAACTCAAGGTGTGTAGCTCACTTGGTGCAAAGGGACACTTTTTTCAATAAAACCGTTTTCATAAATACAGTCTTGCATTATGGGAAATAGTCGCTTCCTTTATTCGTGTGATTAGTATAGGGATTGATGTTCAGATTCTAGTGAAATTAGAATTAGAACAAGATTTAATGATAAAGATAGTTTTGTATAAAGCCCTGTTAACGTAGATTAAGGCCACTCCAAATGTGATTTGAGACATGATTACTGAAGGAACCCACAGGGCGTTTGCTGGGACCCAAACTTCTCTCGTGCAGGGCGTAGAAGTACTGGGAATCTCGTGCTTTCGAAAGTGATGGTTTTGCAGTCTAGAAAACCGTTGTAACGGTTGAAAGACAGTTTTTACAGTTAGAAATACCGACAAATATCGACATGCGACTGAATTTTTTCTTTAAATGTCTTCGCACAAATCATGAAACTGAAGTTACATATCAATGATAATTTCTTTTCGTTATCTTTTATGTAAGCTTGAATATTAACAGAATTACAGGGAAGGCATTCCATACAAATTCTCGTAATTTTTCCAGCAAACAAATTTTTATAAAATTTCAAGCCTACGTAGCTCCATCGAAAGCGACCCTTGTTTTAGGTGTGCGCATGCTTTGTTATAAAGTCAGGAGTGACACGAAGCGGCATCTTTTGTTCCATGTTTGTTTTGTTAGGCTTTCACAAAATAATTATGGATTTGTAAATTTAAATTATTTAGTAGAGATTAAATTGCAAAATGCTACCCAGTGAATGTGAAAAAAAAAATTTGAGTTGATTTCATTTAATTTGTAATAAGCGAGATAGAAAAAAAAGTGTATGTAAATAATTCTTCTTGTGGAGAACTGAGCGACATGAATTGTTGATTAAAAGAAGTTCTTTGAAGATGGCGTGTGTTTTGTGATATCCAATTAATGCCAAGGTTGAAGACTGACACTGTTGACAAGGGACACTTTCAGGGTTATCCCAGGTTAATCAGTCAGTGACCTGAAAGCTCGGGGTCAGGTGGCGATAAATTCTGGCTACATAGGGTCCTACTGGCTGGCACGTTTGGGTGAGGGAGAGGAAGGTTTGTCTTTTGCACAAGCTGGGAATGATGAGAGGTGTGCAAGCTCGCGAGGTCCGAGCCGGCCGCCTTACCCTAGCGATATTTGAGCCTGTCATCGCAATTGCTCGATAAATCTTGCATGTAAATGCACATATGTAATTTGTTTACACACGGAGCACCAAGGAGTTCACAAGAACTCATTCAGAAATGCCCGTGCATTCCAGGACAGAACTGGAATTTGGAAATGTTGGTTTTTGAGGAGAGGGGAAAACCGGAGTACCCAGAGAAAAACCTCTCGGAGCAGAATAGAGAACCAACAACAAACTCGACGCACGTCTGGGAATCTAACCCGGTACACAGTGGTGGGAGGCGAGCGCTCTTACCACTGCGCGATCCCTGCTCACCTCAAATACATCAAATGCATCTTTCTCTGCCAAACAATACAGGCCATATTCGTATTCTCGGTTTTGGACTGGAACTAGTTTGCAAAAGAGACTCCTGCAGGGGAAAATCATCACGACTCCCCGCATTAGCCTCAATTGCAAGCTAGTTCCAGGCCAATACCGAGAATACGAATATGGTCTATTGTCTGGAAGTTGCAGGGTTGCCACAGGTCAGGAAATGGTCAGGGAAAAAAATCTTCGAGGTCAGGGAAAAGTCAGGGAATTTTATTGTGAGTCAGGGGAAATCGATGTTTTCAAGAAAAGTCAGGGAAAATTGAATTAATTTAACACGGCTGATTCAATATCATTGAAGGCCGGCAGAAACATTTGGGGTCACTGTGAAAACTTATGGGCTTTAAGGGGGTATTTCTTCACCACAGCTTTACGGCAGTTGCTAAGGGATTGCTGAAGGCAATGTTTACAGGGCGTTTTGCAATGCTAAGTGATAAACTGTATACGGGGAACTTTTGCTTTGAAAAAACTATGATTTCGCGTGCGTAACTAGTGCCAGTCCCAAACCGCGCGTTAGAATTTTAAATCGCTAAAACTTGGAAGAAAAGAGGAAGAGTTTCGATTTTTCTTATGAATCAGAACTACCTTAGCCTTCTTTATAAGCGTAGGTATGGAATTACCGTTTACACGTATAAAACGAGGAAAGCCACTGTAGAAAGTCTGTTAATACGGCGGTTTATTACCTCATAACTTTTATGATAATGCGAGTTTCATAAACCCCATACGTAACATTAAGCATCTGGACGTTCTTAATCTATTGAGACTGATGCTTGGAAAGCTATTCCAAATGCTTTTTTTCGAAAAGTTTGGAGGTCTCAACTTCTTACTGAAGTGCAATTACAATACAAAGAAGTTAGACAAAAGTGCATCGTTATTCTGCTTAGAAATGCTAGATTACTTTAAGGAATTGCGCCAGGTCAACCAAGATAGCTACGAAAGTGACCTTATTCTTTGAAATAACCAAGACATAAACCATTGAAGGCAAATCGCTTTTTTGGTAGTAGTGGACCGAAAATGGAATTTATTACATTCAAGATATTTTAAATGAAAATGGTAATTTTCTTACTTTTGAAGAATTTAATCGAATGAACAATATGTTAACAAATTTTTTAAACTCTTTTCAAATCCTTGCATCTATTCCACCAAACCTCAAATCCAAGGCGGCTTCTACGCTAAGACCTAAGAATTCTGTTCTCGATAATTCTGCCTTTTTTGACTTTTCCACTGAAAAATCGGTTTTTCTCTCTAAAATGAAATGCAAAGACTACTACCTTCTGTTTCAAGAAAAATCAGAGGTTACCTGCAGCCGTCAAGTCTTGGGCCCAACATTACTCTGGCATAGAAGATAAATGGAAAAAATTATTCAAAAATATACCTCACCTCTCGGCCGACAACAAATTGAGACAATTCTCCTTTAAACTATTACACCGTATTTTAGTGACCAAAAAGGAGCTTAAGAGTTAAATATCCGAAAGTGAAGATTGTTTTTTCTTTAAATCCGCTGATTCCTTGGAACATGCATTTCTGGGGTGTCCTGCTGACCTAAACTTCTTTCAAAAAGTTCTTACATGGTTCAATATTGAGCACAGAGTTAACCTTACACCATCTAAAATACAGCTACTATTTAAGGACTATGATCTTCCCCCAAATACAAGCCCAAACCTCACCTGGAAGTTTTGGGATTTTAGTAGAGCAAACTGAAAAATGTTATTATTATTGCAAAATGCTGGAAAAAACTTTCAATTTTCTCGAATTGAAGTCAGCGCCATCTTTGCAATGGAAAGCTGAAAAATGCGAAATTTAAATTAATTAATTCAATTTACATTATATAATCAGTCTCAGTGGCAAAATCAGTTATTAGTGTTTTACTATTATTGTTATAATATGAATGTAAGAAGCATCATTAATGGTATTAGTATCGTAACTTAAAAAGGGTAAATGTATTGTTTTGTCGAGTAAATTATGCAAATTTTAGTATTGTAAGTAGCATGTGTAATTGCATCGTATTGTTAATTAGAGTAAGTAGTGATAGTGGTTGTATTACTGTTGTAAATAGTTATCACTTCTGTAATTAGTAGTTGTAGTACTGTTGTAAAAAAAATGAGACTGATTTAAATTTTCAGATTTAGATGCCTTTTAAGTTTTAGGGTCTTGTCTATTCTGGTCACGTGGCTTATCAAATATGGACGTGATTTGAAACTTGCAGGAGTCTTCAATGGAACAAACCTGTGCAAAAAGCTTAAACTTAGGACGTCTGGTTTTCAAAATATGACTATTGGAAACCTCACGTAGCAACAAGTTCATGACCAATTTTAAGAAAGACCCCAATTAATGAAAGAGTGAAAAGGGCGGTTGCAAAATGAGGCAAGAAGCTGCTGTCACATCTATATCTGACATTTTGTGTTTATTTGGTCAGGAAAATTTTATTTTTTTATCAAAGAATAGTCAGATAAAGGTCAGGAGATTTTATGCTTGTGGCAACCATGAGTTGGTTTCTTATAATTTCCAAGTAATTCTTATTGGACAAAGTCCTAATGCGCGGTTGCTAAGCTAAGCCACATGTTTTGCTGACGGAGGTGTGGACGAGTTGTTGACAGGTATTAAACTTGAATGAAACTTGAATATACTTTCCCGTAATTCCGAAGACATGACTTGAAGGCCGGAACCTTCGAAGCTTTGGGAATTAGTAAAACGGGTAACCACAGTCTTTGAACAAACTCTTTTCCAGAAATGGCTTTCAAGGTAGGTAAAACTCGTAAACCATTGAATTGTGTCAAATCGAGTACTTTCTCCTCTTTAGCTACGAATTCTAGACGATCTTTACAATTGCTTGTTAAGTAACCAAGGTGACACAGAGGTAGCTGATGATGATTGTGTTTTACATTCAGTGTTTCTTCCGTTCATTTTGCAGCCTTGTATATATTGGTATCTAAGTTCATTCACAACTTAAAAAACGTACATGTATACTAGTGAGCACTTGGGAGTGCAGTTGGGCAAAATTTTTTCCTTTTTAGCTCGTTTTCTGTAGTTGTTGATATTCACCTCTAGAAATTAAACACCAGTCTCGTTTTCCACACTTGCGTAAATAACGTTTCTGTTGTTAATAGGTGCGCAGACAAAAGAAGGCCTCTGTTTTGCAAGTATTGCCAACCTGTTCACAAATGTGATGATGGTGTGAGATAAAATGTCCCATAACCTGTAAATTGTTAGATTTTCTTTGGACTTTATGACGATTACAGTTATCGTTATGGTTAGCAAAACGGAAAGCCTTACTTTTATTTAACAGACGTAAACTAAAAGTTCGGTTGGGGATGGTGACCTCCGGACTGTCGTAAACTTTACCTAATGAAAAGCGGGTAGAGAAGGGAAGACCAAAGAACAACACAGAACATAAATTGAACAAAATTGTATCATTTTCAAAATTCATAATCTTTTGCTGTTTACTAAGTTTCTTTTTTGTAACAGTTTACTGACTAAATGGCTTTTATTTAGCTGTTTACTGACTACGGCTATACCCCATTGAGACCCTCATAAATAGACACTTGCTTGATGCAAGGCTGTGCATGCAGATGTCCGCACCATTGCTATTTTATCCTTGAGTCAATGAAAAGCCATTCAGAACAAAATTAAAATAAACAAATATACATAAATTAGCATAATACAAATAATTTCAATTATCAATTTTCGGTTGAACTTCAGTTATATGTAACCCTTTCAGCTCCTTTTGACAGGAACTTTTTGAAACTTTAACATTTCCCTAGGTATAGGCGTCATTGGCAAAGAAAGAACAATAAGTAAAGCTACTAAATTTGCTTTCTCCACTGTCTGAAACTCTTGACCCAAATCCCAATATTAGCCACCGCGCCCTTTGCAAGTCGGGAGAACACGAAACGACATTAAATTTACATTTTTTCTGCTATCAGTCATCGAACGTATTCGACGTTCATAATACGCATTTTACCAGGAGACATATTTTTTCCCACCAGAAAGAAGTTGATTTCAGTATCTATGCCATCGAGAGCAAGGACAAGCCAGTTAAAAAGGGACGTTTTCCACAGTAAAGAAGGTTTTTGGTACTTTTCAGTAGTTTTCACCTCGGACCATTTCAACGACTAGTGGTTTTCTTGTAGCTCAAGTAGCCTTATACCGTAGTGGAGGATAAAAAACGCCGGAAGCAGTCTTTCAGATCTTAGGAACGAAATATCGTTTACAGTGTGGTGTAAATGACATTGCAAAAGGCCCTCTTGAAGGCCCTCTAGACACTTGAACACTGCGAGTTTTGCGTGACTTGAACACTGCGAGTTTTTGCGTTACATTATAATTCATTGTGTCATA
>Ga0126338_10000264_pt1 | contig 25542 bp, 14 predicted proteins | sample OrbCmetagenome_2_FD_92529 | JGI IMG/M metagenome (GOLD analysis project Ga0126338, IMG submission 92529) | Coral microbial communities from Petempiche,Puerto Morelos, Mexico - Orbicella C C metagenome | ecosystem: Host-associated > Invertebrates > Cnidaria > Coral | place: Petempiche,Puerto... | reverse complement strand
ATACTTTACCCCCAGTTCATCATCTATACATGTACCTTAAATCTGCCAGCAACTATTTTTCAATCAAAGGCTAAGGTTAAATTAAATTATTATTTTAGGAAATTAGCCCGTCAACACATGATCAAGTTTATATTCGCAGGATCGGGGTACACTGAAGGGTGTGACGCTGTATGTGATGCGGAAAACTCTTTACACCAACTGAAACTGTAAATCGAGGATACTTCACGTTTCGTTGCCTATGATATCTAAATTATTAAAGGGCTTCTATACTCTGGGTTTTCTAACTATATTATGATGGTAAGCCTACATTATTCATGTCTCTTTCCTAAGCATGGGTTATAAAATTGCCTGCAAGCGAAAACTAAGAAGTGGATTGTGCTCGCCTTGTTTCAAATGCCTACAGAACTCTGTTTTGAAAAGTGAATCGGTATTTTTTTTTTCTTTTCTATATAAAAAAGAGAAAATTCATTATCATGACTATCTATACAATTACCTGCTGATGAATATTCAGTGATTGCTGGTTCCATTTGCACAAGAAGCTTGCGCAGCAAGTGGTAGATAATACATAATTGTGCTGATCAAAAGGTTAATCCTCAAGATCTACCATCGTCTTTTTGCACCTCTCATCAACAGATTGTACTTAACAAAACTTCAGAACGCCTTCAACTGCTTGGAATCACACCTCTGTGGCATCAGGATACTACATGGCGCTTTTAATCAGCAGCATCGTCTTTATATGGATCACATTGAGTGGATACGGCACTGAAGGTTGGTAAACAGGACACTTAATTTATTTGCCTTGCATTATGTCTTGTTGGCACAGTGTCGGCTCATTGGCACTGAAAATCTGCCTTCACTTTCAGTAAGACAGTTCGAGCGAGCGTGGTGCTAGCTAAAACAGATCTACTTCACTCATGAACAAGCAGGTCCCTTTTTTGTATAACCACCGACAGCAGCTAATCAGCTCAGTGATCCTACAATTAATCAATCGCTTTTAACAAATACTATTATTATAGGCTGACTGTTTCGGACTGTTTTGCAGTCATTCCAAAGAACGGTAACAAAACAGTACTGTCAGTTTAATGATTGGTCCTTCTTGATCTAGGTGCCATCGCATTTACACTTGATTAGCCCTTCGTCATCTTGCGAAATGTATGAAAACTTTTCTATCAACCAGTCCATTTCGGGTAGAGGGTAAAAGGACGGGGCCTCGCAGGTTGTAGCAAGGCAATGAAGTTTTGGAATTTGCACTGACTTTTTGTTCTTATCGTCTGTAAAATTTTACCTGCTAAAAATATATGTTTTGGGTGGGAAGTCAAGCACACATTACGTACTAAGCCTGTTGGTACTGGGATCATGCAACAGATATTCAAAGAACATGATGATTCATGGATCGATTCTCAGAGTCGGTGGTATTTTTAGTGTTTAACAATTTAGCTGGCGTCGCGATTCTCCGGCGGAGCTGAGAAACGATTTATACGGCTAAAGAGTCATTTAAAGCTCATTGATATAATTAGCACGAAAGGTGTAACTGCGAACACAGATAATGGGAAATGAAGGAGCGACCACAGCGAGTATAGTTCCCTTTCGTGCCAGGTATTATTCAAACAGAGAGTAGAATTGTGTTCTAATTATCAAGTCAAACTGATTGATCAGGGTTGCGGCCGGAATTTAAAATATTCGATGGAACACAGTCCGTTTCTTGTCATATGCTTTGTAAAAGTGATTTTTGCATTGTATTATTGTATTGTAATATGATTTTACCACACTCCACACATGAAAACAATTCTAAAAGGTACTGGCACTTAATTTAAACTGGGTTGCAGGTGTTGAATCGTCCACAATGCATGAGCCCAGTTTACAAATTCATTTCGGCATTTGTTTGTTTAAAGTTTCACACCATGTATAAATTCACAACGTGATAAGCAATAACAAGTCTTAATAGTTTTAAACTATATATTATCCTATTACGTAAAAGTAAACATTCAGCAGCCCAAATAAGACCGATCGTAACCGTCAGGAATTAATCACGAAAGAATTTATTTCTGTGCTAGATACTTTCAATTATGTCTTGAATAAAAACCTAAGATGTCTTTTAAGTGTCTTTTTACGTAGTAGAATCAACGATTCAGTGCTCACAAGCAGCCTGCGGGCTGTATGCTTCGTTAATGTCCACCGCTATTAGTTTTACTGAAGTAGCCTGCAGCCTGAATACCTGAAATAGCACTCCCCTCAGTGACGAACGGTCAAAACACACGAATAACAACAGAAAACTGCTTGATAACTAAGGAAAATTAAACTCCTTAACAAGTCGTCAAGGGGGGCTAATACCAGTGGCAGCTAATAAGCTATAACATTTCCTACTGAGAGCTTTGTTACGAGAACATCGTTGGTTCTGATTATTGCGCAGCTGGATATATATAGTTTCTATTATTTCACTTACTTGCCGTCATTCTTCAGTGATTTATGAATACTAATTGTCCATAATTCCATAAATTATGGTAATATTAAGACTTTAGGAGGACTATTCTCGTATATTTCACCAACTGTAAAAAGTCCCTAACCGCCTCATGAGTAAATTTTCGAAAATCACCACTTATGAATATTTTTACTACATTTGAGCTCAGAAGAAACCGGCCGTTCTTAGGAAAGAGCAAAATTAAAACTAAAATTCAGCTGAAGTAAATCTCCTGCTTATAAGTCGAGAGTAAGTCAGCGTAAATAAAATTCCAGACAGCAGTATGTAGAACAGAAGCCGGTGATTATTCTGCAAACAATTTGACCTAGACAACTGATGACAAATTACACCACATAGCAGGCGAACAGGAAATCAGGAAAAGAGTCGGGCTGAGCAGAGAAAGCGTTTTGGTTAGACAAGGAATAGTATTTGGATCAGACAGCCGAAGAAAAACATTTTAGCTAAAGAATTTTCGAATGGTTGATCATCTCTTCCTGTTCAAACGAATAGTTTATCTGAGTGAAAATAGTCAGTTAAATACAAGACACCACCCGATAAATAAGGGCGTTTACCTATTCCGACAGCAGTGTATGATTTTTCTGTCGAATAACCATGAATGTTTTACGTAGTTCGTACGGGACAAAATTACTTCATGTTAGAATTGTACAAAAGGGGAATTTACAAATTCCTGTATAAATGTCATTTGTTTCGGAAGAATTGTTTTCTGAGTGATACCGAGTGAAGATGGCTAGTAGCAACTAATCCACTTCGCAAAAAAATCAAAAAATTCCACATGTTTACAGCCAATTCAACATGCAGATAAAGTTCAGAAATGCCAAACAAAATATCAATAAAACCGACAAACTAAATGAAAGAATAACGATAGCTGCAATCCAAAACCAAGCTATATAAAAACTAAATGTTCTTATCTTGCTTGCATAGAGTAATATTCGTCATTTAACCCTGAACAGGTTCAAAGGAATCTATAGAGCAGAGTTTAATCAATGACTTACTGAAGGGATATAATAAAGATGCTCACCCCATACCAGAACAGAATAAAAGTCAGTATATGGTTACGTTTGGTTTGGAATTGGTTCAGCTCGTCAACGTTGTAAGTATACTACTACCTTTAGTTTTTTTTTAGGGAGGTTTCTCTCACCGTTATGACTTTTTTCAATTGGGAAATCTTGATTTTGTTCTTACTACACTATCCCACTCCTTCCTTATTATGTTTTCGACCGTTTGAATTGTAATCTGTTATAGGATCTTACACATTATGTTGACAATTTTTGAGCTTAATAGTGAGGCAAAAGAATCAAGCATTAAGCGGGAATGATAATGACAAAAACTGGCTTACGCTTGAGGGCTTTGGAAGGGCCATAACAAAACTGGGCACCAGTCCCTTGATTACACAGTACACACAGCACATACCAAGAGGTTTTGCTATAAATTCAACACTCTTCGGTTGCATGAGAGCGAGGTTTTTCATTACTAGAAAACTCATATCGCAAAAACCAAGTTAGAGCAATGGAGGATTACATTGAGGCGTCGCTCGTGCTTCAGCATACCAAGCGTGAAGGGTAGAGTAGAGATCAAGTTTTTTCATCTAAGCATATTGGAGCATAATAGTGACTCCTTTTGAGTATAACACCGATTTTTTTTTTAGCATCGAGCATCAGCATAATAGGGAAAACTTTGAGCAAAATGTATAAAACCCTAAGTTGTTACTCTTGAATCAAGATAACCGACATTTCCCAACGATATCATATCTAATTTTTGTTGTTTTATTTTACTTATTTTTTCTTTTTCAATTCAGGATGACAAAAATCAGATCATTACGACAAATGTATGGGTAAGGCAGGTAAGCACAAATTTGATTCATCTTTAAGTCGAATGTTACAGCATGTAAGTCACTTTCTTGATCAACTAGTTGTACCGACATAAAACGCCCTTTAAAACGGAGGAATTTGAAAACGCCGGCTTTTCGTTATTTTTTGGACGGAAAACATTTTGAAAACGGAGCTTTCCGAAAACGATGTAACCAGGATAATCATGTAATTTCCATGACCCAGTTTTCCTCAATGACAAATGCAAAATTACCGGTGATTGTTGCGTTTTTAAATTTCTTCTCGTGCATGTAGTGTGGACGGAAAACATTGGATGCTTTTTCAGAGTGAAGCCTGAGCCGTTTTCAAATTCCTCCGGCATAGTGTTGGTGAAATTCTTGGTTGGTGTTGTTTTCAGAAATGGAGGAATCTTCTTTTAACCTGGGATCCAGAAAAGTACGGAGGAATCAAACGTGTTCGTATTAATCCAAGCCTGATCTGGATTCCTGATATTGTTCTCTATAACAGGTCAGTTCACGGTGTCACTAAGTATAGTTTTAGTCGTGTTCAATCACAAGCAAGTGATTATCGACTCATTCAAGCACTGGACACTGACCGTCACAACGGATGTTAGTGAAGATCATTGCTTGAAGCCCAACCAACCTTGTGTAGCAGGCCTAGACCGGCTAAAGAGGTTATATTACTTAGTTAACGTTCTTCAAGAGAGACAGGATCCTTCCGAGACGTCTGAGGGACTGACACATATTGCAAAGAAACCGATCATATCTGACTACGATTTGGGAATAATTAAATAAGCGCCCCCTTGCGAAAGCGCCTCCCTCGAATAAGCTCCCCGGGGCGCTTATTTCAAATTTTGAAGACGCGGGTGCTAATTCGAGGATTTACGGTATATTATCCTGACACACTAGCTAAATTCTAACCAAAAATTAAAAATCCTTTGTTGTCTCAGCACTCTTCCAAAAAACAGGGGGAGGGGAGGGGACGCTCATTCGAGGGGAGGCGCTTATTTTAAATTTTGGCCGATACGAGGGGCGCTTATTCGAAGGGGGCGCTTGTTTGACATGTTTGAGGATTTACGGTACATGTATAGCAATTGTGATTATTATCCGTTAAGCGTGCTCTACACGTGTGTCGTAAAATCAAGCTCGAAGAAGGAAAGACAAGCTATGGTACTGATGCGGATTTTTTCTGATCACGAATCCTAGCCTGCTAACACAGAAGGATCGCCGGCTTTTGTTTCGCGGCGTAAAACAAAAGGCTGGGAGCCGGAAATTCGTCTGGATTTCGCAGTCTAGGCGTTACCAGAAAAGGCAAATTTGTAAACAATCAAAACGGGCTTAAAACATGTTTCGGTTGATGTTTATAAACCTTACCTTACTGGACATGCATGGGAGATGTATAAATTGTTTACCCTGTTCACTGTTTACCACTCTTGTTGTAAAAAAAATAGCGAACTGAATAAAATTCTTCTTGCAAGTGGACAGTAGATCATATATTTGAATTGCGGAGAAAGATGTAAAGACATGAATAATCATAACCTGCAATTAGGCGTTCTTTTTTAAGGCGGGGGTCTACATGAAGGCCGTCTTTTGGCTGGGTAGTATGATTTCAACGCAAAGATCTCGTTCACGTTTCAAGCAGTCAAGCATCTCTCTGCTCATCCCACATATCTATGTTTTGGGCTGTTTTGTAATTTTTTGGTGATTTTTGGGTATATTTTGAGATATGTAGTTTTTCTCAAAGGATTAACAAAATTTATGGAAACAGGAAATTTTGAAGATTTGGTGTTGTTTTAAAATTAGAATTTGAAGTTAAAAATTGGTAGACGTACACCAAACAGTTGTCCGCCAACCTGGGGTGCCCTTTCGGGGGCGTTCAACTGTCTGGTGGTGTTCCAAACCCTTTCTTTCCTTTTAATCCCTCTTTAAATTTCCTAAAATTTCACTTAAATTTAGGTAGATTCCCGCCTTAACAGCAGGGCCAAAAAATAAAATGACAAACGAGCGCCTGATCGCAGATTAGAATGATCATGACAGTTTAAATGTTTCTTTTCGCTTGATGTAGACATAAAAATCTGAGGGACTCCCGCCGGGACTACGGGCTTTTTTCTTTTGTTTTGAGAGATCAGAAGGAGACTGTATGATTAAGGCCAGTGGATTATAATAGTTAAGGCGCATTCGAACCTCTCTTTACGGGCAGCGCTATAATATGGGCAGCCGTGTAGTACGAACAGGTCAATTAGTCCCTGAAAAATCAGAATTCGGTCTCTAACACGGACATATAGACACCTCTGTGACCGGATACTTAACTTCGCTCTTTTGAAACCCATATAAGAGAGTTAAGCCGGACTGTACTTCAGGAGAAATAGTTCCTGCTTAATCAAATGCGGATGATATAAGCTCTGGGGGGCGTTTCAAGATTACCGCAACAAGTAAGGCTCTTTAAGCAGTATGGTACGAAAAACAACAGAAGACCTGCGGTGCTTGAATAAACATCACAAGTCACGCTCTAAGCGTATTGTAGAACATGTTGTAACGAAGATGTTATGAAACGTTTTCACTTGACGTCATGACAACCATATTGGTGTTTTCAAACAATGTAACGGGAGCCATGTTGGTTTATGAAGCCAATGCTTTGGGATCTGAAATCTTTTCTTAACTGTAAAACAATCTTTTGTTCCAATAAATCTACATGGCTGCTGACCATGGGAGTCCAAACGCTCTAGATCTTCCCTTCAGAGCTAAAGCTGGATATAAGCTAATGGACTTATTGGGTGGAGGGGTGTCTGAAAGAGGTATATTTTAGGAATTTTATGGTATTTAACACAATTTCTCACCTTTACAGTGCTGACAGTGAGTTTAGTGGTGGACTTGAAAAGTACAAGACCAGAGTCATCATTGATTACGATGGCATCAATGCCTGGTACAGTCCAGCCTCGTTTCGAAGCACATGTCCAATCGACGTCACACATTTTCCATTCGACAAACAGACATGCACAATGAAATTTGGTTCATGGACGTTTGAAGTTGTTGACCTTGACATTCATGCTGACGTGTCGCCTCTTCACTCAACCCAGTACGTAAAGAGTGCAGAATGGGATTTACTGGCAGCTTCTAAGAAGCGCAACGTTCAGCGCTACGCATGTTGCGATTATCCATTCTCTGATGTTACTATCGAGTTCGTGTTCAAACGAAAGCCTTTGTTTTATATCTTCAACTTGATAGTACCGTGCATGATAATTATGTCCATGGTCTTGTTAGGCTTTTTTCTGCCTCCAGAGTCTGGTGAGCGCATAACACTGAGCATAACTGTGCTGCTAGCTATGGCGGTGTTTCTACAACTAGCGGCAGAGAATTTGCCACGCAATTCTGAAAATGTTCCCGTAATGGGAATATTTTACATAACAGTCATGATAGAGGTCGCCAGCTCTCTCGTAGCCACTTGTTACATCTTGCATATTCATCATCGGAATTCTGGGACAGCCTTAGTGCCAGTTCCTGGATGGGTTAAGGTGTACATGCTCAACAAGCTGGGAAAATGCTTGGGAGTGAAGAAACCTGTTACAGAGGACAAGTACGACTTATCAGCGGAGATGGATTTCAAAAAGATTTCTATGATGAAAAGAGAACTGAATAAATGTGACAATGGCAGTAACCACATTAGAACCAAGCTCCTACCCGATAAACTGCAAATCGGAACAAGATCAACCTTAAGTTCTCCCGAAGAGTTCTGCATGAGCTCTTCCACTAACTCTGTTGTGAGCACGTTTCAAAAGATGGACACGCCCCAAGGCAGAAATGATCACAGGAACGGTGACAGCAACAGTGCTAAGACTGCGCAAGGAGTCATGGTAATGGTAGACAGTATAAAACGCCGTCGGCAAATAGAGAAGAACCAAGAAGAATGGAGGCATCTTGCTATGGTCTTGGACAGACTATTTTTCTGGATTTTTGTCGTGATTATATTGCTTTCTACCATTATTGTGTTAAGAAGGGGCGTCTAAAATGCTACTATCCATTTACTTTGTAAAGAGAGATCTGTTACGACTTACGTTTCTATGCACATAAGTATCTTCATATTGAAGAAAACCGAAGACGGATTGGCGGACCAAATAAAGACTTTTCAATATGTAGTTAATTTCACCATCCATGACGCACATAGTACCTTTTGACAAGATGTAACAAAATGCGTGAATGCTGTATGCTCGATGTATCCCATAATTATGATCTGCACAAGTAAAACAATTTTTGATGAAATGTAAATACATGGTACAACTTTAAGTCCAACTACACAATTAGCATACCAAATAAAACATATGTATATTAGAGTTGTACCACTGAAGTTAGTGAAGTGTACAGTGGTGATAATGTGAAAAAGCATAGACGTGACTGAAAATTGACAGGTATCCTAGTCATGGAGACATTTTTGTCTTTTTTTTCTTGTTTAATCCCAGCGCAATTCAACCATTAAGCAAGACCTGGAGTACTGGAAATTGTGCTCGCTCTTTTCCGTTCGAAATCAATTTTTCTTGAGTCAAGAAAAATAACTAAACCTCTTGAAAAGCGTACTTGGATTGAAAGGATGAAAACAAATGGGCTTTTCAAACCTTCACAGAAAGTCAGAATTGACTTACCATTACTAATTTCCTGCAGGCAACCTGGGAAAACCTTTTTGACTATAACAACCTTTACAACTTACTTTCACAAACAATACGTGTCCACAGCTGCAAAGTCGCAAACTCCAGCGGTTGCTCGGCCTTTCCCGCCTTTTCGATTGGCGAATGCCCGGCGAACATTGGCCAGCCTCGAAATGAGGCTCTCTTTATGCCGTTCTACAGTCAGTTACCGAACATATTTAAACTGTTTGTTTCCAGTAAACATTGGTTTCAATTGTATCTCTCTCAGCAATTTAAAAATGATGATGTCCTCATGAAAATATCAGTTAATTTGGCTTTAGTTCTTTGGAAGTGAATCAGCATGAGACGATTATAAACCGTGTGCACTCTAAGAGATCCGTCGCAGTCATGAGACAAACACACTTCGATGTCCGATGATCAGCCCTGTTAGTAATGCAGGCTACATGGATAGTGCGACTATTCGGAGTTTGGGAAGGTACGTATTCCATTTTAAAAAATCTGCAAGACCTCTCTTTTGCCGTTTCGTGAGGTAAGCTGTTCACAATTTCGGCCGGCTCTATGCGTGATCTGTACAGGCAGGTTCAGCTAAGAATATTGTTTTTGAAATGCCCACTGGTTACTGATACTAGAAAAACATCCATTTTTCAGTGGCAAAAAAAGCTCAAAAAGCTGACAAATGTGTCTGGCCCACGATTCAACCTGATTATTCAACTTAAAAACAGAAAAAGAAAAATCCAAACCCTCCTGGCTTGTCCGAATTTAAGTTGACATTTTATTGACAATTAAAGAAAAAGCTTGACCTTGTGAGAGAATTAGGTCTTTTAGGTAACGCCACGGACTAAGGGGCAACGAGTTTGCATGTTCAAGTAAAGCGACTTGGAAATTTTGTTCTGCTAAACTGTACACATGGTAAGTGTCCAGTCTATTCGATTTTCGACAAACTATTCTATTGACTGTCAGTTCAACAGGACAAGTGTCAAAGACAATGATTTCAACGAACTTGAGAGAAAATTTTTGTCTGACTCCCTCGCGTATTACCGGAACTGAAAAACATGTAATGTCCACCGACATCTGATGCTGATATGAGACTGCCCGTAACTTCCTTAGAACATTCCAATGGCACATTTTGTCTTGCCTGAGCTATCCTGCTAGTTTAATTACTCGATCACCCACCACTGACTTACTAGGAAACAAACTGTTTAAATTGTTATACCACAATTTTTTTAGGTCTTACGATCAATTTTGTTTGACATTTCTGCGTTCCGTAAAATGAAGTGATTTCCCGCAAAAATGTTTTCCGTAAAGTTTACCCCACCTTAAAATAAATATATCATCTCCTTCCGTTCGTTGAAACAAAGCCTAAAAATACACAATAAACGAGCTACAAAAGGAAAATAATCTTAAGTGCCTTTTCTGAAGAAATGTGCAAACCGCAAAACCTCAAACAGACATTTAACAAGACCCGCTTTCGCGCCATGTGGGAGGAACGTGCACCGAAGAGGAAGGAATACTTCGTTGCCAATGTTCTGCTTTTATGCAAGGGCTATGACTTTGTCAACTGTACACAGCCCTCTCGAATTCTTTGCTTTTTTCTTTGGTCGTGGAACGTTCGGAAAGAATCGAGTTTTTTCTTTCTCGTTCTCCAAGTTCTTGGTCAGTTCACACACACAAAAAAAAACATAGAGACTTTCTCTCTCCACCCAGGAATTGAAATTTTAATTTTAATGCAGAGAACCGCATGACGCCGAATTATGGGCTGCTTGATTTGATTGTTGCTGAATCCCCTGTTTTAGAAACGCACGTGCCCCCTATACCAGCTGCACAGAATCATGTGGTTTTCAATAGTATTCTGGATATCTTACCGACTGGCTGCGGTAGCTTACGATGAATTAAAGTTAACTCTAGCAATATCTCTAGTCGCTATGTGAGTCTTCTGGATATAACTTTAACATGATTAGCTGTAAATGATCACAGGTCCTCACAAGCTGTCCTTTTCAGACATTTTGTAACACTCACAGTTTCGTTTATATCTTGTTATCTTGACCGTGAAGGCTTTAATACATTTTTAGATTCCGTTTTTGTATGAAATGAAAACAACAGAGAGAATCCTCTAACAAGGCCGGCCTGAATTGGTTTGGTTAATCAACTCTCTCTTCCACAGCGAAAAGAAAATACGTGGGACTGTTTTATGGTATCACTTGTCTTTCATTCTTAGCACTGTTGTCGTCGTAAAAAGGTCATTTATGTACCTGATCCACGAGGTATTTTAATTTCCGTGATTAAAAAGGCTGTGGAACAGAAAATAACAGAAAAATGATATCGTTTTGATCCCGGCAAATTGCAGCCATTAAAGTCATGAATCGGAGATATTATCAGTTAAATAATTCACTGTATTACGACTATTACGTTCAATCCTATCTGCATTGAAATTTATACGCTTTCAGGACCTGTTTGCTATTTCTTAAGTCCTTAGCAGTGATATTGTTCCTTGGTTGTTGCGTTGTAAAATGTGGAATACCTTGTTTGAGTTTACAGCTCTTAAAGTGTAATAAACAGTTGTCATTACTTGCACGCTCGATCGACCAGCAACGAACCGGAAGAGGCACTTCAATGGCAAACTGTTTGCTACAGAGGCCTGAAATCGACGTACGGAATTTTTATTGCTACTTCATAAAACTCCGAAAAGAAAAACATTCAACAATTAGATGATCAACAACGTACAGGCCTTGTCTTTTCAGTTTTCACTCCGATATCAATCTGGGTGATGAAATAATTAAACCAAAACAAGTTCACCGAGCCGCACACTGTGTTACTCCCTACCTACCCCTACACTGTAGACTTCTGTCTTACAAAGCTGTGCATGGTTTTTCAGACAGCAAACCCGCATTTCAGCTTGTGTTAATTTTTGCTGAACTTCAGCAGTTAAAACAAAGACCCTGTGTTGCCAAATAGACGTAAACAAGAAAATAACGGCACAATTACCATTAACAGCTTTAAGCTTCTCTGTGTTTCTAAAGTAGAGAGGGCTCCCCAGGGAAATTTTAACATAACATACATGAAATGTCTGACTACATTTGATGACTGAGTCCGTAAGATTGGATTGTACTTCTGTTCTGTGGCAGATTATTCAGGGGCCTGTGGATTGCATTCTTGAAGAAGGGATAGCATCTTGAAATCAATATCTATGTTAAACAATGGTCGAATTCACTATTTTTCACATAACTTTAGAGAACGGTAGAACACATGATCGCTAGCAGTAACGCGGCGGCAACCACTTGTAGCGTGTCTGTTCATTAATAAAAGACTCGACTGCGACGGTACAAATAGGTAAATGGCTGTATTTGATTTGTAGTGTGATGCAAAGAAAATCAACTATCTCGTGGATGGAAGAATTTTACGGATATTTTAAGAAGGAAAGCTTAACAACGTGACAGGGTATGACGTGAACAACATACATTCCGTACATAGAACAACTTCCTGAGCTGTCCAACAGTCTTCGAGGTCATGTAAAATGAAAATCACTAGAAGCCACTGGCTGATTGGTCGAGCGTGTAATTAGGTGTGGTATTTTTAAAAGGCCCACAATGATGTTTGGAATTCAACGCTAAAAGCGACAAGAAGGGTCATTAAACCGTGACAAAACAAAGCTATAAGGTTCATTATTCTTTTGAGAGACAATGCACTAAGTGAGCAACGCACCAATCACGGAGCGTTAAGGTCTTCAAATAGGATACCAGCGCGTCATTCAGTGTTGGGAGTTGGCCCACCGGTTGACAATTTATAATTCGGTGACTCCGTGATTAGTCCGGCTTTGAGTAAGCGGCTCCTGATTGTTGCGGGCGCACTCTGGCTGAGCTACTAGCGTGAGCGGGCTACTGGGCAGTTTGATAGTGCATCTGTGGAGTGCCTCTAGTAGTATTGTCTGGCTGTGTTCTTTACGGACTGAACAGCCACACGAGCAACATGGAAGTTGAAGATCCTGTGGCATTTTTGCGAGTTTCCGACAAACTCGCCAGGTTGGAAGAGAGTAAATCGTTCGAGAGCAAGAAATGGATCTGGATTCAAGACAAGAAAGAATGCTTCAAGGCCGCAGAAGTGAAAAGCTCTAAAGGAGACATTTACGTTGTGGAAACGAACGACGGCCAGGTATAGTTGTACCGTCATATCTTTTATTCCGCATTGAAGTTTCCGTTGTATGTGTTTTATCATTATGCAGATCAAACGAACAGAAATGTCGCTAGTTTGTGACGTTACTGAATGTTATTACACTGTGCACTTTAATACTGTAATGGACGTCGTCTGCTCTGTTTCTCTCTCCGAAGCTTACGAATGCTCTTTTCCTCTAGGAACTGGAAGTCAACAAGAATGACACCGAGCAAATGAACCCGCCGAAATTCGAAAAGGCAGAGGATATGGCCAACTTGACATACTTGAATGAAGCAAGCGTTTTGCACAATCTCAAACAGCGCTACTTTGCAGGGCTCATATACGTAAGTGCTTACTGCTACTTGAATTCAAAACATTGAAATTAGTTTTTTAACCTGGGTTGAGAAGATTATATTTGAAGCGAACACTTACGTTTGGATTATCTGCTCTGATTGTCACGTAGTTATGAACATCCGAGCACTGTTCATATGAAATCCCAGAATCATGAATATTTATTTTCGTGCATTCCTTTGTCATCTGTGGAGGGGTTTTCTCTGGGATACCATTAGGACTTTTAACAGATTTGATTTCGCGTTTTCGTGTGTTACTCGTCCTCCCTGGCGTGAAAGATGGTTGTGTACAGTCGCTATGTCAACAGATGTTCAAATGGTGTGGAAATTATATCTTCAAGAATCCGGCTAACAATTTGCGCGAATATCTAGGGTCGAGCCAGTTGTTTATAACATGCAAACCAGCCAGCGTGAAACTGTTTGCAGTTTTCAAGCAATCAAAGAAATAGACATCGTTTCGAAACCGACAACAGTTGCAACTTACATGAAAATCAGCCCTTGTAATTGACGTATTTCTCCGCAGTTGATTTTTTGGCTTAATAACAAACGATTCGTGTTCTAAAGGGCTTTGTTTGGAACAATAAAAATGTCATATTGGGTTGGCAGCCGAGAGAGTTAAAACAAAAAAATATGTTTCTTGCCGGTGTTTTGTTCTCTCGCGAGTTAGGTGTGTTTATGTAACGTACCTCAGTTGCCATTTGTCTGTCGTGCAGTCTTCTCTACCACCAAACTTTTCAATCGTCAACTCGAGAAATAATTGAACAGATTTGTAAATTATTCTGATTAGTTCATGAATTAAGTGCTCCTTGACTGATGCATCAAATTCATGTTTTAAGACAGCGGCGAGTGTTCGTGATCAATGGAAGAAAGAGCTTTTAAATTGTTGTAAACAGTAAGGGGGTCGTGATCGTGTATTCAAATAATATGGATCAAGCACAGGGATTTGTGATTGTAAACGGAAGACGGCATGCTTACTGGTTCTCACGCAGTTCCCTGTGGTTAACCAGTTATTAACGCAGGGACGACCCTGTGAAAGAAAAGTACTTAAAATCCGTAATCTTCCTTGACTCTGCAGTAGCGGATATCATTTTACAAATGGGATATAAGTTCAGCTGTTTAGATTTTGCCGGTTTTTCTCGCATTCTTATTAGGGGAATCGAAAACATAAATTTCCTTCGATGAACAATGAAAAGTAAAGATCATGAAACTATTCCAACAGCTAATTAAGAAATTGACCTGTTCACCCAAGGCTTTCTTCGTTGAAGCTGGGGTGTGAATATTTTTACCATATATGGTAACCCATGGTATGTGACTTCAAAGGCGTAGGCCCTAAACACAAACCTCAAAGGTTTGAGTGGTGAAAATTTTAGTAGCTGTTGAAACTATCAGCTAAATAACTCTCTTTGGCAACTTCATTTTAATACCTTTGTGGATATCATTAGATACAAATATTCTTGAGAATGTCTTGTTCTTTAATTTCTCCAAGCTCTTTGGTAAACTTTCAGCAGATATCTTGCTGTCTTGAAAGATGTCTAAAGAGTGTCAACGAAGTCATGTCAGCCATTTGATTAGATAGGAAATGCAAAACACAATGAAATCAATATCAAAAGAATAGTTGTTAACAATTTCTTCAAAGCTGAGGGAAATTGAAGGTTAAAATTTGATGGGTGACCTTGTACATTGTAAGCTGAACATGTCCTCTATTGCTGATTGTTGCCAAAATTGGAACACACCTCTTTAAGTAAGTACCTCTTAAGTTTGAGAATAAAACCCCTTATCAGTGTAACTCCAGACTTCCTTTAAAGTCAATTATTATAATATATCATATTTTAATCCAGTATAGTAATAATTTCCTTTCTTTTGTTATTGCTGTTGTTGACCATTTAATTGATTTACTAAGGATAGGATCATTTTTCTTAACAATGAACTTGCAATTGTTAACACACATATATACAGTAGTTCAGTGGGCATATGAATATTTATGAAGCCTGGGATAATAAAATTAAAAATTATTGAAATAGTATACCTAACATTCCAATCCTGTGAACACAAAGTTCTTTTGAAAAATCTCTAACTAATTAAAGATAAAGAATATAAGAAAATTTTTCAAACATCAAAAAATCTCCTAGTTTGTTTCCTGTTTGTTTTAATCCTGATTGATTATTCTTTGCTGTAGTAAAGGATTATTTAAGACCAGCCAATCATTCTATCATAGGTTTGACTAATACTGTGAAAATTGTATCAATTGTTTGCAAAATATTTTTGTGTCATCCAGTTTTTATTTTCATGGAAACATTATTTATTATTTGTTTTGTAATTGCCAAATAATTATATTTACACAAAATTTCCAAACTTGTTGTGTAAGAAATGTGATGCTTCAAGAAAGGAGAATTTATACGTTGACCGATTTTTTTGTCATTCTATTGCAGACATACTCGGGTCTTTTCTGTGTAGCCATCAATCCTTACCGAAGACTCCCCATTTACACAGAGAAGATTGTCTTTGCATATAGGGGGAAACGCCGTCCTGAGATGCCTCCTCACATCTTCTCTATTTGTGATAATGCCTATCATGATATGTTACAAGATCGTGAAAATCAGTCTATGTTGATTACGTGAGTATAACACAAGATGATCATACATTTATTTAGTTAAATTAATAATGGAATACTTGTTACTTAAACCTGTTACTGACAGAGGAAGCATACATGTAACAACTGTGATATATATTTGGATTAATAAGTTGTGATTGCAGTGGGGTTTTACAAGGACTTGTAGTTATAGTGACAATTAAAAAGATTATTTGCCCAAGATCTTTCAAGCTGTAATTTAATGGGGATTTACAAAGGAGATTTAGTGACAACTTTTCCAGCAAAAGACATTCTGAGGGTGGAAATATTGAGATTAACACAGCTCAATGACACGCTACTTTGTCGTGAACAGTTTTAGAACATGGTTTGGAAGTTACAACTGTAGGAGTTAGTTGTACATGTAAGAGTGGAAATTTCTACCTATTCTTGTAAAAAAGACACTTCTTCAGAAAAGCTTCTATTTCATAAATAATTTATCCAGTGGCAGATTTAGGGGAGGGACCCTGGGGGCCTGGGGCCCCCTATTTTGGATGAAAAAAGAAGAAATGACTGAAAGAAAAAAAGTTGGCAGGGCAAGTAAAACTCAACTGGGCCCTCCCCTTAGCTGAAAGTCTGGATATGCCACTGTTATCTTGATGTAAATGAGTATTTTTCTTCAATGTATATATTTTTTAAAGTTGTAAAAAATTTTAAGTGATGATTTTCAAGTTATAATTGACTATATGGAATTAGGGTTTTATAAATGCTGCCTATTATATGTGCATGTACTATTATCATTATTATTTGGCAGAGAAAGATCAAATTGCAGGTAAATTATCTACCTTGAGGGGTAGAGTGAGTCGGTGAATCAAGCTTCATTCAATAATGGATCTGTTAATAATCTGGTGTGTTCAAATTGTCAGCGGTGAGTCTGGTGCTGGAAAGACTGAGAACACCAAGAAAGTTATCCAGTACCTGGCCCATGTGTCTGGACAAACAAAACCTGGAGATCAAAAATCGGATGTAAGTTTCTAACATTTTATAATTCAGAAGTTACAAGATGTTATGCCTGCATGGACATTGATTAGTCAAGCTCTTAGTTCTAGTTTAATGTTTAACATTTTGTCCTTTTAAATTTTGTCCATTTAATTAACTGGTAATAAGCAAAAACAATAAGGGATTTTCATTAATGTGCTACCATGACACGCGAAACTGTTTCTCTGTTGGTGATATAAAGTACTAAATTATAAGACAGACATGAAAAAGTCATGTAATTGTGTTGCTACTGTGTGAAGTACATGTACCTACAGACAAGTGATTTTACATGATTTTTGGGATCATTATTCGGAGATGACATAGCATACTTTTTGTGTCTAACTTTAGAAAGGTACTCTTGAAGACCAGGTTGTTGAAGCAAATCCAATTCTTGAGGCTTATGGTAATGCCAAGACCATCAGAAACAACAACTCCTCTAGATTTGTGAGTGCTAAATGCTTAATGTACTGTTGATACACATGTAACTACATGTCTGTGTCATTTGACAAATTATACGTGTAAAAATATTATAATTCCTCTTAAAAAAAGGAGGGTTGCCAGGTCTCTTTAGAGCTCTCAACTCTCACAAGAATGAGATTCGTGCTAATAAAATGTCACCAAGTCATAAATTTGAGGCACATGTTTGGTTATGGAATGTACTGCCAGGGCTAAACAAACCCACCAACCAGTGAGATCCACTGGATAGGAAAGCCCCGTGTTCAATACTAAGGGGTGTACCTCATGCTTATACTGAGTGGGCAAAGCTGCTGGTAAAATGTTTTGGAACAGGTGAACACAGTTCAGAGGGATAATATTTCCCCTTGATTTGTGAAAGTCTACGGTAGGTTGCAATCTTAATCAAGAGAACAGTAACATTACTGTAACCGGTAAAAAACCTTAACTTAGGGGAGGGAGGGATTAGTGTCACTACAGGAAAGAGAACTTTTAGCTTTCTCAAATAGGCTTAAGTCAGTCATTGCTTTCCACTGCTCACTTCTATTTCATTGGAGGGGAGGAATTAATGTTACTACAGGAGGGGAGGGGGGATCAATGTTGCTTCAGGAGAGAAAACTTGCAGCTTTCTCAAATAGGCTCAAGTCTGTCATTGCTTTCGAATGTTCACTTCTACGTTAATCTTATTTTTCTGATATTAGTGATAATTTCAACCTGAATTCCATGCATGATGCTCCCTCTAAATAGCATTCTGAAACTCATTAATTGTGTATACATGTACTTAAAAAACATGATTCCTTTCTCCACGTATAGGGAAAATTCATTCGTTGCCACTTTGGACCCCAAGGAAAACTTGCAGGAGCTGATATTGAGTCTTGTAAGATATTCTGTTCCTTTTGTGGCATGGTTAACATATGGTTAACATCTCATTTTAATTGATTTAGCCTGATCATTAGTTGGAAGATTCACTGGCTATAATTATGCCAGATAGAAAAAAATGAATAAAGCAACTCTAAAAAGTGCCATTTATTACCTAGGGTCATTAGATCTTTGTTAATTTACATGTGATGGTCTAACAATCCACCTGGTAGGTGTAGCAATACTTACTGAGTATTGACCTTAAAGTCGGCCCATGCTACAGAAACAAAGTTAACAACAACACTCGTGAGCCAGATGGCTCTTTCAAACTTCAAATTTTACAATAACCTGTAGGTCTACACCAGCTGGGGTGTCTCACATCCAACCAATGTAGCATGCTTGGATTAAACTTCAGATACCTGAAGCCCCAGTGATCAAATTTAATTTGATTAGAGCTTATAGAGCTGACTATCTAAATATATATTTGTACCAACCATTTTGAAATCAAATGATTTGTCAATTTTTTTTTACGGCAGCTTTATGTGGGCATCTCATACTATAAATTTGTGGCAGGGTTTTCCCATGTCCAATTTCAGTGAAAAATGACAGAACATTTTTGACATACATGTAATCTAAAATAGTAGAGTGATTGTGTCGAAATGCTTAGAGTGAAAAAGTTTTCAGAAAGTAAAAAAAATCACTGACATGGTTTTGATGTTCAAATATTAAACGTTTATCCAAATTTTAGGTCAAGTGAACAAAATTATTAAGTGTCCCTTTCAAGTGGAGAATACAGTTCATGAAAACAACACTTAGAAAAATCCCTTGTTATGGATGTAAACTCTGTCTACTGATAATAACTGGATAAATTGGCCAGTATGTGCTTGGGCAGTTTTCTTTCACTCAACTTGTAGTGAAAATTTCACACAGTTCCATCTCCAAAGTCCCCATGCTTTGATATGCACTACATAAGGAAAACATTTGTTATGCTGTTTTTGAAAGATCATGAACCCAAAACAAAAATGTCTTACACCTTTATACAATGTAACCAGAACAAGCCTGAGAGTATAAACATTTCTCAGTTTCTCTTTTGAAAACTGTCCAGAAGATGGTTGCTCTCTAGGTATATACCTCCTAATAGCCTATTTACATTAATGTCTTTAAACAGACTTGCTTGAGAAGTCTCGTGTAGTACACCAACTGGAAGGCGAAAGAAACTATCACATCTTCTATCAGTTGCTGTATGGTGCTTCAAAGGAAATGCATGGTTTGTTGCTTGATTTAATTGTTAAACAATTTTTTTTGTGCCTGCTCAATTAAGACTATGGTAGAATTTGTACACTGCAGACTATAAACTGATGATTTTTTTAACTTATACATGTATTGTATTCCCAGTTCCATTATTAAGAGCAAACTGCAAACAGGCTAACCTGAGCAATATTCAGGCTAACCAGTGCACTAATTACGGGTAAAGTAGTCAGCAGTCTGCAAATGTCTTACCACTAGTAGTTAACAAATTTCAAAAGAAGAGATTCTCTAAAAGCAACAATGCTCCAAAAGTTAAGGAGCCATAAATTTAACTTCATTGTTATTATGAAACAAATGCAAATAACAGCTGCAGGAAAGTGTTCTGCTGTTTATATTTAATGATTGTTACTCCAGTGGCATTAAGTATGTGATAAATTTCTCTGTTCTCCTTTAATATGAAATCTTTTCATCAAGATTTCATCCTTGCATTTCTTTGTATGTTCAAAAACATAGTTAACTGCAGTAATATTTATTCATTTATTCGACATGGATTAGTTAACATGTACAGTTATGGTACATGGTTTAGCTATTGGAAAGTAATGAACTCACCTCCTTTGTAAGTCAAGACCCGCAAAAAGTAACAAGTAGTAATATAAGAACTTAACGATGCATATCTTGGTGCTATTCAGTTTGGGCCTGAACAGTCCAGGAAATATACAAAATAATTATAAACATTGTTTTCTATCCAGAGAAACTTCTCATCGAGTCAAAGAAATCAGTGGATTATGAGTTCCTCAAGAAAGGTTCTGAAAGAGCTGATGGAATCAATGATGTTGAAGAGTTTGGTATTACTGAGGTTAGTAAGAAGTTGAGCCTGGTACTTGAACTCATAGCATGATAAGACAAACTTTACGATTGGTTAAACTCTGCTCTGCATACATGTATAAAAAGAGAAACATTTAAAGTGAGATAGTCTAATAGGGATGCTTGTTCTTTGTGACTGAAGGGTGATACATTCCATTGTTAGAATTAACGGAAGACAAAATTTCATTCACTGCATGCTCTGCAGAGAGAACTAGAGACTAATGGTGTGCAAATAGCCAGTTTACACTTGACATCATCATCTAACCTCCCTTGCTGTTAGAAAATGTTCAATATGGGTACACTATACAGCCATTTGTGTTTCTTTTACATCAGCAAGCTGCCAAGACACTGGGTTTTGCAGAAAATGAGAAGATGGGCATGTACAAAGTATGTGCTGCATGTCTGCACTGGGGTAATGCCAAGTTCAAACAAAGGCCCAGAGAAGAGCAAGCAGAGGTGGCTGATCCAAAAGGTCTGTGTCAAATGTTTGCGAAAAGTATCCATTAAATTAGAGAAAGCTTAAAAATGGTACACCATCATAGCTAGATCAAAGCCTATTGTGGGTTGCAGTGCACTAAATTAGATTATATAAAGTTGAGTGTTAGGTGTTGTGGAAATTAAAGTTAAAGTCAGCTTGTTTGAATACCATTAAACATTCCTGACTGCAGTGCAAAATGACCGTCCCCTCAAAGTGGACCCCTTCTTCTCTGTAGTCTTCTCACTGTATTTTTGTTTTCCTTCTGTACATCTAGATTTGGACAAAGTGTCATTCCTGATGGCAATTTCACAAACAGACTTTGGAAAGTCCCTTGTGAAACCAAGAATCAAAGTTGGCCGTGAGTTTGTGAACCAGGGGCGAAACCTTCAACAGGTAACATGCCTATTACTGAAATGTTTCAGCTTGAGAGCAAAACCACTTTATATGCAGATTCAAATACTACCCATATCAATGAAACAGGTGTCTTTTAGCGAGTGTATACCATTTTTTAAATTTAAAAATAACTTACAGCGATATTCTTGTACAATTTAGGTTCAATACTCCATCGGCGCCCTCAGCAAGGCCATCTATGAGAGGATGTTTCTGTGGCTTGTTGAAAGAATAAACAAAACACTAGAAACCAAGGTAGGAATTATATCCTTAAATGCAGGGCATCATCATCATCATCATCATCATCATTGTCATCATCATCAACAAAATACCATGTTGTAGAGCACCAATTGTGCACGGTCATAGTAATATTGATTAATTAGTATTGCAACAGGCTGTTGAAGACCTACACACATGCATACATTTCAAGGCTGTGGGACTCATTTTCTCAATCAGATTTTCTTAACATGTAATGTTTCAGCTCAAGTTAGTCAAACTCCAGATTTTATATGTAGTCTCTGATAATACTTTCAGGACAGACGTGCCTTCTTCATTGGTGTGCTTGACATTGCTGGCTTTGAGATCTTTAAGGTGAGCTAAATGTAAAAAATAGGTTTTAATCACAAGACCAACCAGAGATTTTGACATTTTTACTATATTTCACATACTTTATCCTGCTGCACCTGAAATTTCTTCTAATCAACGGATTCTAATGGTTTCGCGTATTTATTTGGTTCTTCCTGCAGTTCAACACATTTGAGCAGCTGTGCATTAATTTGACAAACGAGAAACTTCAGCAGTTCTTTAATCACCACATGTTTATCCTTGAGCAAGAAGAATACAAACGTGAAGGCATTGAGTGGGACTTCATTAACTTTGGTCTGGACTTGCTTCCAACCATTGAACTTATTGAGAAGGTAAAGTCAGTCGTTCATTATATACCTGTATTACATTCAGGACAGTAATTATGACACCCTTTTTATGTTGCAATTTCAGCCCATGGGAGTGTTTGCCATTCTAGAGGAAGAATGCATTGTGCCTAAGGCCACAGACATGACCTTCTTACAGAAAATGCACAACAACCATGACGGGAAACATCCAAAGTATTCCAAGCCCAAAATCTCTGGCAAAAGTGCTTCCAACCATCACTTTGAGATTGCTCACTATGCTGGCACAGTAGGCTACAATGTAGAGGGTTGGTTGGATAAGAACAAGGATCCCATCAATGAAGCTGTTGCAGGACTGTTTGCAAAGTCCACAGACCCATTTATTGCCCATCTCTTCAAGGATTATGCCAGTGAATGTGAGAGCTTAATCAGTCTAGGCCTTGTTTTGTTTTAATGTAAGGCTGTTTCTACACGTAAAAAGAATTGTCATAGTTGTACTTTGACACTCTTTGAGGAAATGGAGTTACAAACAGTTGTATTTGTTGGTGTGTACTGATTTTCAGTATTTTCTTACAGCTCATGCAAGAGGCAAGGGAGGCAGTTTTATGACTGTCAGTAACAAACACAAGGTATGCAATAAATTCTTGTTAACAGAATTGGAGTTCTTCTATAGACCCTTTTCATTAATGGCTGCCAATTATAAATTCTTTTGTAAGTATTAAAATTAGCCTGACTAACCTCGTTTTTGAGTAGATAATTCAAAAGAATTTTTCTGCCAAACGAGTTTAGTGAGGCTAATTTGAATGCATACAAAAGAATTTAAATTGGCAGCCATTTATGAAAAGGTTCTATTCTCCAGCTAACCCTTTTACATGGGTAGCTAATCTTAATTTGTTCTTTTCTAAAGTAAACTACTCTAGAACTTTAATGTAATTTATGATAAAAGTTGCAAGGAATTGAATTGTTCCCATTTACATACATGTGACTCTCCATTTAGGAACAACTGGGTCGTCTGATGGATACTCTGTACAGCACATGCCCTCATTTTGTGCGCTGCATTGTCCCTAATGAGCACAAGAAGGCTGGAGTGATTGAGTCTCAACTAGTGTTACATCAGCTGAGATGTAATGGTGTGCTTGAAGGTATTCGTATCTGCCGAAAGGGATTCCCCAACAGAGTACCATTCAATGAATTCCGACAGAGGTGAGTAACAAAGCACATAATACCATATAAATGTACATGTATATAAACAAACAAAATAAATTTCTACCGACTCAAAGGATAAGATTGGGTATGTACATGCAAGGGAGCAATCATGGCTTAAAGGTTATCGTCTTAGACATAAAATTGAGAGTTTGACAGTCTAGTGATGGCCAGGCCAGTGTAGTTATGGATAGCTCGTGGGAGGTCACTTTCTTTGGTTTTGATTTTTGTTGTTTTTGTAGTAGTCAAATGTCTAAATATTTCCTTTTTTAGGTATCAGATCCTGGCACCAACAGCAGTGGCTGGGGGATTCATGGATGGCAAGAAGGCTTGTGAGAAGCTTCTGGATGCCATGCAACTAGAGAAAGCATCGTACAGGGTTGGAACAAGCAAGGTAATGCACACTGATCTCTAGCATTACAAAAAAACAAACACTATACTTTTGCAAAAATACTGTTAGATTTCATATTGTAAACCATACTTTTAGCTGCAATCAATAGAAAATAGTTTGTACAACCCTGAAAGCCACCTAATATTAACAACAAAGTGACTCAAATGGTGAATAGATTCAACCCTACTCTAATTGTTGCTATCTACTGAAGCACTGCAGTTGTTCTGTGATGTGTCGTTCACAATTTGGATTTACAAGTGTCCTGATAAGTGATATATTAATAGGTCCTTGAATTTTAGTGCTGAAAAAAAGTGAATACTTAATTGCCTGATAGAAGTGCAGTACTCAGTTTCATTGTGAGTTCGAGTGAACATCGTGTATTATATGACACATTTAGGTATTCTTCCGGGCTGGTATCTTGGGAGAACTGGAAGACATGAGAGATGAGAGGCTGGCCAAAATCATCTCGATGTTCCAAGCCTACTGCAAAGGCTATCTCATGCGTAAAGAGTATCGCAAGATGTGTGACCAGAGGTATGGCCATTAAGCTTACATGAATTATTTTATGATACGGTTAAATATTGAAAAATGTCCTGTAGTTACGACTTACTTCATACCGTTACCATCTCTAGATAGCATAGCCTGAAAGGTATCCGTTTTGAAGAGTTAATACATGTACTTTACCAATTTCCTTATAGAATTGGAATTGCTGTCATCCAGCGCAACGTCAGGAAGTATCTGTTCCTGAGAAACTGGTCTTGGTGGAGACTTTACACAAAGGTAAAGCAGTTTGTAAACTCGAAATAAGAGCTAGCCTATATAGAAAGATACAAATGAAGTATTAATAAACAGAAAACAAACAAATGTGTTTGCGAGTGAGGAAGACTTTGAAAGAGTGACGCGGATTTACGAAAAAATGGCCAATTTATACTAGAAAGAAACGCGGTTTATACACTTTGCTTTACTATATAACTTGTGCTGTTTGTTTTCCAAGGTCAAACCTCTTCTGAACATTGCCCGTGCTGACGAAGAAATGAGGGAGAAAGCAGAAGAGGTAATTCATGCTTTTCAAAACTTACCTATCCATGAAACTTAAGAGCAAACTCGAGAACATTTTTCTTGATCTGCCAAACGTCGGGCGAGAATGCGATACAAAGTCGAGGTGATCTCCTACAGCGCGGCTGCCAAGCGCGGGAAAAGTTCGCGCCTTGCTTGTGATTGGCTCAGACTCCAGAGGGAGTACCAAGCGCGGGAAAGTTGAGAACGTGAAGAGCAACATGGTTTTGCTAGGGTTTCAGAGGGTTTTTATATAGTATACAATAATACACATGAAAAAATTACTCGATTCTGATTGGCTAAGAGCAGTGCAGTTCAAGTGTAACACCAGTGAAAAAAGTGTAAGATCAGTGCAAAAAGTGTGACACCAGTGCAAATTACACATCGAGATTCTGGAGTATGATTGGCTGAAAGACAATGGGAACTTTTCTAACAAAACGACATCACGTAAAATGATGACGAAAATTTTGTGCTGAAACTTTGAAAAAAGTTTTCTCAAATGACAAAAATGGCTTCAAGAAAGATGTTCCGGCACTTCCTCCGCGCGAATTTTTTCATGTTTATATTATCAATAAGTAATCATACGGTTTTTCTCGTTCAATTTGGAGTTAATTTGCACTTGTGAGTTTTTCAAAAAGCTGAAATTACACTCGCCGAAGCGGCTCGTGCAATT
>Ga0126338_10000261_pt1 | contig 25612 bp, 10 predicted proteins | sample OrbCmetagenome_2_FD_92529 | JGI IMG/M metagenome (GOLD analysis project Ga0126338, IMG submission 92529) | Coral microbial communities from Petempiche,Puerto Morelos, Mexico - Orbicella C C metagenome | ecosystem: Host-associated > Invertebrates > Cnidaria > Coral | place: Petempiche,Puerto... | reverse complement strand
TCAAACTTCGCGGTACGAGATTTTATCTTGTTTACATTGGATTTTAATACGTAACCGGAAATGCGTAATTTACCGGAAGCTCAAATTTGTACTCATGCGCAGTGCGTTTTACCGCGGTGTTTAGGGAGCCACCTTAAGGTGGCGGAACACAGTTTTCGCGCGCGCTTTTGCTGATGCAATTCAGCGCACGCACAAGGATTACAAAAAAACAAACATGCCGTCAATAGAGCGATCATTTTATTTACTCAACGCCCGCAGTATCTGTGCTATTTTTCTCTATAATTGAACGTAGTGTATTGATGGCTCTAGTCTTTTATCACAAAGACATGTTAGAAAAGGTAACGATGCAAAGAGCCCAACAATTCTCAGCTTTTTCTTTCTTACCGAAAAATTTGCACTCTCCGAAATACGCCTATTTCTCGAGAACCACTCATTAGAATTTCCCGAAATTTGGCACGAAAATACTTTAGGAAATAAGTAATTGGAGTATTGAAAATAATTGAACTTTAACAAAGGAAATTCTAGATATTCCAGTGAACCTTCAACAAGAGATAATTTAAGATCTCTCTGTTAAATTATTAGCAAAATGGTGTTAACTTGTGAGAATCGTTACAAGCTTGTTACATGCAAATTATAAAGAAAATCTAATGACAAGATTTTCTACAAATAAACAAAACCGATCTTAAAGGCCCTATCTATTTTTATTCATGTTGCCATGGCAACGGCGCATACGTCAGCTTAACCATCAAAAAACCAAAGTTTGTGTTGTTAACTTGCTTGCTGCCATTTTTGGTGACCGAGAGATCAAGGGTTTTAGAGAAAAAGGCGAATGAAACACAGGTATCAAAAACTGTGTTCAGCCACCTTAATGGCTTCTCCGCTCTGTGCACTCGCGCTCAAATTGCTTAAAAAATTGCTTAAACCGCCAAGCTACGCAGGCTATGTAAGCCCGATTACAGCCACTCTTTTGAACAGGAGTCCGCGTTCCTTGAAATCGAGCCTAAGATTTCTGTGACTTTGCTCCTTTGATTAACAGATAAACGTCCAGTGGGCAATAGAACCCCACCACCTGAACATCCTCCTGGTTATGAGTTTATGAATGATAAAGGTTTGTATGGATTTTCGATTCTCAAGTTTTCTTTGTGTACTAGAATTATTTAGTGTGAGTATAAAGTAACCAGTTTGTAGGACTAAAACCTCTGGTTTCTCAAGCTTGGTCCGTTACTCGTGTCACGTCTGATAGGTCACGCCTGTCACACTTTCCATTATGAACAGCTAAACGTTTCGCATTTGCTTCGTCACGCAAACTGAAGACCGAATTATACTTGAGACAATGAGAGCTACCTTCTGTAATGAGCCAAAACTGAACCTAAGAAGTAATGTATCAAACACGAAAGACCGTGTTTGACCACATTTCCAAACACCGAGAAGAGAGTTGAAAATACGATGCGCAGCGGAGTATTTTTGACGAACTTCGAGGTGTTTGGAAATGTGGTCAAATACTGTCTTGAGTGTTTGTTATACCTTTTCAATCGAAACCAAAACTAAGGAGAACACGGAGAAATAAAATCGTAAAAATCCATGCTAATTAAGATCAGATATCCAAACACCGACGATTTCCTTTGTTTAAACGTGATGAGTTATTAATGAATGTGACAAAACCACTAAAAAATACCGGACATTGAACATGACTTATTGTTCTAGAATTTCTCTATTTCCATAGGTGCACCTGCACCTGCACCTACTTTGCCCCCAAGACGACCCACATCCAAGGTCAGTGGATACGAAAATCTTCCTTCTAAAGGAGCAGAGCCGTTGCCTTCGAGAAAGCCCTCGTGCGAAGGATATGCTAACCTTCCGGCAAGACAAGACAGACCTGCTTCCAATGGACCTCCACCTCTTCCACCGAAAACTCCGTCACAAGGGCTTCAAGGATATGAAAATTTACCGACGAAAGATGCAAGTAGCTCACGGACAAGAAATCTTCCATATGAGAACATTGGAGCAAATGGTATGGTGTTCTATAGTCTTTCTTCAGTGGATCTGCTAGGTAGTTGCGTCAAACACTAGAGTCGCGGCGGCCGGGCCAAAACTATACACCAGGCAGGAGAGACACCTGACAGAGTTAAGCTTAAGAAGGAACCATTTTTCACACTTGAGATGAATCTCGCAAGCTCATTCCGGTCACTTCTACTCATGTGTAGACAAACAGCAGTCGAAACGCTTGCCAAAACACCTATACAAACAAAACAGCACTCCATAATAACAGTTACTTCACATTTTTTATTTAAATTTCGTTAATCTGCACTCATTAGTCATTCGTTGGAAGGTTGTTCATTGAAAATACAGAGTTTGGAGATGTTATTCTGGACAAGAGTAACGTTTTATTGCTAGCATCTGGATTGTCAACACAAATTCTTCTTAAACTGATCTCCACCCGTTATTTATGTTAGCTACTGGGGAAAATTTGATGATTAATCCCTAGAATTTGCTTCGTGATAATTTTGTAAATTCTCATGACCTGAATGTATGTCTTTTTACTTTTATTCGAAGAGAAAATAGATAACGATCACAACTCATATTATCACTTGTATTCTTCACCATCTACGGGTATATTACGAACTTACAAAGTGACCACCTCCCAGATGGCTTGATAGCTCAGTTGGTAGAGCACTGCACCGGTATCGCAGAGGTCATGTGTGTGAATCCCGTTCAGGCCTGAATTTTTTTTTAGGCTTTGATGTCACAACTGCTTAGGGACGGTGCCTACTAAATACAAAGGTTTTTGCGCCGGGTTAGGACCACACGGAAAAAGTAGATTTTTGCAAGGGCTGCTGGAATCCCCGAAGAAAAATTGGGGTTGCCATGCATTTTTTCGAGATAATTAGCCTTAAATCTCAACAAAAATGCTGACATCAGCATTTTTCTGAAAAAAGAAGGAAAGGATTTTTCATCACAGATTTCCTTAGAATTCGCCTTTACAGACAGAAAAGCAAACACATTTATAAAGATTTTAAAACTACATGGTGAATGGTAACATAGAAATCATTTTTGGTATTTTTCAATAACAAAATCGTTGCAACGGCGCTTTTAGGGTCTCTGACAGCTTTCCTCTGGTTCAGCTAAAATACAGTCTAAATACCTTTTGCTCACAACCAGAAACTAATTACGTGTTGAATAGGCTTGCCACCTCCATTTCATGACAAAAAATGTAGAGGTAGCCACGCGTTTCTTAAAGTTATTGATCTTTTTTGAAAACTTTTACGGTACCCGTTACATATTTTCCTGTGACCTCCCCACTAAGTAAAACATTTGCGTATCTCGAACTTGTTTTGCACGCGCACTACGCCATCTGCAGGTACATGTTTACAGTTGGATTTCAGTATAATTTCCGACAGATAACAGCTAGTTTTTCAGCTGGAAGATGTTAACAGTTATTGCTGAGCGATATGCTGCTATTCTGGTGTTCCTGGTTTAAGTACAGGTTCATAAAACTTGATTTGGTCACAGTGGGAAAATTTTGCTTTCATTGTAGTCGTGTACTTGGTAGCGTAGTTGATTGCGTCAGTGTCAACCCCAGCGCGGGCATGGCGCTAAAACCTGCCTTGCATGATGCGCAGAACATGTGCGCACCAACAAAAGTAGGCACCGTCCTAAAGTTGTGTGCATAACTGCGATGATCAATCATGTCTTCATATCTTTCTCCGCAGTTCAAATATATGACCTTTCATATATTTACTTGTAATAACGTAAGAAGTTGTTTTTGTTATATTCCTTCAGGCCGGCCACACTACCCCCAAGGAAGTATGATGCCCAAGTCATCCGCTGGACGACAGCCGGCTCCGTTCAGACGATCTGTGACGGTTCCAGCTCATATTATACAGAATACCCTAGAGAAAGGAACCTACTGACTGGAACTGAGGGGAGGGGTGGTAGTAGAATTTTTTGTATATGCTCAACCAGTAAAGAGCTATAATCTTAGAGAATAACCGCAAAACCTGGACACATCTATCTTTCAAGTTGTGTGCCTCAGAGCTGTATCAATCAAAAATTTTAAGTAGATAACGATCTTATTGTAAGCGAAGATTGTAGTTAGCTGTGGAAAGGGTGTTTACGAGGCATTTGTATATGGGACATTTGTACATGTATAACCGGACCCCTCGGGAACTAGACTGGACTGTCCCTTCTAACCTTCCAAGAAGTTGAGAATTAGGGGGTACAGTGCTGCATTTATAACCATTTGAGATTTAACCACTTCGATCTACAAATCCTGTTTATACCGTGGTAGACTGACCAGCCCTTCATCCGGAACATTTAAGGACCTTTTACGTTAAACATTTATCAGACGAACCTTTTGTCGTTTAATAGAATGCTGCCGAAACTGAGCGCGCATGCGTTTTTTCGTGTATCAAATTCTCGTCGTATCCAACAGTGACTCTTGGGGATTTGAGAGAAATGTAAAACGCGCGAGAATACGGTGCAACGAGACCAGCCGTAAAAGGGCATCACGCAGGGATTTCGCCAGAATCGTACCCGCTTGGACCAGATTTTCAACCCGTTGATACATGACATAAATCTGTTTCATTTATTTTCTTACGATTTCTGTGTTCAATAGATAAAACATTTGGTTATGCTGAAACAATTAGACTAATATAACAGTGAAAAAGAAAGCAGAATGTGGTAAACAGGACTTGTAACTGCTAACCTGTATCACAGAGCCACACATTAACGTGTAAATTTATCACTAAAACGACAAATATATTAGAAATTGTCCGCAAGGATGTATAGATGAGTATTTTTGTTTGTATATTTTTGTTAGAATGAACTCTTAAACTATTTTTGTTTAATTAAACTGTCATTACAACTATGCTTTATAATCCTTTTGCGCGTGTGTCGCGGCTTACCAGAAAAAATGTGTGGTGTGAACTAGAGACAGAGTCTAACAAAAAAAAACTGGCATATTGTGCAGGGTCACTGTACATAGTGCCCCTGTGAACGCATGCTTTGAATCCCAGGGTCAGTTTAGACAGTTAAATGTTACAACAAAGCCGAGGGAAAGCCAAAGGACGTGACCCCCTTTTTTGCTTCGTCACGCAATTGTTCGTCCCCAATTGCGTGACGAGCCATGAGACACGTCCGCGTAGGCTACCGAGGATGTTTTACTTCACGAATTACACTTGGGCCTTTCGCTCTTTCTCGGGCAACGTTCCACATTTTTCCTGACACAGCTAATACATTTTCCGCCGCTATTTTACGTTCGTTTGAACGTAGCGAATTACAATGAGCGGGTTTTCTGAAATTTGGAACCCTGGATGCTGGAGAGGGGGGTGGGGAGTGGGGGTTGGTGTGAGGAGGTTTTCTCTTACGTCATGATCTTGACTTCGCCACTGACAAACACTCTCTTCGATTCAGGCGTCTCTTCAGTCTCCAACCTGAACTGGGCAATTCAGACATCACGCACGTAGCGTTTCTTGCAAACTCTTCAGACTTTGAAGGGATTGCGTGACAACCAAAAAAGTCCCGTCGCCAAGGCCAAGTCTGTCTTTATTTGACGTACGTCTTCTCAGTTATTCAAGAAATAAATCCAGAATTGGCCGGAGAATCTATGGTGCCAAAGAATTAAAACTTGAGAAAACTTCCTCAGAAGTAAGAACTTTGCCTCTCTTGCAAGTTAGAAGATGTTGCCGGGTGGTTGGAGAGGAGTGAGGGTTGGATAGTACTCCATGTCATCAACTAACAGGGAGGCTCCATCCAAAAAGAACACTTCAATTTTTCAGGCTGGAGGTATATAACAGGGTGGGAATTTCATTAGCGTGATTGACGCGAATTCAGCACTTTGAAAATACCTTGAATAAACGTGTCTAGCGGCTGAGTCACTATTGTATTTTTATTGTCAACTGTGAATCGAAGGTTATAGAGAAGGGATGTCGTGTAAAATCTTATTTGGACAGCATATTGATAGTTACCTTTCCCGTTAATAACGGCCTATGAGGAGGACTTGGACAAAAAGCAGTGTCTGCATGTAGTCCCTGTATACCCAGGAGACCGCTCGTGCTCGTCGTATATAATTATTTCCTTCAGAATATAACTTTCAAACACCAGTTATTGTTCATGACTAATTTTAGCGTATTTAAAACTTCGAAGAAAGAAAATTTAGTGAAAGTTGAGTAAAAAAATTGTCGAGCAAAATAAAACGAAAAAAAAAAAAAGTATATGTGGCAGCGGTGGGATTCGAACCCACGCCTCCGAAGAGACTGGTGCCTTAAACCAGCGCCTTAGACCACTCGGCCACGCTACCAACTACGGTATTTGGGTGTCAAAATAATTATTTAATGTGTCTTACATGGGGAACATATTTTGCTGGTCTTCCTGATAATTTTAATTGCAAACTTTGAACAATTTTCGATCTCTGAAGTATGAAGGCAGTTATATTTCTATTTTGTACTTGTAGTTTACAATGTCTCAGGGGTGGCTTGCAATGTTAGGACCATCAAACCACGCGTCGACTTCGCGAAAATTAATTTGGACTGCCAGAGAGAACTTTGGAAACAGCTTCTCAAACCCCCTCTTTAAATGCTAAATGTTTGAGTCATGTTGAGAAGTTAAAAAAAAAAATGGCAATAATTTAAAACAAAATAACAATATCCGCTAGGCTTCCCCGCTCGGGTACTGTCTGGCTGCGGTCATCAGCCCTGGGGCAATTGTCCGAGTTCTTTTCAAACAATTTACGAAGTAATTTGAAAGAAGACTTAGTGGCACTACGTCTTTCATATCATTTATGATCAATGAACACAGAAGTTCAAAGTTGCACAAACGACCTATTTAGATACACTTCTGTTATTGACCTGTGATCACACAGCGGGGAGGGACACGGGGATGGTAACCCTGTAGGCTAGGTCCCTGTAGCTTGGGAATATCATTTTCCCGCCAAATCGTACGCGTGCGGCTCGTGCGGGTAAAAGGGAGAGAAAGAATGGTGCAAGTCGACGCAAGGATTTTGAAGTTGTAGTTACTGGTTATGTACGTTAACATTCGTCAGATTCGGTGAGTTTAAGTCACCTTACCTTATTAGGCCGGGGGCTAAACGACCGGATACCCATTCCTCGAAAAAAACACCCGTATAAGGGTCTGGACGAACCAGGCGAGTTTTTGTTTATTCTGCAAATACATTTGTCATCAGTTCCGTTCTACAAGTATGCACGGTGTTTTTCTTGATATCAAAATTTTGTCAAGCCGTACCAAACTTCAAAGGCGCCGTCGTCCTGTCTCGGAGCACGACGCTTGTGGTAGCTTGTGGTTATCAAATATTTTAGTGTTTTCAAGTGCGTGCGCGATTACCAAATTCAAAGTTTGGTGGAGACAAAATTTGTCGACATTTTTGGCAGAGCCAAACAAATCTTGTCAACCCAGTGCGTACGGTACCAAACTTACTTTTAGTTTTTACAAAGAAATGCATGTCTGTGTAAAATTCGGCAAGTTTGGGTCGCATCAGTTCCTATGCGTTTGCAAAGGATTCATACAAAACTTCGCATATTTACTAAATTCGACATGATAAATCGGTTGTTAGAGCTTTTGTTGTTTGAATGAAAAATCTGAAAAGCATGAAATTGTCGAAGTGGTCCTTCATAGAGCAGATTATTTCATTTCAGGGATAAAGACCATGGAGATCATAGGTTCCAGTTTTTGCTCTTCCTTGCTTCTTGCAATGTTTCTGTTGTGATTGTTTGCCCCTAAGAAGATGAACAAGGCGATAAGAAATCCAGAAATAAAGTTCAAAAAGGTAGGTCACAGCTTTTGTAAGATGCATATTTTACGGTAGATGGAGCATGGAGCAAGCTATGCCTGCCAGGGGAGAGGGGGGGGAACTCCCAAATAAAAGGACAGGGGCATTTGTTGGAAATTTTGAAAAGAACCCCTAAGAGGTACCTAGACCCTGTTTTTGGGGTGTGGTTTGAAATTTTTCACCCCTAAAAGATACCGAAATACCGTGAAAGCTCCTTTTGAGGTACCAAATCCACTTTTTTCAACCCTTAAAAGGTGTGACAAACACCGTGGTCCTTTTTCACATGGGAGTTCCCCCCCCCCCCAGGGTGACCAGACCTAGTTTGTGCCTGAAGTAGTATTTTCCCCATGTGCTGACTCACCCATCAGCTCCTAGTGGAGAAGAATCTTATGAAGCTCTGGCCAAACAAAGCCACAAATAGTTGCAAGTTTTGAAAATGAGAGCCTGTGTACAGAAAAGTGTTGAGTGACGCTGAAACGGACTTGCAAGCTGCTAAGAAAATCCTTTGGTGAATTTTAGTGCTAACAGCCTGAGGGGGGCTCCCCTTTATACTCACACTTGATCATGATGGCTGCACATTTAAAAAAGCTCTGTTTAAGGTTATAATATTTGACTATTTAAGTATAATAATGTCATTATCTTCATAATTTCAATGATTGTTTAACACTACTCAGTCTGTGCTTGTTTTGGTCTTTTGGGACGGGGCAACCCTAAAACACAGAATCTGGAAACCAGATTTTACAAACCAAAGAACACAAGTTCCCCAAATATGAAAAAAAATATGTCACATATTTTTTGCCTGTAAAATAGAGTTGCCAATAACAAAATAATGGCTTCAATCTTCACAAATTATGATATTCAAGTGATATCTAAGTTATATTCTCCACTTTTCAAAACTGTGTGTGTTTTTAAAAATATTTGAAGGACAAAAACACGATAGCCTCCATTTTGCATGGAAATATACTCGGATATTTGTCCTTGAACATTATCTGCTCCTTGTAGCTCACAATTTTCCTTGAGCTACGCTTCCGGAAAACTGTTTGCTTCTCTGAACAGATAATGTCTGAAGACAGATATCTGACCAAATTTTTGTGCCAAATAGAGGCTATTGTTTATTTAGTGAAAGAGTGACTCATGCCTAAGCTCTATAAGTCATAGATTCAACTTTATTTCACTTCATGAAATACCAGTTATAGTAAAATAATTTTCTTGTTCGTTGGCTACAACTCTTCAGTGTCGCTCAATGATTTCTACAGAACATCTGATGTCACATCATCTTTCAAATCAACTAACTTAAATTCCTTGTTTTAAGATAATAAATAATGATCTTTGCTTGATTTGCACTTATGCAGTCTGACTTCGGTTAAGAATTCTTTGAAGAGACTTTCATTGTAACCTAAACGAAATAAGAAAGCAAATAACATCACTGTAATCATTCAGGGGTGGGGTGAGGACCTTCTTTTCTTAATGAACGTGGTTTCTACATGCATGGGTAAGAGGGAGAATCAACATAAAATTGTTGCCTAAATATGGCAGTAGCTTTAGAGCATTACCTATTACGTAATTCTGGCAACATTAATACATGAAATGAGAATGCGTCAGTCAGTCATCTGATGCAAATTTATCTTAACAACAACGACATCTGTATCCTGGTAAATTGCAACTTGAACAAAGAATCAAAATGGGTAATACGTCAGATATAAAAAGCTGCTAAAAAATCCCCCCTTTAGACATGCCCTAAAAATTTGTGGAAAGTAATATTTATTTTCCTCAAGAATGCACCAGCAAGAGATCCCAAGGAAAAGGTACAGAAAAGATAAGCTTTTTTACAATCACCTACTCAGGCTATTTGAAGAAAAAAATTAGGCAAACACAAAGACTGACCTGCTTAGAATGTCTTGAACCTCCTGCAAAATGCTTAAATAAATGTCCCTAAACATCCCAAGACACCCCAAAAACCTTTTTCACCAAGCTGTCAGAACATGTAATTCCAACTAAATTGGTGTCACTCAATCATCAGAAATAATATTTTCAAGGGTGAGAGGTTTCAATGACCATTTAACATAAGAAAGGAACAAATAACACATATATGTTGCTTATCACAGTCAACGTACCGTTTTCACTTCCAGGAAAGGTAATAAGCCATATTCACCCCTGGAAAAATGAGGTTCAAAATTGTTATGTCATGAATTAGCCCTGCAGTTTTGTCCCTATCAATCTGTCCTTTGACCATCATTTAGCTTTCAAGATCAACAGGAGTCAGAAAATGAGGTTCAATAAATATGCCATCCTGTAGCTACAACTAAGCTTTTTCTTTTTTGTTATTAATTATGATGAAATTAACAATTGAAACACTATTAAGCTTATAAACTATTACTCTATCATTTATCAATTTTAATTAATGCCATGTAAGGTAACTATTCTGGAAGCTTAAGGCAGATCACATACTTTAGAAGCTTTATATTTCCTTTTCAGTTGTTCCATTTCTAAGCATATTACAACTTTTAATTAGTTGTTCAATGTACATGTACTGTTGTAAAACAGTAAACAAGTACAAACACATGTTGCTCTGAAAGTTTGCCTACACAACACCTGTATTACAAAGATTAACCATTTTTACATGTACATGTACAGTGTATCAAAGTGATTGATGTAAGCAAGTTTGAAATGCATTACCATTCTCTGCCAAATCCAGACATTTTGTAACCACCAAAAGGTGCTTGAGGTTGTCCAGCCTCATAGCAATTGATCCTGGAGAAAATAATTAGTTTAAGTAACATGTTACAATCTTTCCTCACCATCAACATTTTTGCCTTGGTTATGGATACCCTGTAGATGATAGGTTGAATTTTTTCGATTCAAAGCTTGCTTTCAGGTAATAAGGAATACCTACTGACAATGAATCAGAAGAAACATTCTTAGCTTTCATGTTGTACTGAATACTTTTTTCCCCAGAAATACCAAAATGAGGATACATGTAGGACATTCTGCAGAATATGTTAATTTATAGGTTAACAGCAAACACTACAAAATACTACAGAAATATTACTAAAGAGTTACTAACCAAACTGTCCCAGCTCGTAAACTATGAGAAATGGTTGTTGCCTTATCTATGTCCTTGGTAAATACAGCTGATGCCAGGCCATAAGTTGTGTTATTTGCCCTCTCAATGACCTCATTTACCTCACTGAATTTTATTATCTGCTGCACTGGGCCGAATATCTGAAATGAAAGTAAACAAGAGTAAGTAAAATAGTCACACAACATTACTACCATAATAACCCTGTGATGGAATGATATTTAGATATGAACATGCTTTAGTGTCGCACTTATAATTATTATTACTAAATTGCCTTGAGAGTCTTGAGGAAATGACTACTTTAAAATACATAATTATTTCTTACTAATTAAAGCAGTTTGAGGTCCACAATGTAAGTTACACACCGTCATCATTGGCCCAGTGACATGCTTCACACTTGGGCCATAAACCGACTGGGGAAAAGGAAGATCCGTAAGTTACACAGTACAGATTGAGAAGAGGAAGTTAGTAAGAAATTTAGTATATCTCTGCGGTGTGTGTCAGACGTGTCGGGAAACCATTTCAAGTCACAAGTGATGGCTTCAAATGGCTGACTACACCAAAAACATAGTGACTCAAATTATTTGAAATTGTTCCTTAGTCCTTAGCACATTTTGATGCAGGTCATTAAACTTGAAGAACACAAAAATCTTTACATATTTATTTGTCATGAACTGCTTCACATTTCTGAAATTTAGCAGGCTTAACAGTAAAATACTACATGCTGCATGCATTGACCAATCGCTGCACACATAGTAACTGGGAGATGCAATAATAACTATTGCAGCTGTTTTTAAGAGAAATCATGCTGGGATGGACACAAAGCCTAAGAAAGTCTGTAACTTTATGTAACATGAGGATCCGATTAAAAAAAGTTAGAGAGTTCTCACTCCTGTAACTGACATGCAGACGTAGCTGACGATATATCATGTACCTCTTCTTTTGCAATCCTCATGTCATCCTTGACATCTGAGAAAACAGTAGGTTGTATAAAATATCCCTTTTGTCCATGCCGAGCACCTCCACACTCTAGCTTTGCTCCTTCCTTTTTTCCACTCTCAATCAGATCAAGGATTTTGTCAAACTGTTCTTTATCTACCTGATCAGTAAGGTAATCATAAAAAAGTGTGAGAATTGAAACCTGGGTCACCTTACCAATACTTGATAGGGAGCGGTGAACAAACAATAGATAAAGGATAAACAAGTTGATTACGATCTTGTACGGAGTTCAGCAAAATCATGTTGTCTAGAGCCTGCAGGTGGTGTCCTCTGTCTTTGATAGTTCTGCTCTAAATGTTAAAGGTGAAATTACATTAAGCTGGATTCTATATTTGGAAATGTGTCAATGAACATTCTCTCTTAACATATTTAGACTTTCAAACATGGTCTGCCATTTACTCAAACTTAAGAATGCTTCCTGAACTACTGACCCCATTGTGACATAATAAAATATGATTAATACTTTTGTTTCCTGACATTTTTGAGACATGAATTGTGCAAGACAGACATGTGATGTGGGGTCTCTGTCTTTTGACCTGATGTGTCAGTGATGTAGAACTACATTCACACCTGTGGTCCTTGTTCAATCACATCATCAAAGGGATCTCCAACTGCACGGTTTTGTGCTCTAAGCACGCTCTTTTTCACAAACTCATCATAAATGGTATCTTGTACAAAAGTGCGACTGCCAGCACTGCAGCACTGTCCTTGGTTGAAGAACAAGGCAGAGTGTGCATACTCCACTGCAGTGTCAATATCTGCAGTGTCAGCAAAAACTATATTGGGGCTCTTTCCTCCAAGTTCCAGTGTCACACGCTTTAGGTTGGAGTTTGCAGCTGCTGCTTGTATTATCCTCCCAACCTTAAGAAGAATGCAATACGCATCAAGATTCAATAAAGTACAAGTTCTGTGAGATACAGTAAGGTAGGTGATATCTACATTGGATCCTAGCTGCGCATCAGACCTAGCACTCATCTCTACATGGTTTCCATAGCATGAAGCAACCATACCAGTATGCATGAAGGATGAAGGATGAAGCATGAAGCATGATGCATATTTCTACTCCTCCTTGTATGGGATGCCTGTCCATTGCAGAGTCACCCACCAGCATTAAATTTAGTTAATTCACCAGAGCCAATTTATACACCTGAGAGGAAAGAGGGACTGTGAGAGTAAAGTGTCTTACTTAAGAACATGACAATGTTCCTGACCAAGGCACAGATCCAGACCATTTAAGTTCAGCTCACCAACCATTAACATTTTGTCCAGGTTTTCCCACATTACTGTGAGATGCTAATGGAATAATCAATATACCACCTTGGCATTTGTGTCATAAGCAGTCCCAATGATCCACACACCATAGGGTAAAACATTTTAATATGGCACAATGCTTTGTCAAGGAGTATCTACAAACACTGTAAGTATTGCTAGCTGATTAGCAATAGCTTCTCATTCTGGAACAAATGAAAAATTTTGTTTTTATACAGTCAAGACATGTATTTTGGGGTTATACAATGTAACATCACTTAGGGCCTGTTTACAAGGAGAGAGGGTTACCCTAGCAAGCAGGTTACCCTAGCACTCACACATTTTCCTGTTTTTTTTCATCATCGTGTTTACAAGGCAGCCAAGGTTACCCGGGTAGGCGGGTTACCCTGGCAGGCAGGTTAACTTTTTTCCTTGTAAACACTCCAGGTAGGGTTAACCCACCTACCCAAGTTAACTTTCTAATTGTTTCCAGAACTGTTTGACTATATCTGTGCATTAAGTTGTCCCAGGTTGTAGGGTTACCCTACCTGTGAAATTTTACTTGTAAACCCGGGCTAACTTTTGCTCTCCAGCTAGGGTTAACCCACTTGCTAGGGTAACCCTCCCTCCTTGTAAACAGGCCCTTAATTCCTAATCCCAAGCTATCTTTGCCATAATGTTAATTTCATGAATGATGGAACTTATGGTACATGAATACAGTCAAGTATATGTAGCCTAAAGTTATTATTTAATCAAGTCAGGGTCTGATTACAAGGTATGAGAAACTGAAATACCAACAGGTATTGTAATGTGACATCTCTCACTGGTAAGAACAAATGCCTAAAACCCCTGCTATGATTCAGTGCACAATAAACTGATGTAGCCTGCAAATACAGCCAGCTCATACCTTGCTGTCAATCACTGATCGACATGTTTTGACATCACATAGTTCTTAAATGCTACATGGAAATTAACATGATGTAAGATAGATTTTATTTTGCTAAAGAGTACCTCAGTTGATCCAGTAAATGATACTTTGTTGATATCCATGTGCTCAGATATTGCCGCTCCTGCTGTAGGACCATAACCAGAGATGATATTTAATACACCAGGAGGAAAGCCAGCCTGAAAAATAATCAGGATGTTCGGTTTCTACACGATACCATGTTAATGAAAATTTTGGAACTTAGAAAGAAAAACTAGTAAAACTAAGACTGCACATGCATGCATGTCAGTCTGAATGTACATTCACATACACCATCATATTGCTCTCTCCACTGTAGAGGTTTGAACATTTGTCATAGAAATCCTCTGTGCGGAGTCAGTCCAAGGGCAAAGTCGAATGGATCGATCAGATGGCGAACCAGAGTGTTCCAGCCATACTTAATTTTTATGGACACCACTTCTATAAACAGGGCTCAAAAAAGAGCTGTGCCGTCGTCTAGGACAAGTAGATTTTCATTCTGGGTAAGTAACTGTTCATTCCAACTTGCCCGATGGGCAAGGGATCAGGCAAGTCATCTCCCAACTGAATAATTGAAAGAACAACCTAAGACTTGCCCAGGGCAAGCAAAATTTGATACCTACTTGTCCCGTGGGCAAGCTGGAATTCAAGTTTTTTCAGATCCTGATGATATAGTGGACACTTTTTGTGGACACAAGGGCATAACACTTATGGGGGTATAACTGTACTATAGCATTGTGATTTAATTGTTTTTTTTTTTATCTGACGTATTTTTCAACATTTACTTCTGGTATTAACTAACAGACTTGGAGTCACCTCTTTAAACAGAGAGCCTATATACAGAGCTGTTAATGGAGTTTGCTCAGCTGGTTTAAGTATGGCAACATTGCCACAAGCCAGAGCTGGTGCAAGCTTTAAGCAGGCCATGTTGAGGGGAAAGTTCCAAGGTACAATGGCTCCAACCACACCCACAGGCTCATGTCTTGTGTAGACAAAGAAAGGACCATCTGTAGGTAGAAAGATATCTCTTGACAGTCAACCTACATGCATGTCCAGTTTAGTAGAAAATAGTTAAATGTGTATTTAACTAATTTAACAACAATGACGCTTTGTTAACTTTAAGTTAGTTAAATCTATTTCCAATCAATAATCCTTCTGAGCTCAGTCAGTGGTCCGACTCCCCCATGCAGGCTTTAATGGCAACTCACCAATACTCTGCAGGACAGCACAGCAGTGCTTAATGTGGTTTGTGGTTCTTTTGTAGCATCATTTCTCCATCTTTAGTGGAGGTTTTCCCCATCCACCCTTTCCCTCTTGTTCATCCTTACACTGATCCTATCGGTGTGGCAGGGGGCCTAGAGTGGGGGCTGATGGGTGGGTTGTAGGTATTTCCCTGCCATAGTGCTAGTATTCTATCTAAGGGCTGGCTGGCCACAGTGGAAGCCCCTGGATTGCCCCAGTCATCCAGTCTCCACATTATGAGGTAGCTAGCTTGGAAGGCATGGTTATAAACCTTTAAGGGGTACTTGTATAGATTGTTTAATTATTATTGGTTAATGTAACACGAAATGTAGCTAAAAAGCAAAATTAATAGACAATCAATTACGAGAAACTTTCTCAGATCTATTTACTAACCGGCAGAGATGGTCTTTCCTGTTATCTTATCAGCCCAGCCAGCATAGTATCTGAAGCATTTCACAGTCAAATCCATATCATCCACAGAATCGGCAAATAATTTTCCACTGTCTAATGTCTCCAGGGACTAGTGGGAGGATTGTAAAATTAAGAGCATTATATAATCAAAGTCACTTACTTTTTCAAAAAAGAAAATAATAGTAAAGGTTCTTATGGGACCCTCAAGATATTGAGGAAGATTCACTCAAAATGCAAGAACTGTAACAATGTACATACATAGTAGTAATAATCCAAATGACAGCAAAAACGTGGCACACAATAAGACCAGACAACTAACAGCTCCCCTCCCTCCTCCTTTTCCCACTTGAAACATCCAAGATTTACCCGACTGAATAATTTCACTTACAGCCAGATAGTCCAAATCTCTCTCAATAAGATCTGCTACTTTGAACAGCAGGTTGCCTCGCTGGGAAGCATCCATGGTCCTCCAAGGACTCCCCAGTTTAAAAGCTTCAGTAGCTGCCTTAACAGCTTTGTCTACATCAGCCTAGAACAGGATGCAAGAGTGTTAATCAAAATGTCAGAGAAAGAGAATATTCAGCAGCATTTTAGCAGCCTTTTAAATACAAAGGATACAGTTCATAGTGTTTTTTTGTTGATGCCTTATAAAATGTTATGATGTTTGAACTCAGGAGTATCAGTTGTTGGTACAGTGTGATCATCTGGGTGAGGGTAGTTCTGAAAAAAACTGTCAACAGTTGGTGACTGATGTTTTGACAACCTGAGCAGAAGTCATCTTCCGTTAGAATATGACTTCTTCTCAGGTTGTTCAAAAGTCTGTCACCAACAACATGCAGTTATGTTCTTTTCAGAACTAGCAGGGGCCGCACCTCTATGAAAAATATTGATTCCATCCAGGGCTGCCCTCACCCAGATGATCACACATTATAAACTGCTTATGATGTTTATTAGTGCACTGTCAGTAACCTCTTGATCCAATCTGTATGATGGTGTTAAACTTGGTGAAAAATTATATGAGAAAGGTGATACCATGTAGACAGTAAAATAAGTTTTGCTCTCTCCAAGAATAAATTTCCTGGGTAGAAAAATGAGAATGAAGATGGTATGACAAATCAGTACAACAAGTTAAACTCAAAAGAAACAAATATATGAATTCATTTCCCAAAACTAGAGTCAATCCTGTGACTTCCCGCACATTAGAGACTTACAAGAACTATTGTCCAATTACTAGTACATCCCTACACTTCTATTGCTACATAGGTGTATACTTACTTTGTCACCTTCTGCCACATCACATATCTTTTCCTCAGTCACTGGATTAATGGTGGGAAATGTTTTTCCACTGACAGAGTCTACATATTTATTATTGATAAATAGCTGTTAAGAAAAGAAAGAACAAGACAGTGCCAGGGGCATGCAATTATTAGTACCAAATTTAGCAAATAAAACTATGTTTTGTCTCACCTCCTCAATATACAACCCACACTGCCGAAGCCTCATAGAAGTAGTAATACTGATCTGCTTTTCAATATATTTCCTCTATATAGAAGACTGAACTATAAGGTCACTAGACCATTGCGTGACCTGATCGAGTTTTTTGGTATACTGTACAGGAGGTATTGAACACCTTTTGTCTATCTGCTTGAGTCAATCATTGTTGTTTGCCAATGTCTAGTTTTTAAAAGGGCTCTGAAAAAAGTAAATGATTATTTTATGACCGTTTTGAAAATAGTGATAAGATTAGTTAAGCTTGCTTTAGTTTATTTTATTGTTTTTTTGACATATCACTCCTTGTGTTACCCCGTGACAGTTAGAAGGAACAGCCGATGATTCGGTAATACTTGCAAACAACTTGGCTACAATGAACAACGTTACCATAGGTTTTGCAGCAAAGCCGTAAATTTACCTTTTTGAACTTGATTTCTGGATTCCTTATGGGCTTAGGCATTTTCAGCTTGTAGGACTTGAAGCAACAAGTGCGCCAAACAGGAGGGGAAATCGGAGGGGAAGAGAAAGGACGGCAACAGAGCCTACGCACTTCTGTGTCAGCGGTCGGTCTTTAAGCCACTAGGTGATTTATTTACATACAATAGAGTGTACCACTTCTCTCAGGTATGTTCAACGATGCAGCGAGTCGCGAATCACTCAGAAGATTTCTTTGTATTTTTGGTAGGTATTTACATTTATTTGGCTTTTTAATGATGGGGAAGTCCAATTGGTTAATCACAAGCATAATTGCAGACAGTATTGAACATCAACACTTTACTGCTTTAATAGCACATGTACGTCTGCACAACATCAAATCCTGTCGTTCATTAATTAACCTATTAAAGCTTACGCAAAGCTTTAATAACAAAATTGAGTTGAGGATGAATAGAGCCATCAGTGAAACTTTAATAGGAAAACGAACTCAAATTATAGTTGAGTTTGTTTTGATTACGTTGCATCACGAATTTTTTATTAATTTCAGTTTTAAAGTTAAACCAGCTCCGTGAGCAGCACTGTACTTCTGCAAACTACTTGAGTTTTATTTTCTCCTACGTATTTCGTGTAATTAGCTATGTAAAATTCCCTGATAAAGTGTGTGCTAGTCACACGAGACACATAGGAGAAAGTAAAAACGTTTTACAACCCAGATAGTTCACAGAAGTCCTGCTCACTGGTTTAAATTTAAAAAAGTCTGTATCAGTACCAGAAGAAGCCTCCCCCACCAGAAGGAGGGTACTCCCAGAAAAATTGGGAGGGGGTGCGCAGCCTGCTTCCCAAAACCCTTATCATATTTATGACCAAAATCTGCGATATTCCCTGCCCTATTTATGACCTGACAATAAATTTGAAACCCCATTTGTGACCTGACCCTTAGATCAAAACCCTGTTTCAGACCTGTGTTACAATTAGTTCCCTAGTTTAGACCAGTGTTAAATTACCATAAACATAATTGGTGAAGGGCTTTTGTTGTTTTTCTTTTCGATAACGATGAAAATTGGCTTCTTAAATAAAATACCCATATTCAGGCTAGAGTGGAAAAACCATACCCTTTTTATGACTAAAATGGCTAAAATCAGCTAAAACTGATACCTTATGACCAAAACAGCTGAAAAACCATACCCTTTGGGACCATACATACCTATATAGCCTATATAACGGAGTATCCCACCCCCTGGGAAGAAGCCACATGGCGAGGAACACTGAAGGTAGCAACACTGGTTCGAAATGTTGCCGACCAAGCAGTGAAGATCCCGCTCTGCTACTAACCGGCAGTCACTCCAAGCTTGATTCTACAATCAAAGCTATTCTGAGAAAGAAAGTTTTTGAGTGCCTGGAAATCGAGAGGTCTCACTCGAGTCTTTTGGCAAGGATCAAGCTTCTTGAAAAGCATGCAGCTGACAGCATGATACCTTCAGGCCTTCAGATTCAATGCATTAAAGCCAAGGGCCAAGGTGCTGAAGCTCTTCAAGCGAAGTTTGATGACATCATTTGTGATGCAGAACTCAAACTTCTGGACACTGCTACTGACAGTCTCCGCATTGATGTGGAAGCCCACCGAGAGGCGTTTTAAGAGCGAGAAGAGGACTTCAATGGTGCCATCCCTCAGTGGAAATCCCACCTTGCTAAAGTGAAGGAAATCACTTCTGACCACAGGTGGATAATCTTGACCAACCAGCAGCCACGTTTGTGGTAAAATTATCCTTGGACAGTGCCATCACGTGAGCTTCCAAACATTACAAGCGGAGATTACTTGTAAAGAGAGCAATGGAAAGTGAGAAAGTATGGAGATGAACAAGGCCGTCGTCCCAACCAAACAATCAATCTGGGAAGTTATTGCCAGGAGATTCACCGCACACAAGGCTCTGAACCAGCTGGCGGCAATTATCAAAGGTAGGTCTCTTCCTCAGACAGTCCAAGCAGGCACAGTTGGTCAAAGCAACAACCACAAAAGTCGCGTCAACAAAGTACATCCAAATCGCCATAGAGCTGATCCAAAGGACAGAATCAGTGCAAACAACAGCGGGGTAGATCCAAGTCACCACGATCTAACTTGGTACACACAGGTCACAAAAAAAATAATTTCAAGGCTACATATATATCCTGTATTTCATTGGCTAATAGGTTGCTATAACAATGAATGTACATCACTCAACTTGTGTTGACTTGGGTTGGGTGACCAAACGGTGAAAAACTTGCTTGCAAATTTGATCTAGACCAAAGTGAGTGGAAGTCAACATAAATGCATGCAAGGGCTGGTCAAACGGACTCGCAAGAAGAGAACCAACTTTTCAAATTGCGTCCACCTGCAAGTCCATTTGGCCAGGGCTTAAGTACATGTACACAGGCATTCTCTGATGCATACAGGATTCCTTCTATGTGACAGTGTTCCTACAACAAGTGATGTTTGGCTACCATAATATCAGGGCAGGAAAAAACCCAAGTCTGATTGCCTGGGGCAAGTAAATTTTGCTCTTGGCCAAGTGAAAATAGAAGTTCAGTGGCCTGGTGGGCAAGTGAAGTAATAATTATTAGCCTCAGTAGTCTTGTGAGTCTGAATGAAAATGTCAGCTTGATAAATGATAATTTCTAGTCAGAAGCTATTTCAAAACTTACCGGTAAGACTACAAGATTAGTTAACCATTGAGTTGAAAGCATGGATTAGTTAAGAATCCAAGTGTACTTTGTTTGCATTTGTCCTCTGATTGCCATACCGCCTGCCACATTGTCAAGTAATATTTTAGTGGGGGCAAGTGAAAACTGAGACTGGCCCACTGGGCATGTAGATTTTGAGTTTGTTTTTCTGCCCGGCATATCAGGTCAGCCAGATATTCCCATAATAATACCTATCTTACACATGAATACCCCTGCATACCCATGTAAACCCTTTTACTGATACCACGCATCTTGGTATACCATGGAATATCCCACTCGTCACTTGTATTTTCTTGGTACACTTGATTGCTTGCATGATCTAGGCGAGTTTTGGTTAGGGGGTTGATATGGGATCCTGGCAGGGAAGGTATAATGGTTAGGAACTTAGGGGGATGGGAGGTGTGCATGTTATTCTTTTGAAGAAGGCCTAAAAATTGAAAAAAAAAAAAAAATGGTTTGAACAATTTAACCTAGGTTGAAACAAATTTATCTAGGTTGAAATCATTCTAAAGAACAAATTGACCTACAACATATACAAAATATAAACCCATTTACACCTTGCCATAGAACGTGCAGGTAATCAGGAAAGCCGTTGTATACTTTCGTCCTGGATGGTATTACACCCCAACCTTTCCATTATGCGCTACATTGATTGTCTTGGCCACTGTATTTTCTATAGACCAGAGTAGTCCTTCTTTCACTCAGTCCATCAAGCAGGACTGCAACTGAGCCTGGAGGAAAAATGGCCAGTCTCCCTTTCTAGGATTTCCTACAGCCACATTTTCCTTAAGGTTTTCTTTGCGGTTTTCATCATGCACAACGTACTAAGCGAAAGAAGGACCACTCATACTTTATATTTTGTATGGCATGGTATAAAATTGTTATGCAATGCTTTTGCATGGTATGCTATGGAATGTCCCACTTCTCACTTGTATTTTCTTGGTATACACACTTGAATGAAGGCTCCAAACATTTAAAGAAATGTATGAAGCTTTATTGGAATTTCCAGAGGTGGGGTGGTCTTAGAAAAATCCCTTCTGTGGGAGAGGTATGGATATTTTCTAGAACTACACAGTACCTTAAATTGACTATATCATGTAGGTCGTGCACAGTCCTGTCCCTGGGGTCACTGGTGAGAGTTTTGGTTAGTCAGGTACATTGTTTTTTTTGTTTTTTGTTTTTTTAGTGTTTTACAGCACCTTTTAATCCACAAAAAATAAATCTAACACATTACACAGGTACACAGGTACAAAGGTACATTGTACCTATAGCCTGTCTGAGCAAATTTTATACCAATCAGACAGTGTGGCCTGCACAATGATATGAAATTATCCTTTAAAAAACTGCAATGTATTCAAGACCTGAAACCATTGTCTTTTGTGGTAATTTTATTTCACATATTTCGTCAATACTAAAATTATTAAATCTCTTGGTTGTTGCATTTGAATATCTGATGTTGCTTTACTTTTTAAAAACCAATAATTTTGGTTGTCTAATCAAAGTTCTTTTTTTTTAACATGCAATTTTTTCCCTGTCTACAACAATGCTGTGGCACTGTGACTGGAGTAGACTACATGTGCAAGTAGTCCCTTTTTCACGCAGTCCATCGTGCGTGATGCAAAAGAAAACTACAAGAGAAAAAATGGCTGGATGAAATCCTGGGGTTGCACTTCTCGCCCCCAGATTTTCACGTGGCCATTTTTTCCTCATGGTTTATTTACAGTCTTGCTCGACAGACTAAGTGAAAGAGGTGCTGTACCCGTAGTCATTGACTGGAGTTGATGCCTTGACTCTAAGAATTCTTTGTTGGTACTTTTGTTGTAACCTACAAGAAAACACACATAGTAGCATAATCAGTCCATCTCTATAATAAGGCAGTGGCGTGATCCACTGTATTGGGAGGTACCAGGTTGGGTTGGTTCCCTCAACCCCCCATAGGGGACTCCCATTTAAAAGAGACAGGGGTGCTCGTCGGAAATTTTGGAAAGGACCCCTAAGAGGTGCCAAGATCCTTTTGTGTGGGCGTGGCTTGAATTTTTTTCTCCATTAAGAGGTACCAATTCTAACAGAACACATTAGCTCCTGTCATATTTTTTCAGCTCAATACCCTTAAAGGTACCAGAAAAGCTCCTGCTGTAGACCTTTTGAGGCTAAACACCCTAAGAGCTACCAAAACCGCATTTTTAACCTCGGGATTTTCTGTTATTATCTTAAGGGAAGTTAGAACTTTTCAATAACACGTCAGCAGTACAATTTTTTGTTTGTTAGGAATATTACTTTGTACAAAACAATAGATTATTTTCAATTGACTTTGGGGTGTGAGATGGAGTATGTTGTTTAGGTGACATAACATTTCTACTGATTAGCAAACTGCAATAACCGTTACACGGTCACATCACCTAAAACTAGAAGCCAGTCATAACAGTTTCAGACTACCACTCTCACTTTATTTAAACCTAATCATGTACCCTTTTGGTCATGTACCTTTTTGGTACATTACAGCAGCATATCAGTTGAGTTTGGTGTAGCCACGGTTCATATTTGGTAAGATGAAGTGAAGCCAAAATGCCCATGGTGAGACCAAATGATCTTGTTATGCTGCCAGAGCATACCATAAAAGGTATGATCAGATATTTACCATACCCAAATTCAGCCAACATTTCCAGAGATATTATTTCTTTTAGTAAGGTCATCTGTCATGTTCTAGTTATGTGTATAAGGAGTTTGGTTTTGCTGGAAAGTTTTGACACCTTTTAAGCCCCGAAAACAAAAGCTTAATATTCAATAACATTATGACCTTTAGTTTTATTTTTGAAACCTAGATGAGTTTGTAGCCATATCATTTGGGTACGGTACATGTAATATACCTTATTGAGTCTGTGCACAACCAGGTACATAGTATATCCAAGAAAGGCGATTTCTCAAGTTCCCTGTTGTGTGTTAAAATCCATAAAACGTTGCCAATAAACTGGACACAACTAACAATGAATAGTTTTCTCAATCAGTTAACTGATAATCACTTACTGTTTTCACCTCCAGGTAAGGCAATAGACCATATTCACCCCTGGATAATAAAAAAAAAAAAATAAGTGTTTGTGTATCAATTTGCAATTTAAATCCTTTATTAGTACAAATGTAAATTGAAGGTCACAGTGCTATTAAAAACTTGGTTGGAATGTACAGTGGCACTAACTATCCATTATTAATACATATATGTGAATTGCATATGCTTCTTTGGTCACTGAGCACATTTTGTTTTGGTTTTATTATTATTATATTTTCCTTATTATTAATTAATGAATTTTTTGTAATAGTATGCGATAGTGAAATATGTCTGTAAATAGTGTCAATTGATAAAATCTGAATCTGAAATCTGTGTGTGAAGAGGACTAGAGCTTTTTCTAATTTGCATTTAATTTATCATGATCCACTCCATATTCACAGGAGTTCTTAGGTTAATGCAGTCAATTTTAATATCTTACATGAAACTATTGTGGAACATTTGTGGTATGGTTTGCATCTCGTTTCAGAATGAATTTTTCTCAGGCCTCATTGTTTCAGGACTGTAAATAAAATAATTAGTAATGGATAGGTCTCATTTTTGTTCTTTCTACCACTAGTCTCATAATTTTATATAACAATTAGTCATCTTCACAAATATTACCATTCTCTTCCAGAGCCAGACATTTTGAAGCCTCCAAAAGGTGCCTGAGGAATTCCACCATAATAACAGTTGACCCTGAAGGAAATCAGCAGGTTGGAGTAAATCGCAATTTAAGAGTGTTACATTGATATTTCATGCATGTTTACAAAATCTGTCTTCCCAGTCTATTCAATGTAAAACCCTTAATGTATTTTGTAATCAGTTAAGATCTTTTGCCAGGTATTTCTTGAACCGTGAAGTATTTTAAAAATCAAACTGTCCATTTTTGAGTTTTTTTTTTTTTTTTTTGTAAAAAAAAAAAACCTCTTAGTTGGCACGTAAGTTATGAACGGGTCTAGGGATGAGTGATTGAGTGAGAGATGTATGTATGTCACACCAATCAGATTGGACCTACTATAAACAGCCAATCAAATTTCTTGTTGTAAAGGGAAATGGTATGTGAGAAGATTTGACCCTGACAGAGTTCAGAACGGCCATATTTATTCTTCTATAAAAGAGGAGGAAGTATTCATATATTGGGTTTACTTTGACATTTTCTGTGGGTTAGGCTGAGGATTTTAGTTATGAATGAGATGAGCCTTGAGGTTTGAAACAGTTCGTGAGTTAGTAGTATGCAAAAGGAACGGGATATTTTCATTTTTAGTTACAAAGGTAACTTGATACTTTTGTTTTTCACAAGGAGTAAATTCAATTAGAGGCCACAAATAGTCCCTTCTAGTTCTTAGGACATGTTTTAGAGGAGACGAGACTATTATTTTAGATTTGAAACAGTTCAACCGTTTACAATAGTAATTGCGGGTAATGATTGTTTTGTTCTTGTTGCATGCAAATATAACGAGGTATTTTTATTTTTTAGCTACAAAGTGTAACTTGACACTCTTGTTTTTCTCAAGGGAGTAAATTCAATTAGAGCTGATGAATTGTCACCACTCTTTCCCATGAGATGTTTGCTATCTTTAGTAACAAATGGTAACTTAACACTTTCGTTTTTTATATGGGAGTAAGTTCAATTAGAGCTGACAAGTTATCGGCTACTGTTTCCAGGATATTAAACAAAAAAGAAGCTTTTGTTTCTGGACAGTTTTTACGTCTCTGCAGTAGCAGTTTAATAGTTTTATTTGATGACATTCATTTCAGTCCGATATGAAGTATGAAAACTATTCAAATGTTCTTTGAAGACTGCGTGGCACCAAGTTAAAGTACAATTTAATTAAATCAGACTTTTAATGTGTCAGAGAGGTTTTTTTTCTCTTTCTTTCTATTTTCAGTGAAGTTGTGTTGTGTAAAAAGGGTAAACTTACAACTCGTATAAAATGCGAAAAAGTCTCTTAATTAACTTGAGTATTTTTGAGCAAAAGTTCCTCTTGGGGGTTGGAAGGGCCATGTGATCAGTGAGTGAGGGAGTTATGCATGTGCACGTGTCACACCAATCCCGGTGCGGGTTGTATCAAAGAACGAATCAAATTGCCTGTTAGAAAATAAGATGGTATCTACATTAATCTGGAGACGTGTCAAATTACTGTAGTTTGTTCAGTCAAACATTTTATGGCTTACTATTTAGCTATCTTACCATGACCG
>Ga0126338_10000260_pt1 | contig 25651 bp, 15 predicted proteins | sample OrbCmetagenome_2_FD_92529 | JGI IMG/M metagenome (GOLD analysis project Ga0126338, IMG submission 92529) | Coral microbial communities from Petempiche,Puerto Morelos, Mexico - Orbicella C C metagenome | ecosystem: Host-associated > Invertebrates > Cnidaria > Coral | place: Petempiche,Puerto... | reverse complement strand
TCCTTCGTATAGATTTTGCCCTTCATTGATAAACAAGTAATCGCATGAGTCCTCGTACTATTAAGGATTAATTGCACTTGTGTTTTCAAAATTTTCCAAATTGCCCTCGTCGCTTCGCGACTCAGGCAATTTTGGAAAATTTTGAAAACACTCGTGCAATTAATCCTTAATAGTACTCAGCCTCATGTGATTACCTATACAAACTTGTACAGTTAACACAACTGATTAAAACTACTGACAGTTCATTCCTTTTATGGACCTTTACTGTGACTCCGTCCTTGCGCCTGGTTAAATAATCCAATGATATATTAAAAAGGTACTGCCTAGCACATATTTTTTTTCTTAGAGTGACTTCAGTTGTTTTGGCCGTGATTTCATGATACAAAAAAAAAAAATGGTAGTATATTTATGTATGATCATGAATTAATGAAATATTGAATGAAAATGGGGTTCTTCATGTCTTAAACTTGCCATGCAATCAGCAAATGTGATTCCTCTTACCTTTGCACATTGCACTGTAGTAAACATATTTGTATGTCATTCAAGAACATTTTCCTCCAGCCAACTATATGTTAAACTTCTGGACTTTCCTTTCTTCACTCCTTTGACTTTTTCTTTATCAACATTGGCCATTGTTAATGCAAGGTCAATCTTGGAATCTGCCATCTTGTCGACATGGTCTTATTTTTTCATTTGCGGACTCACAACTGAGACAACAGCAATATGCTGCAGCCACTGACTGAGACCCTATTAGGGGTTTTCGGAATACAGGATATTTACAATAGGTTAAAATTAACAGGATACAGGCAAGATATTTAGTGGAGAAATTCATGGCATATGGGATACTGAGATCAGATAAAATGGGATTATTTGACTTCAAAAATTGTTAATTTTTGCAACTGTAATTATCGGGATATGGAATACTTAGGCCAAAAGTTAGTGGGATGTGGGATACTCAGACCTTCCCCTCCCCCAAGGGGGCGTCCTGACTAGATGGCAAAAGCAGACTTTGAAGCTTGATACATATATAAGAGATTCACTTGATCCTGAGTTTGGAGATCAATAAAACACCAGTTCTCTTTTCTACAATCTGGTCTCACAGCGGCTTCTCTTTGTTGTACATTTCATGCATTGTACAATAGGTTGCCAAAGTCCCTGTTTTTTGAATGTTATAAAACTTCAAGCTGTGATTGACTGATAGCAGGTGAATGGAAATGCATGACGAACCTAAAGAGCATTTGATATTTTGTATATCAAACTAATTAGAAAGTGGGAAGTGATGTACATTGCATGTTGGCAAAACCACATGAAAAGAGAAAAATGCAAGCTTTCTGCACAATGTGTGTATCTTTTTTTTTTTTGGGACCAGATATTAAGACCATAATAATTTATAAGGATATTCTCATTATTTAAATGTAATTTGTTTTCTTTGCAGAGAAACATAGTTCATCGAGACTTAAAACTTGGAAATATTGTGCTGAATAGAAGGTAACAAACAAAACGTTCCCACTACCGCCCAAATAAGTTCTTACTACCTTGAATAATTAATTTCAAATTCAATTATTGCTCGATGATTTAACCTCTTAAAGTACCTGGTTGTTTTTTGAATTATCTCAAAATGTTCCTTAAAAAACTTCACCTACCCGTTGGGCAAGCAAAGGACAGAATTGACTAGTCCAAATGCAAAATCTACTAGCCCAGGCTATTGGACATGACTGCATTTCCATGCTGCGAAATAGGAATGGAAAAAAGTCAGGTACATGGAATACCCGTTTGAAAAGTGAAGGAAAACCTGGGTTGATAGAGGGGCATTCTAGGACTACTAAACAGTGATCTGGCACACAATATAACTCAAAGAATGAGCAGCAGGCTAAAACTCAGACCTTTGATCCAAAGTCCAGGGTAGCAGCTATAAGGCAACTCCACCTATCACTCTGACTTCTGATTACAGCAAGGAATGGGAGGGGCGCTAAAACTGCAGGACTATTCCTTTTTTTGTTTGCTCAACTTCCCACGTCTCTAGCAATAGTTCAGAGAATAATCAAGAATGTTGTGGTACATGAACACCACATTGTCGCTTCCATCCTGCTGCTTGACAAGATGTCCATATATATGTGTAGTATTTCAATAAAGTGAAAAAATATAAATATTCACCGCACTTGAGAACAACACTGGATAAACTAGAAATATTTTCTACTTATATTTACTAGGGTTTTTTGTAAATGTTCTCTTCAGCACAAAAAGAATAACAATAACAAATTTTTGCCTGGGGAAACACTTGATACGAGACAACGATTTGTTGAAAGACCAGAGAGGCAGTCCAGCTTATATTAGTCCAGATGTCTTAAGTGGTGAGTGATACAACTTTGACCTCCTAAATATTAGTACTATTTGACTATAATAAATGCTCCAGTCCATAGGAGCATTAATTGATCAGTATCTTTTGAAAACCCCAGCAGAGTCATGTGCACCTCAGCCGTAAAGTGGACCAATTTTTGATTGCTTTCATTTTAGTCAACAAGATTTTGAGAGGAGCATGCATTCACCTGAATAAGCTAATGTATTACTGCTCTCATATATATATGGGAACAGTGAGCAGTTTTAGTCTTCATATGATTTTGAACACTTTGCTTTTTTTGGTCTGAAATAGCATGTGATTTTTGTTTTGGGTCTATAGATTGGGAAAGAGTAATCAAAGACATAAAATTGCTCTCTGTTTTGCTTTAGCTCTGCTTACCTTCTTGGGGAAAAACTGAGCTCCACAGACCAAGACCCACTCAGCTATCCTGCCCCAAAAACATACAAGGAGCACTGTACCTCTCCAAGAGTAATCCTAGGTTAAAGTTATCTGCATGCAAAAATCTGCATGGTACGGCTGGTTTCTGAAAATAATTCTTGTTAGAAATTTACATTGTTAGTAGATTAGATTTTTAGAAAGTGTGTAGTAACTGTTGGTTTTATATAACATAAATTATAATATTATTCCTTTACTATTTTCTTCTTTGTTCTGCAGGGGCTCCATACTCGGGGAAAGCAAGTGACATGTGGGCGCTTGGTGTTGTCCTGTACACCATGTTGTATGGTCAGTTCCCTTTCTATGACAGCATACCTCATGAACTGTTCAGAAAGATCAAAACTGCAGAGTTTGTGCTGCCAAAGTAAGTTATGCAGCTGGTTGAAATTCTTATGAGATACCATTTAATGAATACAGGTGCCCCCAGTTGTTCAAAGGATGAATAGCACCATCCATCAGATAAATCATTAACCAGTGGATAGCCTGGTTTATTTTGTCAACGCTTATCCACTTAATAGCAATTTATCCCCTGGGTATTGTTATACCTCCTTTGAACAACCGGGCCCTAAACTCTACATTAACGAGCTGTTCAAATATGATGTGCAGCCTCTACTTTTATAAATACGGTACAAAGGAGTTTGGGCCAATAAAAATGTGTTCGACTAAGACTTTTTTTCCAATTTTCTTTCAATGGTAGTGGTTTTTTTTCTGAAAATTTAGTTAAGAAGGTGTGGACACAATTAACTTGATGACCCTTCATGTGCACTGTGGATGTGTAATTAATATTTTCTCACTGACTTTCCTTTTTCTCACCAAGTGTTCTGCATGTCAGAATCCAGGGGTCCTGGTTTTGAGTTTCGCTCTGACCTTTACCTGAATTTGTTTGAGGGTAGCCCTGAGTTCAAATCCTGACAGCCATGCTTGTTCATAGCCAACTAGTTGTCCTCTGGCCAGTTGAGATTCTTAACAATGCTATGTTCGATTTGAATTATTTGTTTCAGTTGTTTGCTCGGCCCCACTAGCCTTTGTGCTATAAACACTGCAGAGGGTAAATTAAAGGTTATTTATTTTATTATTACTATTTATTATACAGTGATGGTCGCGTGTCTGATAATACCAAGTCACTGATTGGACTGCTACTGATGTTGGATCCTCAGAAGAGACTCACAGCATCTGGTGTGCTTGATTTCCTGAGAAATACCATGACGGCATGGTGAGTGGGAGAACCATTTCTACATAACTTTCATGCAATTCAAGTTTGCCTCTACGGTTAAGCTGTAGGTAAACTTTTGGATTCTTTGGGGAAGATTAATGGGAAAGAAATTTTGTTTCCAGTACGATATCCCAACCCCAAACTCGACCAAACCCAACTGCCCCTACCCAGGGTTCACACGCACCTGGCAAGTCTTGGAATTTGAAGAACTTGAATGTCCGTCAAAAGTACGTTGGGTCCTTGGAAAACCTTAAAATTTGCGGGGGTCTTGAAATTTGCTGGGGTTTTTTTCTCTGACTCTTTCAGTTGCCTAACAAGGCAAAAAAAACGTGTCTGCGTGCATTTCATTCAAAAAGGAAAAAATCTTAGTTAGCTCTTTGCTAATGTCGGTCAAGAGCTCAAGGAAAAGATTGCCCGTGCAGTGGAAGAACACATTTGGCAGGTATCCCTTACTGGATAGAGTCCTTGAGAAGTTCTTGAAGTATTAAAAAAGAGTACAAACCCTGTCTACCCCAGCCACCCAACATAGTGTTTCTATAAAATTATTTTTTTTGATATGTATTCTCTCTTTTCAATTATTGAATAAAGTTGTATATTGTTAATATTTAACTTTATATATTTACAATTCTCCTAGTGTAGTTTTTTTTTACACTGTTTTAGGAGTAACTTGATAAAAAATAAGGCTTGTCTTGAACTGTGCCATAATATTTCAAGTCATTTTGCTTATGCGCAATTTTTTTCTAAGTTGAGAAAAACCTTAAAATAATACTGTTACTCTAAAGTAGTAACAATACACTGAAAATAAACGGACTTGGTTGTAGGTCCGATTACCAGCCGCTGTTACCAGCCCCCGTCGTTGCCCTCCTGCTCCTCCTCCTCCTCCTTCTCGTCCCCTCCCCTCCCCTCCCTTCCCATTCCCTCCCCCGTTGAACTCGCTCAGTTCAGGGAGGACCTTCCGGACTGGACCCGAAAAGGCGGAAATCGAGCGTAACATGGTTACGACTGAGATATATTAAGGAAGTCGTTTTTCAAGATGTGTCGTCCTTAACAATTTTGTTTTTCCTTATCGGTAGGTATTTGTCGAATACAATGAGCGAACCCGCCCAAGTAGTTCCTGATATCGATGAAGGCTCTTCAGGAGACACTAAGGATGGATTTGACAGTTCGTCGAGGTTAAGGCAACCAGAGCTTGAACTCCGTTTGACTAAATACCGTGACAATGTCAACAATAAGGAGCCGAGAGTTACACTCACGAGAGAAAGTCTCACACAGCCGCCAATACGACGGATCTCCGAAGATGCCCGACCGTTGACGGCGGCTGAAATTCTTGCTCATCGTCACTTACTTAACGTTACGTAAAACGCAAAGCCTAGAAAATTTTAAGAAGGGAGAAGCTTATTCCAACACAAATCTCAGTTCTGTTTATCTAGAGCGAGTCGGAAATACGTTGTGCATTAGCTTTAGTTTTGCTTCTCTTTACGTCTGTGATTCGTTGATAAAAATTCGGGCAATTTTCTTTTAACCTATCACAGCGGACATGCTTTTATTCAACAAATCAGAAGCATGGCCCACACCAATCGTGATTGGCTGATGCGCTTTCTCCCGCACTTGGTCTCGCATACATGTTTGTGCATTGAATTCTAATTTGTTTGTTTCATTCATATTTGCGTTATTGCTATTGGCGAGATGTGATCAGAGTACTTTGCTTGTGATGTTAAGATGGTCATCAGCTACAGCACTCTCTGAACTAAGCAAGTTATTTTGCATCGTTTACCGCTTACATTGCGGACCCATTCATCGTTATTCTGCGTTTTTTCCTCTGCATACATCGTTATCGTAGGCATTCGGTATTCAAATCAATCTAAAAGCAGCTCCTTGCAATACTAAAGTTTCACATGGTATGTTGCGACGATGAACCATTAGGTCTACAACAAAATTTTTCATACAGATTTTCGTACATCGACTACAATTCTTCTTGGAATAATTTGTTTTGTTTTTTTAAGCCATGGAGGAAGGGCCAAGGGTTAGAGAGGGATTGGGAACGCCTCTCAAGAGGGGTTTTTTCACATCCGGTTTACGCTATTAGTACTCGTGTTTAAAATGGCCGCTGAAGGACGGAATGCAACAAGAGTTTCAGTAAAGACAGATGTACGAAACAGGACCTTTCTGGGCTTATTAGCTATTCAATTCTGTGAATTGGTTTACTACATGTGGGTTGTAAATAGGGGTTGGAAATTCTATTGTATTAGGAGATGTTAAAGGCATGAAAAGAAATTATATATATACATATATTTGTGGCAATTTCCTGTCTGGTGACCGGAGTCGAGAGTAGGAAATTTTGAATAGATATCAAATTATCGGGAAAGTTGACAGGTCAATAAAATATTTATTCCATTGCTGACCGAATTGATTATTGTGTCCTTGAGTTACCTCCCTTATCGCAGGCACCTCTGGAGTAAAATGCCTTACCCAATGACACGACACAATAAGCTGGGCAGGGCTTCAAGAAAGACCCCTCGATTCGGAGTTAGCCGTAATGCCATCACGCCTCTCATTCCATTCTTGTTACAAGATCCCTTGCCACGTCCCCAGGCGTCCCTCCTTGATTTGAGGGCGGTGCACCATGTTACCAGGGACGAAGCAAACAAGATCCCCTTGCTTTTCGAAACAAAGGACTGCATAACTGTATGCTCCTAACTTCACTTTCAGATTGGACGCTTAACCCTGTGATTGAAGTTGCACAAAATTGTCAGAACGGACGAAACAATGTATATACATAAAAAAAAACAGGCGATTTGGAGGCATTGGCTTGGGGAACGATTTTCAGATATTTACGTTGTCCAGTCTTCCTCCTCACTAACTGAAGCCTTCCTCAACGCCGGGTTTGTAACGATCGAGTTCCCAAGGGCGCCTGTGGTCTAGATTATTTCTACGCAAATATGTAAAGTCGGGGGTATTTCTGTGGAAATATTAATAAAATAATGCAGGAATAAGAACGAAAATTAAATTATTTTTTTTGTTGTTCACTAATAGCAGTGGCTGTGCGATTATGTGTTGTTTAAAAACCGTAATGTATATGATTAAGTTCGCCTGGAAATTTTGTTTCTCTTTTAATTTTCACAAGAGCTGAGAAGTCTAACAAGAAAGGATGGTCTACTTTGAAAACTAACCGGCTAATATTTTGAGAAAAAAATTCAATGTTCTCAAAACAAATAACGTAATAATACCCAGTTGTCAAGAATAATTTTATTGCATCATCTAAAATTTTATACAATACGAAAAGACCGACTGGTGTTCTATAGTATCTGTAACAGCAGACAAGATCAGCCTCTAGCCTGACTCATGTCGAGATTCGTAATTTACATTTCTAGTGATAATCACTTTTCTATAAACAAATAAAAAGTACAATATATCAACGTGACCAATACAGATTTTGACGGGTACATATCTAGCCGGTATAAACTGCAGCACTCTGCTTTACAAGGATTTCAACCGCTGACAAATCGTTACTTGCAAACGCTAGCACATAAAATGAAAAGGGTTTTGCCTGTGTTGGCTATCTGTAAAACCACATACTCGGGTGTAGATCGCAATAGCGGAAAATAAACTTTATTGAGAAACATTTCGCCTATCCGTATTTATTAAACGACTAGTGATATCTGATTTATTATAGATACGTATTGTATATATGAAATTTGGCGGCCCTCATGAACTCCACATCTCCAAGCAACTCACCACGTGTTGTTTCGTTTTCTTTGTGAAATAATGGCATTGTCCATGATGTTATTTTCCTCAGTGCGTTGCAACGGTCAACATTTGCTGCAACGATCTTTCAAATGTATTTATCATTGGAAGTGAAACAATAAAAAGTTATTATTTAAGTGAGTAATTCTCAACGCTCATCTAGCGCGGCTGATAAAATTGTACTTGATTTTAAGAAGACTGAGGGCACAACACTGGATGCTAAAAACCAAGACTCTCCATTGAAAATTGCAAATAATTGATATCACAACTAAAGCTATACCAGTTTCCTAGCATCGTAAATGATGATACACCAGAAGAAGATCATTTCATTTAGTTATGTCTTTTTATCCCAAATTATTACTCAAAAATAACATAAACAAAAGTAATGTACGGGCTAAATGTTTTGTCTTCAAATTCAAAATCCCATACTGGTGTTTTGTTTAGAATGATCTACAGTGTACCTCAGCAGGGTGTGTTTGATGCAGTAAGATCTATGCTATAAATAACTTTGAATTTTCTAGTGTAATACACTTGTTTTCGTTCTTTTTGGCTGTCTTAATTTTTCTTTGCGGAATTCCTTCTGTTAGTGTCACTAATAGCCATGCCCTCCACAAAGGAAGGCGGCTGTTAGGATGTTATTAGAATGCTATTGAATTAACTGAACAAAGATCTTACTCATTTCGGAGAGAAACTGTTACAATATTCCATTTCTTTAGCTCACATAAAATACCAAAGTACTTGAAAAAATACATGTAGGTTTTATTTCTGCATAAACGTCGAGCTATTCCTAATACAATATTGCATATTTATGCAGTTCACAAATAATGTTAAATAACAAATAATAACTTATAATGTGAGGATAAAAACAACAAAAAAAGACCATATTTACGCCATGTACACAGCATGTAACCAGCCCATTGATTTCACTATGGCGTAAATGTTTGAAATAAGTAGAAACAGATGGTTATAAAATTATGACATTCTGGTCGCAGTTTTCGGAAAGTGTTTTACCAGCGTTGGTATTCGATGCACTCAGATTAATAAAAGACGTCTCCTGAAATACGACTGACCTTGCCATACTGAGCAGAGAACAGTTGTTCAAGACTGCGACGAGAAGACAAAACTCAGGTAAATTTCTAATGTGATTCTTTCAGCTTTCATAAAGAGACCCCTGAATGGAAGGAATAAGATAAACAAGTGTATTTAACGTTCCGCCTAACACGACATTGCAACTACTAGTAAGTTAACTACAGAAACAAAGAAACAGTATTTCGACTGCGCAGCGGAGTGAATTTTCCAGATGTAAATGTTGAAGAATTTGTCCTCGTGTACCGTTGCCAGGAAACAAAATCCGAATATATGAGCTAAGATATGGGTGAAAAATGGATTCAGCCAGTATTTGGTTCTTTTTTTTCTAAACCTTTGATGCTAGTTTCAAAGTCACAAATTCTCCTAAGCTAAACAAAATGTATCCTCAACGGTCACTTGTGAAGATGTATGTTAAAACATTCGAAACGTCAAGGGAAAATGTATCAATTTTGTTTTCAACATTGCGTTTTATTGTCATGTTTTTCACCGCAGTTTGCGTGTTATTTCTTGTTAAGATACGACGGCCAAAGAAAAAGAGTAGCAACAAAATGTAGATCGCTTGAAAAGTCTTCTGCCGAGATTTTGTCAGTTCTGTCACACTGTTTTCAACACCGGCTCGATACGAGAGTCTTTTAGAACATTAATCAAGTTGAGGGGAGGGGAGGGGTGAGAAAAAAGTGTCGTTGCACTATGTGTTGGTTAGTGTTACATTAGAATCCCACTTGATAATTACTATGAGCCTGCGATGAAAGAAGATGCTGTTGCTAAGTAACAAGTAGATGACAAGTAGTGGTAAGTGTGCTTAATTAAATAAACTGGACCATAATTTTTTGGCTGAATTGATCACCTTAAAGTGCTTTTCTAAAAGAAAAGAGAGAAACACCTGAAGAGAATCTGGAAATAAATGCCAAAACCCTTATTACGCTTAAGGCGTAAATAGCCAATCAGAGCTTGCGGCAAATATCTTTTAATCCGTCGTTCAAGCCTGGACAGGAAAAGTCGCGAGAGATGAAGAAACGGTATTTTTCTTTAGTTTTTGATGAGTCCAGTAACAAAGGAAGCTATGCGAAAACGAGCACGAAAAGAAACAATCCAAGTACATCCTTGACAATACATTGATTAGTAAGAAGTTATTACATGCTGCCAATTACTGCAGTTGAATAGGTTCGGAAGAAGAGTTCATTGAGATTATGAGTTGTTCGGGGTAGTCTATTACCTTAAAGCCATAATGTTCGTTTACAAGGCAAGAGATTTTGTCATCAAAATCTTACTCGTTAGAGGCGGTTGAGGAACATTAGGAACTCGTACTTTGTCTATTACAGAATTTTTCTTCACTATTCCGACTGCCATTAATGGCACTAACCAAGTTGAAGCATTGTCTAACAAAAAGAAGGAAGAGGAAAGCTGAGGTCGAAGATAACGAACCGTGAAATCGAAATTCTAAGATTTGACGAGAAATCGTTTTGCAATACATAGTTTCGCGTAATTTTCCATGGAAGTTTAATTTTTAAAAAGGGCCACTTCAAGTGGGCAGGAGACAAAATATGGCTGTACACTTCGGAAACTAAGCTGAAATTTCTTTTTTGAACATAACTTGATCAGTTTTCCCTACAGGAGTCGAAAGCGTCCTATTTGACTTCACTTTCTTGCAGTGAGAGACCGGAGGTCGAAAAACAAACACGGATCTAAATCGCGTCGGAGAGCTTTCGATCGGCAATCTAAATTAAAGGTAAAAACGCACTTCAAAACAAAAGAACACAATCTTCGTGACTTATGACGGACTTTTCACGTCAAGCAGCAGTCAATTTTAATAATTGCTCCAAAATGAATGTTGATGCTACGAACTGACAGTATGGTCACTTGTTGACGTTTAATTAAAAGTCCATGTATAGGAAAGAAAATTACCTACGCTAATATTGACAGGAAAAACGAAGGCACAAAGAAAAAAGCTACTAAGATTAACATCAACAATTCTCCATCTTCGATTACATTGACTTTGCCCACGAAACAACTTAGGTTTATTCGCTTACCGCGGATTAATCGTTCCCACTGCCATTGAGTTTTTATCTTCAGTCAACAAGCGTTTTCCTCTCACGAAACAGTAAGTAACCAAAGTATTGATTTTCCACGATTCTGAAAGATCTTTTGTTTGTTTTTACGGGCGTCATCTGGCGATGTTTTTTTAGTCCGTTTTCTTTGAGGCTACGGAACTTTAAGGTTCGGTTGCACTTATTTGAGATGATTACTCCACTTTACTCTTTACAATCTTTTGCTAACTTCATTCAATTATCAAACGCCGGACGGCTCTTCGTTAAGCCACTTTTCAATAATGATCTATGGTCCAAAAACTTATTCTTGACTAAACAATCTATACTTTGAGCGCGCATTTAATTCGTTAGCTTTTTGATGCTTTCATTAGAAATTCTTTTCTTTTTTTTCTGTCCTTTGTTTTCATTAAGGTTCAGTCGAGAACTTTTGTTGATTAAAATTCTGACGCGGGGTTCATACATTGTCTACATTGTCGAGACAGGTGGTGCGGTGAACGCAGGTTTCAACAAAACCCCCGCGGCAACAGCGCATATTGGCAGACAACTCAGGGATTCTAAACTCTGCTTGACAATTTCTCTACATTATCTTTCCTTGTTCACGCAGGATAACTTAATTTCAGCGGATCCTGACATCAGCGATTTGATTGGGACTTCTTCATGGCACTGAAATGGCTCGTGAGTTATTGTATGACAAAGTTGTTATGAAATTGGTAAGTGAAAATAATTTACGTACAGTTACTTGCGAGACTGTGTTTGAAAGCTAAACATGAATGGGCAGTGATTGCATTAGGTGAAAAAGTTTACATGTTCTCATCTTCTACATTTCAGGTCTTTGCACTCCTTCTGGGAATATTTTGTGGCCATTCTGAGGGTAAATTCTACTGTAGTTTTTGACCGAGTTTGAACAACAATTCTATTCACATCAACGCACTTTGTTTACACTTTTGTACTTTACAATTCTCTTTCTAAAATTTTGGTTAATCTTTCTGAGGGATTAAGAAAATGTGAAACAAGTCTCAGAGACTGAGTTCATCAAATAACCAAAACTTTAAATAGCCGTTCGAGGGCTGGGCTCGACAAAAATTTGTTAATGGTATGTTGTTTCACGGACAAAGAAATGTGGCCTCAAACAAATATTAGCACAAGGGTTGAAAGGTATCTCTTATTGATAGGTAATTGTTCCTTTTCTTCACGAGTGTTAATGTAAAAATCTCAAAATTCCCTAAACGGCCCAAATATCCATTGCAGCTTCTTATGAAAATTATGCTTGGCGACCGCCGTTGCTTTCAAGGTGTTAAACCATTAAATTTACACTGCATTTCGAGGTCTGCCGCTTATTATCGCGTATGAAAACGTTTAATTTGAACGGAGAAGAAAAACCGTCCCGATTAATCTCGTTTGCTTATGATTTAACCGCCGGAGGCAAAGATTGAATTAAGGGAAAAGTCGCTAAGAATGTTTTTGAAGTTCTGGCGGTCTCAAGGGTAGTCCGACCTCCTTGGGCTAAATTATTTTTTTTTCTGTAATTTTGCAAAAAAATTCTTGTTTTTCATTGAAAGGCGGAGAACTTTGCACTACGTTGGAAAACCATCCAGCTGCGAAATTTCGAGTTCGTTTGTTGTAGCCAATGAGCTTGCAGTTAAACTAAGTGGAAAACCACAAGACGAATTCATCAGTGTCTCAGATATGTTTCAATTTAGTGTTTGCTTTTCTCTTTGTTCATCTAGGATCTGCTCCAAATCTAATCATATCGTTTAATAAAGGCTGTCTCTTTGGATAATTCTAGGAATTAACAGCACTATACGAGGAAGTTGCAGTGATCTGCTTCCTGAGAGTTTTTTTAATTTGCTTCCTACGAATCTGAAATTTTGCAAATAGTGAGATGTTTTGAGTGTAGTCGGCACTTCAAAAATAAACGTAAATTGAACTCAAAAAATTTTAAATACACTCACTTAAATCAGGCAAATGGTCACCATCAAGTGATTTAAAATTGGTACATGTACTTTTTTAAGTGATAAATACAAATTTTTGAATTGGCATAAATTCCAAGAGGAATATTATCAAATCTTCCCTGCTTTGAAAATCCTTCCGAACTTGACGACCGAAATTTTGAAATTGTAATTCAACTTTTTTATCAAGTGGCTTGACATAGTCTAAAGCAACTTCTCAGCCAAAGTGTCGGTGAATGCCCATTGATAATTACCTCGATATTGGAGCTCGGTAATATCCTGCGATATTCACCTCTACTACGAGGAATAATCTTGAATTGTCGCTCTCTCTGCTTTATTTCAAGAGGGTTACTCAAAAAATAATTAGATTAGTGCTGTTTAGTCTAGTTTTCCCTGGTTCATTTTAAACATTTACAAGAGCAGCACAGTTTAAAGGCTTAAACATCTTCAAGGTTCCTTGTGAAGAATTGTTTTGTGTCTGAGATCGCTTAAATTTCAAGGAACTCTTGGCTCCTTACATACCAAAGACAATCTCGAAACAAGTTTGTTTAAACTAAGAAAAACAAAACAGATCAAGTTTTCTCTTCCTACAATTATCATTCACGAGAGCAGGAAACTCTAAATACAGAAAACAACTCATCAATTCACCTTGATATTTACTTTTGGAACAGTAACAGTGAATATAATACCACTACCTAAAATTCTTTTAATGTTCTTCTGGGATTCTGTATTATCAATCTTTAAAAATTGGCTTCTGTTGTCTTTTGTTCGTTTGATTGGTAAGACTCCACAAAATGACGTCATCCCTTTCAAAACAAAATGTTTTCTGTCAAAATGTCTCACTGTTTTACCTGTAAAATTGGCATCGAGACACAACAATAATCAAGGTTTTCTCCTCAAGAGCCGGTACATGGATCGGAGTTTGCAGAGTTTTCATTTGAGGGCACCAAAAAGCTGACTTACAGAAACACTTCCGCCAAATAGAGTTTTTCGAATAACGCAGATTGATCAGTGGTTGTCACTGGTCTCGAGCAGTCGAATAATAAATTAGATTTTATGTCAACTACAAGATAGATAGGAAGATCGCGTGATAATGTCTCAGTAGAAATATCCTTCTTAAATATCGTTTTTAGTAGAAAATGCTTGATATATAAACGGACAACATCAGTTCCTACAGACAGTTTAAAAACCCAGTTAATAAAACGTCTAATGACAGAAGAAGGGAGCGAAATCGCGCGTTTCGTGAACGGGTGAATAGATTTAGGCAAGGATAACCTCACAAGACAGAAGCACACATTACTGTACACCTTTGATGTTAGATTAATGTCTTCAGGTTGCCAAGCAAAATCGAATTAACACCGGCTCAATGAATCAAATTATATCGGTGGAATTTCAAAAGGAAAGTTCTAATCAAGTTATAATGTAATTTATTAATCCACACATAATTCGATTTAGACTAAAATAAAACTTGAAAATTATGTTCTACATGATGAACAGTTTACTTCTCGTTCTATTATTCAATTCCAACTGCTAGGGAGTTTAATTTACCTTTATTAACTTCAAGTTGATACGTAGCTAAGTGTTTCACTTGCTCAACAACGCAGGCCAACAATTTCTTTAGAAGACAATGTTAAAACCAGAAACGACCAGAACGCGGGAAAGTATAGTGGTTAACAGTTAGGCGACTAGTTTGCGATACCGAAAATAGATTATTATAGCGGAGCTCCCACGTTTCGGAGGCGCACGAGTGGAGTCCCATACTTTTGAACATTTGGTAACCCATGGATCTAAAAATGTTTGTTACGTGACTGTCCATACGTATGTCCGTACGTCCGTCCATAGTTATTAGTAGGGAGTGTTAGCAATGACGACGACGACGCCGAGGACGAAGCCTTGTAAAAAACGGATTTATGTCGCAACTGTGTAAATTGGCTCAGTACGCCTACCGGTTTAACAATTTGCTCAGTCTAGATACATCAATCATATAACAAGATCAGTGAACACACCCAACAGATTCCGAATCCATTGTCATGGTAAATATATTTTCCTTGTTTCAGCGCGGGTCGATTACAAAAACTTGGTAACATGCCAAGGAGAACGGGTCAAACTCCACTGTGGAAATGCAAGCTTGGGGCTGACTATCTATTCTGCAAGTTACGGAAGAACATACCCCGGTGATGTCATTTGCCCCTATTACGGAGACGAGAGTGACAAGAATTACAACTGTGGCGAAAATGACGTTACTGATACATTTAAAACGTTGTGTGAAAGGAAAAATAGATGCAGGGTTAAAGTAAATAGCGCATTGTTTCGAGATCCATGTCCGGAAAAACACTTGTATCTTACCTTGATTTACTCGTGTGGTAAGTATTTAATACAAATATATTTGAATAGCAGTAAAAGCGACAATCCACCGTAGGAAAAAGATGGCGGCTGTGCATTTTACCACATTGCCTTGCGAACCTAACACAGCCTAAAAGGCACAAAGAAAGCCAAATTTTTACAATATTTGTCCCTGCACTAAAGACATTGAGTAGCCTAGGTTTGAAGACTTTATAACGTTTCTGCACGTTTTTATAAACGTTGTTAAGAATTTCATGCGCTGAGAACTATGGGTAAATGTATCAGTCGCCACCTTTTTTCCTACGGAGGATTCAGCTGCTACAAAAAATTTTCCATTTCTGAGTGTTACAAAGAAAGTCCGAGGAAAATTTCGGGCTTTCATTTCGTGATGAAAAATGAGTTATGAAGCCACGAAGAACAGGTCAGCAGTGAGTTAAAATTCATTTACCATGACTTGCTTCCAGGCTTCATAGTTCAATTTGTAAAGGAGAGGAAGACCTAGGTCCAAATCGCCATGAGCATTGAAAGTTAATTGTTTTCTTATAAATTGTAGTTGCGTTATTCTCGTACTTTGAACCACTTTTCCTCATGTATGACTGGCACGTTTAATCTTAATGAAAATCTAAAATGCTACTCTGAAAAATAGTTATCATTGAAATAGCTGTTAGGGCAGTCATCAACAGTTTGACATAGAATTTTTGTTTTGACCCTTTCGTCTCGTTATTATGCCTTTAAACAAAAGAACCGCAACAAAAGCTATTAACGTTTTCCCAGTGCACCAGTTAATAAATAAATAAATAAATAAATATACATTTATATAGCGCCATTTTCCACTAATTGTCCATTTTCCACTAATTGTCCACTAATTGTCCAGTTAACCTTTTGTTTATTATGCCTCCATTTGATCGCTAGGAAATGTACTTTTAGCACAAGTTATCATGTTCTAAGTTTTCCTTGTCACACCTATGCATGTGCATCACCATTTTAGTCGAGTCTTTAATATGTCTTAATGTCAGTTTTTGGCTGCTTCTTAAAGATTGGCAGAAACCAAAGGTCATTCACACGTCCACGTCATCGAGTATCGTAACCACTACAACGAGTACTATTCCAGTACCCACTTCCTCCCTGGTCAGCATGTCAAGTTTCTCATCAATAACAATCTTTCCGACAATAGATGTTATCGCATCGACTAGTTCTGTACTTATGAGTCAGCATACGCCTAATGTTAACGAAACTCCGTCAATTCGAACAACCACCACCAAGGAAGGCGATTTAGGAGTCGACGACGTACTCGGCTCCGCGACAAAACATGCCGCTGAATCGCTTGGCATTGCAGGCACACTTTTTGTGTGGCTATTATTCATGCAAGGTATTTAAACATAGTTTAACCTTTGAATCATGAGAGAATGATCTTATCGGAACTTGATAAACATAAAGCAGGTGTCCATGTATGATCTTGTATGGTCTGATCACTTAATTAAAGAAATCGATTAAGTCATGACTTTGACCGAAATGGGTTCAAGACGTTTAATGTTAAAAATATGTTTATCTCTTTATATAGCAGATATACACCTTAACATATCTTAATAGCCAAGCGTTTTAAAGGGAATATTGGCCCGGGGTCTTGAAAGTACGGACCGAGCACAGCGACATTCTACTACGGACTCGGGCAATCTTGATCAATAAGATACTCATACTACGATCGTGATAGAGGGAAAATACCGTGGGATTCAAACACACGACTCAACTAGCTCAACTTTTACACGTAATCATGGCTGACGTTTTCAAAAGTAAAAGAAAAATTGTTGGATGAGAAAGAAAAGAGATTTTTTTGCGTGTAACTCAATTCTTTTCGAGAAGTAAGCCATAAAATTATAATCGTTCACGGGTCATTCCGGGCAGTACTCGGGTCCAACACTTCAAAAATGTTGGACCGCCACTAGAGCAGTCTGACTGGTTGACTTAAGTTATTAGCCATCTGAATTAACTTAGTCTTGTAACGATTGGCAGCTGTCAGAGTATTTGCAAATGTCAGCTAAACTGGTTATGTTTCTAAAAAGCAGATAGTTCTTAGAAACATCTAGTCAAAAAATTTCAGAAACACTTTCTAATAGATTAGTAAAATGGCGTGTAGTCTAATTCTCATTTGATTTTGCCTGACCCTGACTGGTTGGAAAAAAAATGATTAGTTTTTTCGCCTTGGTATAGGAAAAGGAAAAATTATCAATCAATGACTAATTCATTCGGCTCTATGAGAAGTGCCTGTAGAGAGTCGTGGTCGTTGTATCCATCAAAACAAACATCCAGTCCAAAATGATGAAAACAACAACCATGATTCCCTGCAGGCACGTCTCATAGAGGGAATTGGCTATTGCTGTGTCTGGTAAACTCGGAAAGACAAAAGCCTTGATGTCCTTTTTTCACAGATCATTCGTCTGATTATATAACAGTGTTTTGTGCCAGCGCTGCTGGCGCACTATCTCTTGCCATAATTGTTGGTCTCTTCGTACTTTACCGTCACCATGCAAATAAACAACACCTTCACGTTGAGGAAGAGTCAAAATTAAACCCATATGGGAGCACGGAGCCAAAAATGTCAACCGAAGTTGACCCATTCTTAGCAGGCCCCGTTAAGACCCCTCCTCCCGACTGCATGATGGAAGGATATACCTGGCAACGTGGAAGAACAATGCCACTTAAGAAATCTCAAAATGGCACAGTTGTGAGGACGTTTAGTGCCAAGGATGTTTACACCAAAGAGCCGAACGGTGAGAGGTAAGTTTACCAATATTGATGCGTGCGTGAAACAGGGAAGTAGAGATAATGAAACAGAGATAATTGTTTTTGGAAAAGAATTGCGAATAATTTATGGACATCTTTACTTGTGCGTGTTCTTTCTTTAAAGAAAGGTTTATGCTTGTTTGCTTTGAGAATACCATTGCACATCAACAGTTCCGAAATTAATGGTTTGTGATTTACATTTTTATTTTAATAGCATTCGAATAAGTCAATACTGAGAAAATATAATTGACTGGCTTAAGTCGCTTAACCACTCATCCAGTCCTCCTTCACTCTCCAACCTTCCTTTCTTCCTTGCTACCTCTTTGTTTGCTTGCTTCCTTCCCACCACCCTTCTGCATGTTCATGTCGTTCATCCTTAATCAAATCTTAACGTCGCGACGTTTTAGGTCCTTCTTAGCCTGTCGCTCACGTTTCCCTCTTTAATACGCGTCTTTAACACTTAACATTTTAAATTTGGTTGTTTAATTTTTTACAGCATCTGTTAGGAAGACGACTCACCAAGTAAAAACCATCCAACTAACACAGAAGTCAGCTTAATAACCACCTTCACGTTAAGGACCTGTCTTGTTCAGTTTAATTTTTAACATATCACCAAGGGCCGTAAATGTCATTTTGACATTTTAATTTCTTGTGTACCTAATCATATTTTCATTTTTTTTTTATGCTTTTCTACATCATTAACATAAATTACATTTCCCTTGGGCAATTGCGTGAGAAGTGCATGTAACATAAAGGTCTTAGACCTGTGACGATAGGCCTAATAGAGTGACAAAAAGGCTCACAGTAGTCATGTAAAATAACTAAAATCAAATACCTTTTCTAGTTAAGTGATATTTTCCCTTAAAACGTTACAGGAATGCATTATCATTAAGGAGATCTTTTATTTTTTTACATTTGACTTTATTGTTTGGTACATTTAAGGAACACAGACTTTGATAACTCTCACCAGAAGATATACGCGATTTCTTCAAGTATTCCTTGTCACAAGATGATTTTTTTGCAAAACTGCACATTACGTGGTATTAGCAATTAGCAAATGTGCTTTGATGTGGGTATTGTACAAAGTGTTTTGATTTCTTTGTGTCGTATGGTGATTGAAACGGTAGAAAATAGCATTGTTTACAAAACACAGGTCGATTGCAATCGGCCGAAGACGGCCCGAGCTCTTTCCCTAATACTTTGATCCATTTAAATTACATCCACGCTATCATTGGTTATCCATGTTTTGAAATGGATTCCTGTTATTTGTCTGGTACTTCATTATTAATTAAAATCATTATCACTGTTTAACTTCTCGTGCTGTAGGCTTGTTGTTGATCTGCGAGAGCCGTATGCTTAATAGGGTCAGACCCAACATTGTGTTTTCCCGTATCTTTTCTTCAGACAGACCGAAACTCCCAGATATCATCGGGGTCCACAGTTTGTTGCTGTAGCCAGAAGACAGGAAAGTTCTAACATGTACTTGAACCCTGCGTACGCGACAAACAAATCTCTAAGAAATGGAAGAGGGAGACATTTGATGAATGAAGAAGATCGAAGAGGAACGAGAACCAGAGAAAGTAGAACTTCTGCAGATGCTTTATACTATTAGCCTCTCCACCTCGTCTCCCTTTATAATATCTCTATTATCCCATTCAGAACGGGTGGGGAAAACCTAATGCAAAAGAAGGCGAATGTTACCAGAGTTAATCCCCCATATAGACCTTATCCCAAAGACGGTATTCGCTTTGAAGTTTTGACCAAGCGCATTGCGTAAATGTTTTTTGCTGAGAATAAAAATACGCGCAAAGCTGCAAACCTATTAGGGCTGTCCACGTGAGCAAAATCTCCATCACAAGATTGGCTATTTCTAGACCCGTTTGGGATTTCCGAAGCCTGGTATAATATGAAATAACTTCACAGCGAGGAAAGGTCTATATGGGAATTGTAAACTCTCTTACCCTTCATCGTCTCTTTTTCTATAGCTTGTCGCACAGCCAATCTAAACAATTTCTAAATTGTTTGGATTACGATTTGTTTGGTTTCAAAATGGTCAATTTGATACGGACCATATTAGTGCTGTCGAGGTTTTATAAAAGGCTATGATATCATTGTTATGTGGCTCCGATGGGTTCCCGGACATAGGAGAGTTATAATAAGCATAGTACCGAAGATTTAAAGTGGCTCAAAGATCTCTGTGGCAACCTTTGCATGGGTCGTCAATCAAAATCAAAAAAGAGCTTTGTACTAATTTAAATTCTTTGAATGAATATCTATCTATTAACAAAGAGAAACTCTTTAGTGAAGCTCGTTAAAGAATGACAACAAAGATCTGCGGTCCACATTAGAAAATGTTTCCGACAGGTACTTTAAGAGTCACGACAGCTAAGAAACATTAAATAGATAAATAAATTGGCTAAAATGTTTACAGAAATCGCAGAAATGAGGGGCTCCCCTCATTCGATGAGAAAAACTATTTGTTTTATACTTCATATAGTACTAATTTTTAACGTTGTTACTGATCAACATCTAAAACACTGTGTAGATCACGCCAGTAATTGCCATGATGCGTTTCCCTGTAATTATTTTTCTAAACGATAAAGGTTCCTTAATTGCTAGTACGTCTGGGGTCTGTGAAAGTTTGTTTGCCGATTAATGGAAAAAGTGCTTTGTACTCATAAAATTGTTACAAATCAATAAATATCTTAACATTGCAAGAAGTACTTGCAATGTTAAGAAAACTGTAAGGTAATAGTGTAAAAAAAAAAAAAAAATGGAAATTGCTGTTTTCTAAACAGACCTAGCCTCCATTTAAAGTTTATTTTGATTTTATTGCAATCAAGTTGTTAGGTATATATTCAGGAGTAGTAGAAACAGAAATTGTAATATTTAAGTGAAATTTTGAAAGCTGATTCCTACTAATATATTGTTTTTGTAACTGCGAGAAGATAAAATTTTAATTTTTAATTTGGGAACTGTATTCAAGGAAGTGTACTTTTTGTCACTGTTTTCATAAAAGACCTGCATATCTTGTTAAGGAGACCTTATTTGGTCCCCGTTTTAGAAGTAGACTAAGTCACGCCATATGGATATCATTATTCACAACGAAATTTCCAAGCTCAGTTATCTCATAGAAGAGTTGTATATCTTGTTAAGGAGACCAGGTATGACACTAACTGATCATATTTAAATAATGAAATAAACTTACTGTCTGACTTGAAAGGTCTTCGCATGCTGGGTTGAAACTAAGGTTTCGGAGCCCCATAATGGCTGGTTACATCCAGTGCAAAGAAGTGAAACTGTTTATGGACCGAGGATCGAAGTGGTTAAAAGTTTGGGCAACAAAAATCTATACACATCCGATGGAAATTGAACCAAGTTGTTTAAAAATCCCAAGACTGTCTTAATACATTTCTTATAAAATTAGGCCAGAGAGTCAAAACCATTTTCTATTATTAACGATTACTTTATTCTTTTGATTTTTTTAAGAGAAGAAAGAGTATAGAGATCACAAATAAATATGATCATCTCTTTGACGAGTAATGTTGGCGTATTTTTAAGGGAGTGATTCCTTCGCGCTACTGCAGAAAAATTAATTCTGGCATCGCCGTTGCTAGAGAGCGGCGTGCCACATTTGCACTCGTCCCATTCTCCCTCGCGTACATCAGATGAAATTGTATCATTTAATTAGTTTGCTTGGTCCACCGTCAACTGTTTGTTTAAGTACGGGCATGTGCGCTGTGAAAGCGGCGAAAAGCTGAAAATGAAAACGGAGAGGAAAAATAATCGGAGGTATAAGTTGAGCAGACTGTTTCTCTGAGAAAACTGGAAATGGAAAAATAACAAAAACCGTTTGGTGGATCATTGTAAACTTGTTGGTCCCAGCTGTATCTCCCGATGATAGATGCAATAAATATACGCTTGCAACGACGTTAACCAAGGAATGGTTTTCACCAAGAAAAAGACTGCAGTAAGTATCTGGCCATTTCTTTCTTCTCCAGCAAAAGTATTCAAGGAGAATCTCTCAAAAAAGAGAAAAATACTGTTTTTAAAAGAGCATATTTTGCGTGATCCATATTGTAGCTATTGTTTTTCTTAGCAGCCTAACTGAGTTAGAAACTCTTAAAGGTTGATGTCTTTCCTGACATAATAGGACTGGACAGATAGAGGATACGTATAATACAATGTACATTATATATTCTGATTAGTCCTACAATACTTTAACGATTCGACAAGAAATGGATTTGAACGGCGATCAAATTAACTAATTTTTGAGCTAAGGGAGGAAGGGAAAAAAAATTATGTATATACTTTTAAATCATTAACAAATACGTACAGGCATATAGCTTTCTCAAAAGAATTACTTCTCGTTATCAGCACATGCTGATCGCTTTGTGATATGAAACGCTGTTTAATAGAAGTATATATTTTTTATATTCAAATATAAAATAATCTCAGCACGTTCTAAACTTGCGTATTGTGTACGCGTATAAGCAGTTACCTCAAAGACATTGCGGGATACTTTTCTTTTGAATAATAGTAGCTAATGGTGAAGATAACCGCTACGTAAGCCAGATCCCACAGAGCGGAAATTGAACGGCACCTTTGTCATGCAAAACTCAAGCAAATACTACAAGCGCTTCCCTCTTTTCATTGCCTTTCAGTCACATAAATTACTTCAAGAAGTATTGTTTTATTTGAAGAAGCGTAAGAGCTTTCCGTCATAGTGGAGAGGAGCGAATGCAAACAGAGATTGTTTTCAGCGCCGCACGTTAATCATCCAAGTCAATGTTCTTTGGCTATTGATGAAATGTTTTGCAACGTGTTCGTTCGTCATGTAATCTTGATCTAACGGGTTTCAATCGAATTCGAGGTCTTTTGTACGCGAAAATGCGAATAAATAATAAAGAAAAAACAAATGGAATTAGAACGTGGAAACAAGGAAGTACGCGATCCAATTTTTCTCGAATTGCTGTTCATTTCCTTCTGACATTTAAATTGTTTTGAAATAAACATGGATTTCCTAAAAATATTGATAAATCAAGATAAAGATACCTACAAATTCTATTGCGTACTCTTCACGTTGAGTAAATAACAAAGAAAAGTGCTTGCGGTCGCGCAAGGCTATCTGGGCTGCCTGCTGTTGAAGTGCTTTTGCAGACTAAGGCTCCGTCCACACTGCACCAGAGAACTTTGAGAACGGCGTTTTCACTAAAAGCGCATAAAATGTTTTCCGGCTATACTATACACCGGAGAAATTTAAAAACGCCACAATCACTGGTCATTTTGGATTTTTGTCTGAGGAAAACACGGGCAGGGAAATTACAAGATTATCGCAACGTTATCGTTTTTGGAAAGCTCCGATTTCTAAATGTTTTCCGTCCACACTTAAACGCAAAGCTGGCGTTTTCAAATTCTTCCGGTTGGAAGAACGTTTTCGAAAAGCTCCATTTTCGTGTCGGATTATATTAGCGTGGAAATAAAGTTGCGTTTTCAAATTTCCTAGGCGTGGTGTACCGACTAACTTAACGAAAAAAAAAATTCAATAGGTTTCGAAGTAAATCATCGAGCGATAAATTTTTGAAGGGTAGTGAAAGGGAAACGCAATCTTAGTCTTTAAAGAGCTTAATATCCAAAAAGACAATCTATGTGTAATGACTAATGATTCAATATTGGCCGGATGGGATGAATGACAATCTATCAACTTAACAAAAAATTGTTCAACTTTAGTCTACCCCTGTCTAAAACACCATGCACCATAAACTAATTTTCATAAGTAGAGTTCTACTCCTAATATAATGCAAATGCTGTAATCTGATTGGCTGAGCTATCCAACCATTAGTGTTTAGTGGCTGCAGGTCGCTTACAAATTGGCGACGTTTTGTCGTTTCTCCGAAGTCTCGGAGGAACATTTAAAAGCAAATAAATAAGTAAATTGCTAAAAAAAAAAAAATAAAGGACATTAAGGTTTTTTTTTGACATTAAAATTTCGATTTACTCGTGTGATAAGTATTTAATATACATATATTTCAATGGTAGTAAAAAAGTGACAATTCAGCTGCTGCGAAACATTCTCCAAAAAAACTGTTGAGCTGTAAACAACTGTAAATTTCAAACGACAAATCAGACCGCGCGATTTTCACGATAAACTAGGAGTTAAATACTACGTAGGAAAATAATGGGAAATCGTCATTAAATGGAACTGATTTCTGACTTCTATGGGGTGAAAGTTGATGAGGCTCATCAAATATCAGCTCATAAACCTCTCGACTTCATATCATGATCTAATTTTTAATTAGTGCAGTACACTGGGTGGAAGAGGATGTCCACATGATGGTAATGTCCACATAATGGTAACATTTTCTCACTTCTCCGATGCTTCGTGGAAGATTTAGAATATATTACTTGATAATTTAATTCCGAGCAACGCTAGAGTAGAAAAATGGACCGTTACGAAACTTTAAGACATCAAAATTTTCAACGTACTGATGAGCATGTGGAAACATTTGCAAGTTTCAAACAACAATTCGTTGCGCGCGCGATTTAGCCAAAGCGTGAAGTTTTGTACCCCCAGGTTTATACCGCCTTTAATTTGTAGAGAAATAATTGGAAATCGTTTTTTGAAAGAAATTATTTAGAATTCTACTAAAACAATTAGATTATTCCTACTTGGCTTTCAATTTTCCATTTGTTGGACAAATAAATTGCAAAACCAATCGGTTTGACGAAAAAAGAAGCTAAAGACTTTGCTGTCCAAACTCATAGTGAAAAGGTTGCCTCTTTCCACCATTTGCCTTATTTTCGGGCGTAGAATCAAAAGAATTGCCGCCTTCTACGATTTAGCCAATGATATACAATAGATGGCAGAATAAACTTGAAAGAAAGAAAAAGCTAAAGAGATAAAATAACGTAAACGTGGCCTTTGCTCGTGGCCGTTGGTAAAATTGTATGAGACTTCGACCGTTCTTATTTCTCACGTCGTAAATGATATCAATTCTGAAATGTATCTTGAAGATGTACTCAAACAAAACTTTTGACCGCAGATATCGACCGGCGTTGAATTCCAAAACTGTTTGGCTGTTGTCTGCTTTAATGTTTATGTTGTTGAGTCAATATCGCGGTACTCCAAAAGTCGGCAAGAGCCAGTCTTATAATGACAACATTATTTCCAACTATCTTAAGAAAAAATGAGTAAGATTTTTTATCATTTTAAAAACATGGCGAAGGTTGATAAGTGCGGGTGGTCCTTTGTGCTTGTCATGTCCAAGTTGTATTGTACTATTAGCAAAATGTTGCAAAAAACATAAAATTTAGAAAAATTTGTTCACAGTAGAAGACTTTTCAAAAATTGGCATTAATGAGAAATTAGAACGGTTTAAACCAGGGTGTCGAAAGAAATTCTTGTTTGCATTTTTTTGTATTATGATATTTTTGATTCATGTTTGACTACTGTAAAATTGGCAAATTGTCGTACGTAATAAATAAATTAGAAAATAAGAAGGAAAATCTTGACAATTTTCGAAAGATTTATTGAAAATCAATGAGTCAAAAGAGAATATTGAGCACTGTACGGAAATAGTTAAATCGTGGTAAACAGCTGCCTCTAGATTCATTTTTTAAATGAAATAGACCTTTTAAGCTTGGGTAGTTTATTCTCCCATTACAGGCCACGTGACATTCTCTAGAGAAT
>Ga0126338_10000259_pt1 | contig 25659 bp, 13 predicted proteins | sample OrbCmetagenome_2_FD_92529 | JGI IMG/M metagenome (GOLD analysis project Ga0126338, IMG submission 92529) | Coral microbial communities from Petempiche,Puerto Morelos, Mexico - Orbicella C C metagenome | ecosystem: Host-associated > Invertebrates > Cnidaria > Coral | place: Petempiche,Puerto... | reverse complement strand
ATAAAAAAAGAAAAAAAAAAAAAAAAAAAAAAAAAAAAAAAAAAAAAAAAAAAAAAAAAAAAAAAAAAAAAAAAAAAAAAAAAAAAAAAAAAAAAAAAAAAAGTCTAGAATAGATACAGATATTCTAAGCATAGAATACTAGAATTATGTACTGAGGTTTTAAAAGGAGCAAACTGCATTTGCTATTTTGAGCATTTTACTGTCGTTGCATGTTGTTGCTCCTGTCGAAGTGTAGATAACATCAAAGTAAACATCCTTAACTAACTAAACACTTGGAACAGAAAAGCCAGCTGGCGCCGATTCGGAAGTACTAAATTCTTAGCCCGTCTCCACTGCAAACATCAACTGGCTTTCGCTAGTTATAGTCCTTTCTAGAGAAATTGAAAAAAAAAACCGACTTTACACGACTAATAAACACCGACTTGTCACGTCTGCAGAGAGAGCGTTCGTTTGCCTTTTCCTGTTCAAGTAATTGTTTAAAAAATGTCTACGTGCCCTTTTTCAATTGCGTGAAAACATTTGCGTGACGGGAAAACCAAACAGAAGTAAAATGAATGGCATGTGATACGAGAATGACGTCATGTACGCAGCCCCGAATTGACACCCCTTCTCCTGCTCGTTGACCTCTCTTGTATTCTTTAATTCCAGATTTTTTTCGTTCCAGTAAAGGCACAAGAGATATTTCCTTTGTTCTTTTGGACAGATGTTTCCATAAGCAGACTTCAAAATTCTATAGAATCTACCCCACTTCCTGGTTGCAACCTCCTCTTTAAACGAAGGACGCTCTTTTTCTGTGGAGGCCTAAGAAAGGATCTAACTCTTTTTGCTGTTGTGGTAAATTTTCTGTCGCTATAAATTTTAAATGCGGTCAGTATTACACGCTCATGACAGTGTGGTTACCGCTTTGTCTTTCAACTGTGGTCAATATACATTGTTATCTTAACAATGTTGGCAAAACCTTTTTGGTTGCGGTGAGGCGCTTGCAAAACGGGGAAGGGCGCTTAAATCCTGGGTGGGTGCTAATCCGAAGATACGTGGCGCTAACTACGGAAACTATAAACTAAATTGATTTTGGTTTTATATCAAAATATTTACCAGACTTCGAACCACTAAAATTAACTCTATGCATGCTTTTTCGATTTTGCGTCAGCGAAAACACAGATGCTTGAATAGAACGTAGGTAAAAATGTGGGTAGTGTAGTGTAGTGTGCTTGTTTTACGAACGTGCAAATCGATTACTAGGGGTAAAAGACTTCAAGATAAAATTGCTTTAACTAATTAGCCGTTGCTGGGATCTTCAAAAAGACCATTTGAAGTGCTTATGAGTGTGCGCAAATCCGCTTTAAGATAGGTGCCTTCGGGCTTACAGAAAATTAAAGATCACCTCTGAGACCAACTTAGTGTATTACTTGATCTTCTGACTATGTCTCTGTAAAGGTATTACAGAATGGGGCACAGTATTTATCAACACAGATATTTACAACATCTTTCAAAAGACATCATGACGTGCTCTGAAATTCAGCGGAAGTATGTGTGTTGACGTTCTACATTTCCGAAAACACAATAACGAGGAGAGATAAGAGGAGAGCCAACGGATTATTGGAAAACAATTTTCCGATAACAAACCACGCTCGTGGTAATTTGACTAATGATCAGGGACAGCAGCGTAAAACAGAACAGTCCGGTTAAATTTGAATTCAAAGTCGCGTGTTTTTGAAAGTTGCTGCAATTAAGTTATATTGCTTTGTTTTTGTTCAAACGAGCATTCAACTGATCGAGTAGCTCTAATTACTGATAATTTTCTTCCGTCACTCGGCAGCTGGTTGAAGAATTTGTCGTCAAAAAGACACAAAAAGAGTGTTTCCGAAGCACAATCTTCACAATTTCAGTTTGTCCTATATATACTACATACCAAACGTCTTAAATGAACTTATATAAATAGATGTCTTTTGACCTCCATCCATGGTCTCCTTTTTCCTGTTTCTATTCTTATCTCTACCCCATTCCATAACACGCCTTTTGTCGAGGGTATTACAGTTCTTTTTCAGTTCTTTGGTCTAAATGTGTCAGTTCGTTTCTTTTCCGAGACAAACATTACGTACCGAATGAAAATATAGTTCATTTATTTAAAAACTGTTTTGGCTAGTTGATTGTTGCCTGAATTTGGAATTGATACTGGGGCTTAATAACAAGTAACGCGTGCACAATATATATCTAATGAATCTACGAGACAAAGTACATTCTGCTGTTTTGTTATAACGCTTTTTTTTATTTTTTGACCGTATAAACAGTTATCAGAGTAAAATAAAATTACGCTTAATTTATTTGAAATTCTTTGTATACACACTTTGATTTGAATTTGAAATATGATGAAAAATTTGTTGCATGAAGCCATCTTTGTAACGTACAGAATTATTTTAGGACTTCAAAATGATGATTTAATAATAACATAAAATTCTTTTAATACTTGCGAGTTCCCCTTTGAGATTTTATTCCTTAGTAAATACAACTTTCAACTCGCTTATTATAAAACGCAATAAAGATCTTTATCCAATAGCTTTTAAGCAATCATACGTTGTCGTGAATAGACTAACCAGGTAGATAACAAAACTATAAAACACAGAACTGAGATATTTGATATATTAAATTAGTTAAGTTTGATATGTGACGTACAAACTTATGTTTTTAAGCTCTTAATCTACGGATCTTTTCTTGTTGTTTTCGACCTTATATCTAACTCATTAAAGGAACAAGACAACCCGAGTTTACTATTCTGAACAATTCTATATCAATTAATGAGATATTTACAGTATGTACAGCAGCATTCAGAGAGCGCTACCATATAAAATTTAAGTATAAATACGTTATAAATTATTTTTCTCAACTCTTTTTAACGAACCTCCTTTAAGTTGCAATTGTTAAGTGTTTTTGTTTTTCTTGGCGTTTGTTCTCTTTAGTCCAAGTTTTTCGTTGCCTTTTCATATTGCTATTGATGTAACCGGTTCATCTTGTTTTCGTTCTTCATTGGCGCGATGTCTTTTCTGGTATCGTCTGTTTTGAAACCAGTTTCTGATCTGAAGTTCCGTCATTTCCAGGCCTCTTGCCAATAGCGTGCGCTCGTCGCGTGTTAGATACTGTTGGCGGGAAAATATCTTGTCCAGATATTGGAGTTGACGCTGGGTGAAATGACTGCGATTTCGCCTTTTCCGCTTAGGACCATTTTCACTGAAGCACTTAACCGATTTCGATTCCTTCTTAAAATCTTTGTCGTCAACTTCATCTGAAGATAAAACAAGACAAAAACGTACTTAAGTTTACGTACATCCGGTTTTATATACTATTTAGAATGTGTCAGTGAGATTTGAGCCAAAACGACAGGGTTATAATCCATTTGTTGTCGTGATGACTAGCTTAACCTGATTCAATATAACACACGTATTTTAGATAAAGTAGAACTGTGATATAAATGTTGCGCTTCACAGCTCAGCTCATGTAACATCGATAGCTATCTGCAAGCCGCACAAGGGTCATATTAGTGCTCATCTTAAACATCTTAACAGACCTAAATCGCTTTTCAAATCTTCACGCAAAAACGGAATCACGTCCATAAAATCTAAAAATCTATGGCAGCTATCCTGATGCCATTCAGATCAAGGTGTATAAACACAATGAAGAAAAAAGCCTTGTCCTTCTTTTATGTCAGTAAGACTAATACACAACGCAAAAAATACGTAAACTTGTTTTTCTTTTTTATATTCTATTGTCTGACTTTGCAAGTTAATTTTGGAACATGTTTATCTTTGCAATAATCTTAAGTGAATTACAGAATGTTCGGATGCTTTACAATATTGGCAGCTTGACCTCTCTCTCTTTATTTAATTTCAGTTTTGTTTTTTGACATAATAACTAAGTTAGACGTTTATTAGAAAAACTGTTAATCTCATTTTCGATCAGTTTGTGGACATGCTTTTAGTCCTATCTGACGTCACGATTTAACAGATGCGAGATATACAAGCACATTGTTAAAGAATTATACTGTTGAAGCTCAAACCCGCTGAATGTGTTCTCGAAAGTCACTATTCAACCAAACAAACACTTAAGCCTCTTTAAAGCGAGCAAATATACATAATGAAGCATCTCCACGCTCAAATTATTTTTATCGTCGAAACGTCACACACATACAGACGCCCAACTGTACAATAGCTGACATGGATGTTAGTTCACCACCCTTTAAAAGCTCCATGAATTGATTCCCTTAAGGTCAAAGTCGTGGCATAAGAAACCATTATAGCTTGAAGTCCTATAGACAGTCGATTGCATGAAGACAAACTTCGGCCAATGAGAGATCAATATTCAAATACACGAATACTGGTTTATTGTTCATTAAGTCACGGTATTTTTGAAGATATTGCAAGGCGGACTTCTGGTGTCGCCAGCTCTTTTTAAACTGGTCACGCCCCGGTATTAGAAACAAGTGAAGCACACACGAAACAAAAGTATGTTACAAAACTTCAATTTATGCCACGAGAGCCGACAGCAAAGAGACTTTATGTTTAGCGTGGATTCAGTATGCAATAGAATATGTTTATAATCATTTCATTTTCTTACACTTACAGAGTAACAAAGAGAGACTTCATAGGTAATAGCGAGTAAATTTTACTTTCTTATGTCAAAGAAAAATGATTTTTTTTTTGTGGGTGAAACTTAGAAAATGCATGCCCACGGGCTTGGAAATTCGGATCTTTATCAGTTGGGCTAGTAATGACTCATTTGAATCAACTCTACTAAACCTTGCAAACTAATTCGGATAAATAGGCCAAGCAAATATATTGATATCAAAAAGAAAGTTGGATTGATTCCACAATTTACGCTGAATAACAATAATCAGACCAAACGTTGTTACTTTTCTTCACGAGCGAGTATTGTGCAGCCACCAAGAAAAAACAACTTTGTCGTCTACTAGTTTTCCGTTGCAGCGATCTTCAATATTATTTTTCAGACCTTTCGAAACTCGCTTGAAAAATGAAATGTCTTACGTGTCTTAGAAGGAAAATCCTCGATAAAAGAAGGTAGGTTCCTTGGGAAAGAATGAAATGCTTTTTTTCCCTTTATCTGCTTGTATCAAAATCCCTCTAATCGCCACTCATACAAAATTCAATTTAGTTTGAATATATTATCAAATAAACAAGGCACGGAGGACGAGGTATAAAATAATATGTTTAACTACTTTATAAATTTAAGACCATGTTTTTCTCTCCTCCAGATAAATTTTCAGTTGTCGCCAAAACGAGTCATAAAGCCATATAAACTGAAAAAAGCTTTTCTTTCAAAAAGGGATTTTGAAGCTCAGTGAAAAATTGTCATTTTCTAGAAATACTGCCAAGTCGGGGTTTAATAACATTAAAATTCTTACCATTTTTGTTCTGAATTTCTTCACCTTTACAGCTTAAGCTGTCTTCTTCAATGGCTTTCGTCTGTTCCCTGAAAAACTGGTCTTTCCCGCCGCTTGTTTTGCGTAATCTTCCTTCAACTGCATGCATATTAGGCGCACAGTTTAAATACACAGGGCTGTAACGAACCGCGCAACATTGGTAAACTGCGGGGTTTGTCGGCCACCGTTCAAAGCCTGCTTCGTCCCCGGCTGTGTGAAAACTCACAAAGTCTGTTCTTCGTCTATGCCGAGCAAAATCGTCTCGCAAAATATTTTCAATCGAAAACGAGAGATTAACTTTCTGTCCGTGAAAATCCATTTTGGTTGATAGCAGTTTCTGACCTTACGATATTCAACCTCTGACCAAACTGAAAGTGGTTTCGCTTAAATACACAACTTTTGTAGTCATGAGTATTTAAAGAAACCGCCCCCTTAAGCTGTCGGGACATGCATGCTAAAGACTGTAAAGTGTTTGGCTATTTTTGGAACTCATATATATTGTATATTCACCTGGCAAAGAAAATCAGTAAAGCTTGAAAACAACACTGTTACCGAGGCACACGAGAATTGAAGTAACTTTTTGTTGCAAAGCTAAAAGACGCTAGTGACGAAAACGGAGTGACGCTTGCATAGGGTGGGTGTCCCGTTCATCCACCGCTTCCTCGATCGACAAAACGGATTAAGTCATATTGTGTTGTTTTCTTCAGCATTAAAGTTGTTTCCGTGATTTTCAGTGATGTGCTTACAAGAATTCAGAGTGAAGAGACCACAAACAGAAAACACCAAGGATGCGTTTCCTTGACATCCCGGTCTTAAGTCACGAAAAGTGAAGTTATGGTGAAGAAATATCGATCACGGCTACTAATTTTTCTCTTCTTGTGTCAAATAATTGAACTATGCTAAGCCGTATTGCGGTATTTTCTAGAGAATACCACCCAAATTGTCAGCTTTGTGACTCGGCCTCATATCTGCCGAGAATGAATGCGCTTAGCGGTATAGTGCATTACACGGTTTGGGCTAGGGACCAAAGACGTATCTTGTTTCACACATTCAGTATACCGAAAAACAAGCTCTTTTAAAGACTTTTAAAACTATAATCATTATGTCGACATTTTAAAAGGCGTTTACATCGTTTTGAAAGGATAGAATTCTATTTACTTCCGGCATTAAACCTAAAAATGCAATTTGGCCAAAAATATCGTTGTACTGTTTAAAAATCGGTGTATTGAAATTCGCACGCGCGACCAAACTCGTTCGGAAGGCTTTGTTTGTGATGAGTTTACTCGAAAATTTCAGAAATGTTGTTTTTTAGTGCAGTTGAAAAAGGTATGTTCAGTTTAACTTACAGGATAACAAAGTGAGACTTAATAGCTAGCGAGTAAATTTAACTTTCTTCTGTTAAAGAAAGAAAGTAAGTAAGTTGTTGTAGTTGAAACTGTGAAAGTATATGGCCTGGGATCTCGCAACTCTGTGAAGATGCGAGACGAACTCGTGCGGAAAGCCTTAATTTGTTTGTCTTAAGTTTACTCAAAAATTTCAGAAATGTTAGTTTTATGAAATTGAAACGAAATACTGTCTTTAGTTTAACATGGCTTAAGAATTGATTTCTGTCTAGACATCGTTACCCAACTGGTTTATGAACATAAAAGATCTCGTTTTCCGATCCATTTATTTTGCTTTTCAAAATTTGGTTTCGCTACTCATTTTACTGTAAGCAGGAATGTGAAGGAGATATTAAAGGCATTTTATATCATAGTCCATACTTATAGACTCAAAAGGATATAACAAGGTTATTCTAACTGAAAAAGACAATAACTGATTCTTCTTTTTAATAATTACACTCTACTTTTTCGACTTGAAGTGTTTTTTTTCAATTCCACAGTATAAAAATAGCCCTCTAGAATACTAATGTGTGAAAGGATTTATGAATGAAATGACAATGGCGTTGTCAACAGACGCGGAAAAAATCCAAACTATTTAGTCCAACATCACAGGCGTTCAATGTTAAGTTCGGGAGAGATATAAGTTCCTTGAACATTATTAGAAATATTATTCCACAAATGCTGAACTTAAGATCAGACTGAATTAAAAGTGGGTATAATTTTTGCCAAACCAAACAGGTTGACATACTAGCCAGTTTTATATCCCTGCATGTGGCCACTGTTCTTGAATCTTAAGGGAGTATCTTCCAAAAACAGCCACACCTTGCCATGCGTGTCATTTCAGAAGATTCCAAGTTCATACTAAGTTTAAAAAGTTCCCGTTTTTGTTAACGATTGATACAAGAGCTGCAATACAGGCTGGTAATATACAGCTTTCACTTCAGTGGTCTCCTACTAGGGTTTTATTCACCTGAGAATTGCATTTTATCAATATTTTGCGTAATAAACAGTATCGTACAGAAGTACTTTCCAGTAGCTTTCATTTGAATGGTCACACAACTGAACTCAGTAGGGGTTCATGCACATACTAAAAAGGTTAGAACCACAGTATCACACGTGACAATTCTGCTCAATAGCTTTCATTTCAATGGTAACACATAAGATTTTCATCCACATACTGGACAACTCGAAAAGTTAGAACCATCGTTAACAGCATTATTAACAGTACCACAAGAAAGTACGAATCAATAGCTTTTATTTGAATGGTACCACACAGAGGTTTCATCGAAAAATCAGCACCGCGTAGAAGTTTTGTAAAATACGATGCGCTCGATGTTTCATTTGTATAAGCTATCTAGAAAGATTTGCCAAACTTATCATTTTAACATTTCCTACTTGTCTCTAGTTGCGATACAGCTATTTTCGTATTATCTATTTTCAATTGTGCTGCTTTATAAATAGTTTGAAAGGCCGAGGCGTTTCTAAGGGTGATTCAGAAATGCCTCTTTTAAACGTACTAGAAACTCTTGAAAACTCTTAAGGTTATACTTAACGTGTTGCATCTGAAGTCCTAGTGAAATATAATTCGACTACTGAAATTTATGGCAGCAAAGTATTTCTTTCGTTCAGTGCAGCAGAAGATTAAAAAAGGTTTAAGCGAGTTTTCTGCAGTTTCAAGTTCCTCTCGACGAGAATTAAAAAAAGCTAAAGCTAATCTTAGGTCATTATGTTATTCTCTCATAGTCGTGTAGATATTCGCCAGTTATCAAGCGCGGTTAACGCTAAAAATAAAACCCCGTACTACATATAATCACAACACCAAATAAACCCTGATCAAACAATCTTACTGGCTTTGACACATTCGCGAGGAAGAAGTTTATGGTACTTAAATTAAAGTTTGTAAGTAGACGCTTGATTAATTGATCTGTGTCAAGAAAACCTTAAGAATTTAATGGCAACGAAGACTGCGCCTGAATGTACACTCTAACACTTTTTCCTCAAGTGTAATAGGTAGCTAATGAACTCTTTTAAAACACTTAAAATATTTTCGAAATTATGTTAGGGAGGGCTGTGAATTCCTAAGAATGAGAGGAAGTTGATGACTCATGAGTGCTGGTAATTACTGGGGTATTGCCACCAGGGGTATTACAGCCACTCCCCTGGGATGTGATCGCAGCCCACAGCAAGCCGGTTATTTCCCGGTATTGTTCAGGGGGGTTTCCCTAACTCAAGAGGGACTTAAGCAAGTAACTGCACATGTAGCATCACTAACTAAAACGTCGGTAAATCGAAATTACAATAGACTGCGCGTGCGTTGTACATGTGGGTACATTCTTAGTCGTTCTCTTCACAAAACAGCGAAATGTAAAGACCGCGTAGAAATTCTGCGTTACGCGAAAAGTTCGGAAGCTTAACAGCATCTAAAATTACGTGTTCTGATATTAGATCGTCCCGAAGCTTTCCCCATACACTGTATAGACCTAGCTAATCACGAGAGATTTTCGAAAAAGTATTGACCAATTTATTTTTTAATCCATGCAAGTCCTGTTAAAAATTCTAGGTAAAGATACTGTTCCTCGCCTAAACGTCTTTAAAACTGCATTCTTACATTACGGTGATTACAACGTGTACCAGTATAAAGTAGATTCCCCTCTAAATCTCGTGGCGTGTGTCAAGTCACCTTTATCGATTATTAAACAGATAACCTTTTAGCCAAAAAAATGGTAAAAGGTATGCCTATCATACAATTTTAACGTGCTTTTTGTTTTAAAGGGCCGCGAGAAATAGTCGAATAATTTTATATATGGCTTGACTGAGCCGAGTTCAATTTTGGGTCTCAAACATTAAAGAAAAACAAAACAAAAAACAAAAATAGCCAGTGTCATGGATAAGAGCCGAGGGATTTGACTTGGGTCCTCTGGAATACAAGACTATAAGAACCCGAAACCTCTCCGCCTGTCTCACCTTCCTTCAAATTACAAAATAACGATCTAGACACGCACCGGCAAATAGCGAAGGGCAGAAATATCTTGCATGCCAAGGTCAACTTGTAGTACAATACTGTCAATTTGCTGTTGATCAGCTTTCCGCAAGACGGTTAGACTACGAGTAGTCCCTCTTTCGCTTAGTTCATCTAGCGCTGAGACCATTTTTTCTCGCGGTTTTCTCTCGCGTCACACACGACGAACTAAGCGAAAGAGGGACCACTCGTGGTCTACAATATGTTTTGCATTTTCCTGTTTACATTTATAAACAAAAATAAATGTTTGAAGTCTCATTTTAACTAGTGTCTCTTTTTTTATTAAATACCCATTCAAATTATTTTTGCTATAACTATATATCTTTCGTTATTTACACGTATATGGTTGTTATGCTTCTCAAGTTTTAAAAATAACGGTTTGACCAATACTATATGTTCGTCTTTTTCGTCAACAAAATCAACCAACACCATCAATTATATCCTGCTCCAGCTTATAAATAGCATAATAAATAATTTTATAATAGAAAACTGAAACCCTCGAATGCGTTATCATTTTTAGTTCAACATTTTAGTTTCTTTCTTTCTTTTTTTCTTTTTAACTCAGCGCAAGTCTTCCTGATTACAACTTTTTTTTCTTGTAGTCGCCACACATGTCGATTACACTGTCATCCTGATATTTCGTTTCTAGCCGGCTAAGAACGAATCGTTTTTGGAGGAGCCAGCTTTATCACGTGACCCTTCGTACATCCAACTTGCTTTTTCCTGTTTATTTTACAAAACATTTTGTTTTTCAGTTTGCACTTTTTTAAACCCTTGCTAATTTAGAAAGTTTTAGTCTTCGCTTTTCAAGCAAGCCGGCTCATCCTGTTTGGTACTCTTTGTGGCGCAATGCTTTTTCTGGTATCGCCTGTTCTGAAACCAGTTTCTGATCTGAAGTTCAGTCATTTCCAGGCCCCTCGCCAATAACGTGCGCTCGTCGCGTGTCAGATACTGTTGGCGGGAAAATATCTTGTCCAGATATTGGAGTTGACGCTGGGTGAAATGGCTGCGATTTCGCCGCTTTCGTTTTAAAGTGTTTACTTTCAAGCACTTTTCTGTTTTGGCTTCCACTTCAGCCTGTTCGTTCTTGCTTTCATCTGAAAATCAAACATGGCTTACAATAAGTAACACTGAATTGATAAGTTCTGTTAGATCCAAGACCATAAAACTGATAAAAGACGCATTCGTTCTTCGTGATGCCTCATTCCGACTGAAGCAATAACGCGGTCAATTATATTTTCAATAAATAGTACATATCTCGATATAATTGATGCGGTTAAATTGACACTGCTTCGTTATATATTATGATAAAAATTCAGAGCTCATATCAATGATTATTACACGGATTAAGTAAACTCTTCACAAAGTGCTTTTCAATCGTACCGATCACCTTTTTTTGTAAGCGGTATGCCAATAAAATACACAGGTACAAACAAAGAAGGGAAAGGAATGCAGTAAAAAAGGATTAGTAAGAAAGATGCTGATTTTTAAAGGGGGTCCACGTCACATATGTGGTTTTAAGTAGGGTCCTGTAAACCAAAAGCAGCTAGAAGATAAAAGTCTAGAAACGTCTACCATTCTACATTTACAAAGTTAAATTTAAGAATATTCACAAGTCACTCGCGTGATTTGTTATGTGGCGTAGCGTTCGCTCGTTGCATTTCGCTGGTATAACATGCGCAGAACTGTGAACCGTTAGACAGCCAGTGATTTCAGTTAGCTTTTTAAACCGACGAAGACCGATTTTCTTCGGTCGAAACGTCTTTGTATAAGTAGCTATAAACGTTGTTTTAATGTTTTAGTTTAAGAGTCAGTGTCAAACAAAACTTCAAATGTATACCACTTATGTATTAGTACTGATATACAAAACAGAATTAAGAAATACTCATAAGGTGTCTTTTAAAAGTAAATGAAAACTGTACATGTTCTTAATTACATCGATTTAAGCGTCCCGGCCAACCATTAATGGCACAGTAAACAAAACGGTTTTATGTGTAGCGATTACAGCTCTAGAGACAAACACGAAATAAGAAAGCATGCACGTATTACTTTTAACTGACTGATCGTTCATCCGTTCTTCATTTGATATGGACCCCATTGTATAACCTACGCGATTAATTAGATTTGGAATAAACCAACTATAAGCTAGAAGAATCTCAAGACTTTGTTCCTTGTCGTGCGCTGCCAGTTTTGGAACGTAACACAGCCGAGCTGTAGAATAAAATTCATGGTACATGTCGCTGGAGTAGCTGTTGTCAGTCCGAGACAGTGAGTTTTTAAATGACTTGTCGTTCGTTAGAACGCATCAATAGTTGTTATGGAAATATAAGGCTAGAAAAAAGAGGTTTAAAAGCCAGTATAAAGTCTATAAAGCGAAACAACAACTTGAACCTCAATAAACATCACCAACTGCAAGCAGAAAAGAGACACCAAAGGAAACCACAATTAATTTACTATTTTCGTATGATAACGTCAATAACACACCCACGCAGGCAGTCAACCGAGTGGTTTCCCGGGCCAGACGGTGTTTGTTTTTCCTCCAACTTGAAATTTTAGATAATTATGGCTTATTGAGTTCGACGTAAGCCTAAAAGAGTTAAATCAAGGCCATCAAATGAAATTTAACATATATCTAATTACCACAGATAGGAACGATAGTATTTTCATGATGTTTGGTACATGGTCTTGAAGGCAGCTCTCTCTCCTCTGTGGTCAAGCACAAGACGGCAAAAGCACAATTGGCAAACATGGTTTCGTAGTAACAATGACTCTTTTGTTGGCAAGGAAATTAACTCAAAGATTTATCTGTTTGCTTAGAAGAAAACTTGAATGGTAGGAGCTTTAGTTTCAACGCTTCACTTTGAAGTGAAAATTAAAGAGAATCTGAAAGTAAGTGACACTTTAGGAAGTCGCAGCGAAAAGCAGGGAGATACTGAGAAATCAAATCGAGTAGTCGAGCATCAGAGGGGTTCACATTTCCAGACGATTTGTGGTAATTAGATAAATTCTTTCTTTAGAAAATTAAAATGGAAAAACAGATAGTGGCTTTTTTCTGTAATGACCTCATGTCATTTACTCGCATTATACAATTAGCCCTCCCACTAAATTTTCATGAGGCTTTGTTGAATTTGCAGAGTCACAAAAATTTGTAATCGCGGACCTTTTCATGATAAAAATATGATTTTTATAATACTTGAGCGAGGCGTTCCAAGAATCCGGGAAATAAAACCCTAAGATTCTGCTTTCATTACGAAAGCAATCTATCTGTAAAGACACACGAGCGAGCTTTTCCGCAATCTGCGTGAATTGACGTGAAAGACCACGCATGATTTAACTTCTGTTATGAGGAATGTATAGAACCCTAGAAACTGTTGGAGCATTTTTGTCCAAATTCGTCTTAGTTTTTTTTAAACTAGAAAACATGAACTAAATATTTGACTTAGTCAGTTCTAACTACAGTTTTCTAGTTTATGATGATGAAACCATCAGGTGATATGAAGTGATATTTGTACCCATTTGATCAAAACGGGAAATATAACAAATTTGCACACGTGCTTATAAACGGTTGCTTGCCGTGGCGAGTTCTAGCTTAGTAGGAAATTAGTCAATACCTAAGTAGTTTTTGGACTTTTTAATGCACGCTGTCTGTCACGCTTTTTAACTCAAGTTCATATGAGCTGTTTCTAAATAAATACATTACACCATTCTCCTCGGTAATCCTCTAACCATATGATATCTTAATTTGTTGAAAACACCCCAATATGTTGAAAACAAAACAAATTAAGTCTACAAAAATCACAAAGTTTCAACTCGATCAATGTCTCTTTTATCGCTTAGAATTTTCTCTTATTTATATTATCAGTAAATTTTTTAAAATTTATTATTAAAATACTTACACTCACCCTGAGGGGGCTCGTCATCTTCGCACTTCAAGCATTCTTCTTCAGTGTCTTTAGGCTGTTCTTGAAAGAGCAGTCGTTTGTCTGCATTTACTCTGTGCAATCTTGCGCCAACTCTGTGCAAGCCTGGCAGAAAGTGCATCACCACTGGGCAATAGCGAACCGCACAGTATCGATAAATTGGAGTGACTGGACATCTCTCAAAACTTGACTGGTTCAATGGTATACTTGGAATATTTCTTGGTCGTCGCTGGGAAAAATCGTCTCGTAAAATATTGTCAATCGAAAAAGGCAGACTGGTTTTCTCACTGTGACAATCCATTTGATTTTTTTTGTAATATAATTAAACCGCAGCTCACCCGATGTGACCTTGCTGTTTGCAACCTCTGTTGAAAGTGAAAGGTTTTTCGCTTACACTTGAATTTAATGAGCGTCAGTTTTATTTATAATCCGCGGTCCGCTGAACTCGTCATGTTTGGTTGAATGACTCGGCTATTTTTAGGGACAAGAACCTGACCGCAAGTAGTTTGTGCACGACGTTACCAGGGAAATTACATCAAGTTTAATCCATTATTACAGGTAACTTTTCCGGGAATAAACACTCTGCGGGCTTCCCGAGGTTTCAATAACCTCTCCAGCCAATAAATTCAAAGTGCCGTAGCATTTCCGTTGTTACCGCGAAACTGAAAACAGACAAACAGAAATGTCGAGGGTGCATTAATTTAATAAGAAGTGCTATGTCTGCAAGATAAATGACAAGAAATACAGCATTGGAAGCAATTCTTTTTAGGACTGAATACTCCGTTTAAATTGTTAATACAGGTGTTAAGCGGTGGCAAAAATCCCCAAATTACGTAAAATATCCAGTTATGTATTTTGAGTGGGTTGCACGTACAGTCATATTTCAGCTCACAATTCTCCGCGGGCAAGCCCCACTGCTTTTTTTCCATCATCTCTTTAATTACTCAGTTGATAAACATCAATTCTTTAGAAAGAGCTCTCAGACAAAAAAATAACTGGATCAACATGTATCAGGACAATTACCGTGAAATCTTCAGAATGCATTCTTTGCAGGACTCGACGCACTTCCGGTTACGTCAGCGATAATAAAATAACAACACCCTTTGTTTGGCCTCATCGGCCCACGCGCTTGGCGTGGTACGGTAGCGTGACATAAGAACATAAATCGATTTGAAATCACGTTTCCGACGATGAACTGTAACACCAGCATATTTATCTTATGATTCTTTTGCGGAGGTCACGAGAGAGTCACTAGCTTACCTTAAGTGTAGGAGTGGGAGAGCGTGATTCTGCAGAATTCTGTTAACTTTCAGGGTACAATTTTTGATGTCATGCGTAAAATTAAATGCCTTGTCTATGAATTAAATAGTCTTGCAGTGTTCTGTTATGATGATCCAGTGCTTTTCGCGGTTTGTTTTACTTTTATCGGCTCCCGGAAAATCATAAACATGGAGAGAGGGCGGGAAGGAAGGAAGAAAGGAAACAGTATGATAAGAATTACACAGCTGTTTACAGCAAATCAAAAACATGGCTTTACAGAATGACTTGTCTCGCCACAATTAACTTGAACTGTGGCACCGTGGCCCTTATGAAGGCAGATAATTATTGGATTCACAGGATACAAAACATTTCTCCATGTCCGCTTACTGAATTCTCCGCGAATCTCCAACTCGTAAATATACCCCTCTTGCTAAACAAACCATTAAGACTTATATTGATTTTTCACAACAAACTTCTTTCTTCGAGTAGTTTTTAATTAACAGTGACACATATTGTTAGTCCAGGAAAGGTGTATACCCCCCAAATAATGTACGTTTTTGTTTTCAAGTTGGCTAAATGGTTAATTTTTTCTCATCATATGGTAAGGTAATTCGCCTAGTTTGTGGTTAAATTTTTGAAGAACGTAGCACTTACTTTTGAACGCTGACATTTTAATTGTTGGTACTTGCTTGCATTGTTTACGTTACAGTTTTATTTTAAACTCTAGAAACAATGCCTTTAGCATGAAAAAATCATCATTTCTAAATAAGTAAAATCGTTCTTGAGCCGATTTGAAACACGAGCAACGAAAGATATTTTTCCTGTACGTCATGAGCCACTTGCCTGATGTTCAAAGCTGGCGGAGAAGACGTAAAGGATGGAGCAGTATGGTTAGAAGACTGAAAGATAAAACTCTTAGAAACTTCCTGTGGCCTTTGATCGATTTTAAGGCGTAAACAAACGTAATTGGGATCGCACCCTGACAACAAACAACAAAACAAGTTATTGTTAGGGCAGTGCCATAACATTGGATTAACGGAGAAAGATAGATAGAAATAGATAGAAACTTTGTTAAAGTGTCAGTGCCTTGTAGCCTGAGAAAATCCCATACTAATTTGGGGACACAAAATAAGTAGAAGAAAAAAACAAAAAAATTCAGTGAAAAAATATTTACAGTAAAACTATTTATGAGACTTAGTTCAAAGCGATATCAGTGGGAGTCACATGCAGTGTCACACCGGTGGGGAAAACACGAATCCGTCTTAGATCAGAAAGCCCTTTTGTAGAGTCGTCAACTGAATGTGGTTTACAGCCGTGCTTGCGTTCCATGCTCTGGCAATTACAATTTGCCCTTGCATTCACTTGTTGCTAGCGAAATAAAAGCAGGATTATGTTAGAAAATAATTTCTGGCCATAAAGTTATGCCTGTCGCTCCCTACTTTTCTATCACAATCGATTAACTGACCTGCAGTCTCAATCTACGAAAATTTACTAATAAACTTTAGCTACTACTCTCCATCTTGCTTAAAAGGTGGCTGAATGAAGGAACATGAATGTAATTTAACATTAAACCAAATTTAAGCGCGCTCTCAAATGAATCTACCCAGTAGAGAACAATAGTTTATTGTGTTGATCACGACTGACAAAAACGGCGCTAGTCTGGCACGCCCCATGCGAACCCCAATACTGAAAGGAAGTTTCCTCTCCATATGGGAGCCGATTTCAGGGGAGTCGACCGCCTTCTGAAGCTCTTCCATTCAGACTAGGTCTTCCTGTAAATCCAATTAAATTGTACACTAGAAAAATGGATAATTCTGCTATCCGTGGGTCTTCAGGTTCTCAACATGAACCCCGAGTCTGTTTTAGCGCTGCATTGTAGTCAAAAGCTAGGAAATGTCCATGACCTTTATAATGCATGTTTATAGTCGATTTTACGGCTCGTTCAAGTTTATGCTGGTGCAACTGAAGCGGAGAACGAAAATCGACGAGATTTGAAAAAAGCTAGAATTTAAACTCCAGCACTCCGTGTTAAAACTACTGCGACTCACATGCGCTCTCATGAGAGTCGCAAGTACGGTTTTCATGTGACGCTGTCATATTCCAAAATAAAAAAATTACCTAACTTTTCGAGGTTTTAGTTTCATCAGATGCAAAACCCTCTAAGAACGTGACGTTTTACAAAGCTGTAGTTCAAGAGGGTTCTTCGATTTATAATATTGAGAACACGTTTGAATTTTCAAGCTTTTGCGTGGTGTGAGATCAAAATGGCGGCCCGAGAATGCTGTAGGTCAAAAGATGACTTACATTTTAGTTTTTTGCTAACCGAACAGTCGTTACATTAGACGAGGTATTGATTTCAACGTTTCAGAGCCCTAGAGTAATAACTTTTCATTTTATTTGCTAAACTCGATGACAGATGTTTCTGTTACTTCTCGGCCGCCATGTTGGTGTCCCCTCAAAGGACACCAATATCGCTTCCCATACAAAAAACTCTGCACATTTGTGTGAAGCACTGCCGCGAATAACGCGCGAATGAAAAACCGCACAGGCCTAAATCATGATGAGTTTGTTTACATATCAATCCGTTTTATATCCCAGATTCTGGACTTAATTTATTATTTTCATAGTACGAAAGTGAAAACCGTCCGCAACTGAAGAATTTTATTTCAACAAGGTAATGAGTTCAGTAGACGGAGTTACCAGACCACGGGAGCAGCCCGCCTTTCTCCTTAGTTTCTTGAGTAAGAAGCCGAAAAGAATCCAGAGCAAAATTAAATCTTTTGTCCAAACTCTGCAATACCTGAACTCACGTTAATTGCATTATGCGTTCTCTTTAGGGTCAAACTCTTTGGTAAAAGCATTAAAACGACTAGTAACAAGACAGAAGTCCGTTTACCATCTCAGGAGTGATCAGACGAGAAAGGAAAAGCAGCAGTTTTCCGCTCATTCAGATTTTTAAAAACATTCCATTTGCTAGTTTCGTGAAATATTTGCAGCCAGCCAATCTTTGGTTGCCACCATGTCTAGTGGCGCGTCCCAGCTTGCGATCGTCCCGCTGCAAATCTGATTATTTGCAGTGAGGATTAATCCGATTTGCTTAAAAAATTGGATTGACTTCACTTTACGCTGTTTGCAGACGTTACGCAGTTTGCCACAACTTCCGAGACAAAAAAATTGCTCTCCCATTATTTCGTTCCGCTGATACAAATTTTGAGAAAAAAATAAAATGGAGCAGACTCGAGTTAAGGTGTGAATATAATACTGCAAACAAAGGCGTATTGGTAGAGAACCACATTACTCAACTTAGGCTATAGCTTCCTGAATCTGTCCCCAGCCTCACCGGAATACTTCAAGTGGCCCGCTGTTATTTCCGCCATTTTGAATCGTTAATCGAACTTGGTACGTTGATCTAAACTGTGCTGGCTTTGGTCTTGGAATTTCCGATGCTTTATTTGCAGAGATTATACATAACAAGAGATCCTGGTTCCTTGTAATGTATGCAACCCCCTTAGTGATTTACACCATTTATTACTTTTGTACGTTTCTTACGATCTTAAAGAAACATACAGGGAAAATCTCTTTCACTAGTGCGGGGCCTTCTCTGAACGAAAAAGGAAACATTTCGTAGCCAATGACTGAAATGCTGATGTAAATCAGTGGAGGGGCTTCAAGCCGATATCCCGTGGAAACGTCTGCCCCGCATAGCATCAGTTTCATGCTGCAAATAGTGTCAGTTTTTCAGTTATGCCCTTCAAACGGGACAAAATATTCCTTTAAAACCCAAAACGGCGACCTCAGCCATAAATCCTAACAAATCCTAACAACAGAACTGCTCTGTACTACATTTATTTATTATTCAGTCATGTTCCATATTAGATAAATTATACTTTAATCTCACTCTTCAATTCAATGCTGGCAGAATTTTATATGGACAGCCCTTTCAGCAAAGAAAATGATAAATATACTGTATGTAACTGACATTTTGCAGGTTCGATAAAGACTAAGTTCATGTATTCCTTCAGGATAAAACTCACGCGCACATCACGTGCAAGTCGCGTGAACATCTAGATCTAGTGACATCAATCCTCTGAAGAATGCGCACTACTGCTGCTCACCAACACTTTGACTGGAACCTGCCTGGCGCGGTTTATTCCGCGGTGCCTTAACTGGTATCTCCTGTTTTGAAACCAGTTTCTGATCTGCAGCTCTGTCATGTCTAAGGCGCCAGCCAGCAGCGCGCGCTCGTCGCGTGTCAAGTATTGTTGGCGGGAAAATACGTCATCCAAATACTTGAGTTGTATCTGTGTGAAATGACTTCGATTGCGCTTCTTTTTCGCTGTGCCTTTTGCAGGTCCAGTTGTGTCATTGACCCGTTTCGCTTCCTCCATCTTTTTATTTGCACTTGCAGCATTGTTGTCTATAAATGAGAAGGAAATCGAAGAAAAGAATTTTGCTACAGTCGAGGAAATAGGCAAGTTAAGGTAGATGGACTTTGCTGTCACAAATGGGGAGAGAAATATTCTTTGCAAACTGCTTGGAATAAATATGGTACACACAAAGAAGACGCTAATTCATATTTAATTCGCTGACTTCAAAAGCGTTACGGCAGACAGTATTCAGCTGAGAATATGTTTTCTAACTTGTGATCAAGCCTATAAACGCTCTCTGTACCATTGCGTCACAGAATCACATATCTAGATTTACCCGACTCATAAAATGGAGCCATCCATAGGATCCAAACAAATAGAGTATAAATGTATTTACTTGTTCTGTTGTTCTTATTACCAGACTGACAATGTAAAAATATGGCATTCCTATCGAGACTGAATAAAGATGTAGATATCTGAACTGTTACTGAAGAAGCCAGCAGAAGATACAGCACTTATAATTGCATTTGATTTTTTCAGCGCCGGTGAAGGTGCGTTTGCAAACAGTTTAATGGCAGCATTTATTTCAAACCCCGACTGCTGAAAAAATTTTTTGTCCGCCTGATAGTGAAAGCTGCATACTTTACAATGGAACTCCGTCTTATTATATGACTAACTTCTTCCGGGGAAGGGGGGATAATAGTGACATATAAAAATTAAAGAACAGAGATGCTCGTCGTCCCTTTTATGGGTTAAAAAGACAGTTTTGGTACCTCTTAAGGGGCTCAGCATCAAAAGGTCCACAGCGAGAGCTTTTGCGGTATTGAGCCGAAATAATATTACTAGAGATATTTGACAGTCAGCTTTACGAATAGAAGTTATCCTAAGCAATCGTCTTTATCGATATTAAAAATTATGATTGTATCAGTTAATTGCGCTGTGTTAGAATTGGTATACCTCTTTGGGGTGAAAAACATTTCAAGCCGCACCCAGAAAAACCTTGGTACCTTGTAGGGCCGGGTTATTTTCGAAATTCCCGACTAGCAGGTCCGTCCTTTTTACATGAGAGTTCCCTCCCTTCCCCTCCCTCCCCCTCCCTCCCCCTCCCTCCCCCTCCCTCTTCCCACCCTTGGACCAACCCGTCAATTCGACCACTTCCAGCCCGTTGTTACAGCTGCCATCCTTTTTTTTGGCTCGAACCAAAGCTTGGTCATTTAATTTGCTACTTGAAAACCTCCCCGTTAATACAACCAGTTCGTTGAGGACACCCACAGCCAACGTGTGGAGTCTTCAATGTTTATTGTATCAGTAGAGGTTTACTCCGTTGAACAAGAGGTAAATGACATAACGGCAAAAAGAAACTGAATTTGCAATGTTCAGTTGCACTAAACTGCGAACTGAAGATCAGTCGTAATAAAGAGGTGCTATAACTTTAACATAAAAATTATTCTTGTCAAGACATCATCAGTTTGAAAGGAATCAATAATGTCGTATCATGCAGTGGCACGTAAAACAACTCCCCAGTCGTTAATACTGTAGGCCTACCCAGGGCAAATCAAGATTATATGATTATACGGCTTCTCAGTGCTATATCGCTAACGGGCTACTTCTGTATATGTGAAATGAACATCCCGCAACCTGCGGAACAAACCGAAGGCTGTAAAATAAATTAAGAGCAAAATGAAAAAGAAACCTTATTCGCGGTTTTATGGACCAGTTGGCAAAAGCGAATATAAATGTAATATTTTGCTTTAATCTTAGTCCCAACTGACAAGACATACAAGGGTGTCAAATGGATTGAATCGTAGCGTAGTTAGTCGCGGTAAACGCCGTTTAACGCGAAATGTGTGAGTTAACGTAACTATGCATAAAGATAACTTTTCACCAAAGACGCATTGTTTTACACGAACATAAACAGAGGCGACAATCTTTAAGCTGGTTTAAGCCTAATTACGTTCTTAAACGCGTGAAATAAAACGTTGTCTCCAATGAACATTTTCAACACCTTCTGAGCAGGAAATTTCAAGTGTGATGTGTCATTAGAAAAACCACGTTCTTTAACTGAACTGCTCTTAAATTTTGAGTTTGCAAGAGAGTGAAAAAGTGAATGAACTAAAATAAAAACTCCACAAGCGGCCAGATATTGAAAATTGTACTCAACATACCTCTTTTTCGTGGCTGCTCTCCGATATGACCAGAGTTTTGATAGACATCTTTCTCCGGAGTTTGAGTGCTGTAACCACCTCTACCGAAAAATTCAGTCTCGCTGCACTGGTTCATGCGTCGATCGACCTGGCATCTTAAAGCGACATATGGGACTTTGCTGCTGCTTAAAGGAGCTCCTACGTATAGCACCCTAGGAGCTTTTGTAATTCGGGAAGGATGAGGGAAGTCCGAACGAAGAATATTGTCGACAGAAAACGGTAAAGTTTGAGCCATCGCGCCGGCTGCTTTCAGCACAGCTAATTCAGCAAAAGTGATAGGTTCGCAATGGGCTTTAATACATGTCACTCTCGAGGGGCGGGTTGGCACGTCTGCCAACGCTTGCACGTGAAAATGCCGCCTAAATTAAGGACTCATTGTTAAATGAGAACAATGATAGTGCCTTTCTTTTGAAGCGCTAAATAAAAAGAAATAGCAGCAACGTGTGAACTTATCGAAATTTTACAATTTGAAATTTGTGTCAAATATATGTTTCACCAGCAGGGGAAAATGTTTTACTTTGAAGAGAGAAATTTTCAATCGCTTTTCGTGACGGTCACGTTGTGTGAAATTCGCCATTAGAGTGTATTCAAATGAAAGTGAATTTAAAAAAAATACTCGTTATGATTACTTTCCAATAGTTTTTCCAAAATAGGACTCATTGCAATATCGGAAATGTTTTGACCTAAATAAAACATACCTTAAACGAATTTCAGCATTCCCTTGAAGTTTGTCTCAGTGCGGTTTTGATTGGGTTTTCTTTTTCCATTTGTCTTAAGTTTGTAGCTAAGAGGGGACTTTTTCATTTATCTTATTGCTCTTTAGTCGATAAACATGACCAGAAACAGAAATTGACAACGGATATCCGCTGTGTAACGAAACAAGAGCACATGTATTCGTTTTCTCAATCGTCAAACACTTTCAGAGTCCTTTCTTGTCCAAGGCTAAGTTCATTAGTGACTGTCAAACAACCTGCTCAAATGGTGACTGGTGACAATGATTTTACAAGTTCACTCTGAACAATTAAAAGTTAGAACCTTCTTACAAGGCATAATTAACAGCATCACAAGAAAAAAAATTGAGGGTCTTTTCTCGGTCTGGGTAAACATAACCCAACATTTGAAAAAAAAACAAAAAAAAAACATGGGAATCACCTTCTTAAGCTCAAAAACGTTGGGTACCACATGCGGCTACTGCTCAATTCAAGGGCTGTTAGTGTAGGCGATAAACACGATCAGTGTCTCACCTGCTTCAACTCCGAGATCAAATTTGTTCCCATATTTCCGGAAATGATGTAAACACCGAACATGTTATTCCACAGACCAGCTAAGCCCTTGTCAAAACTAACAGATATAATAGAGGTTACTCCATGGAATATGCGCGTGTACGATTTTATTCACGAGTTGAGTAGTACCAGAAAACGAACGAGTGAGAGCATAGTTTTGCGGTTAAATTTCGTCGTTGCTGCCAATTCGATTCAGAGCAACAATCAAGAACTTGTTGCCAGCGTTTTTGGTTTTCTATTTCAGTCCAGAACTGCTACAGTGTTCAGTCACACCCTAGCGCTTATTTCTGAGTCCAGATATCGATAGCGGTTACAGCCATAATTAGAAGCGCTGTGCAGAGGAAGCTGGGGGAATACCGCTGAACGCTGCGTTCTCAACGTGACTGAGTTTCGAACAGCTGCTTTCATTTTCATTTCGAAAACTAACTTACAATTTTAATGAACTTACGTTATGTTTCGTTCAAGGAAAACCTGAATGAGAAAAATGTATTATTTTTAACTGACGTGTTGTTTTCCGTTTTCCAAAACGTAAGAAAGCAAAAAGAACCCTTGCAATTTTCAGATTTAAATTGAAAGCTCAGTATAGAATGCTTTTAGTTTGACAAACGAAAACTGATAGGAGGCAAAATGTCATTTCTAAATCTTGATTTTCTAGAACATAAGAAACATTACCTTTGGGTGAAACTGAAACCTTCATAAATCAAGTTATCAGTAAAAAAAAAATAGAAACATGAAGTTTAAGAAATCATATTCAAATTCTCCATGAAATGACGAAAGTGAAGAAGTTTAAGTTTAAACAAGTGACCATGATTTCTTGTTGACAGCTTTTTAACAAAGCTCAGGCACTTGTACTGAGAACAAAATTCATTTTGATTGACATAACCAAACATCTTTTTATATGCTCCAAAATTGATGATAAGGCAATGGCCAGACCTTGACTAACTACGGTCGGATTTCGAACGAAATTCTCATCGATTTTTAGCTTTGACAAAGTTTCTTTTTATTACTAATGGCAAATGCAAGGGACAGCAAACGAAAATGCCCTCTGTTGGTACACGTACGTAGAATCTGTAAAAGCTCTGATCAGCCAACTAGATCTAAACCCCGGGGGGGTTACTTTGGGAATTTCTGGGTGGGGATGTGCCGCTGGGACCCTGGAACCCTTAACCTATACCAGAGCCAGTTCAGCTGAATTTTGTTACCCTATACTAGAGTAGACTTCCCAAATCCCCCCATCTATCGACACTGTTGAGGCTGATTTGCGTAAATTTAAACTTGCCGATTTGATTTTGTTATATTTTTGAGTGGCAATTCCTGGTTTCCTTAGTCTAGATACAATCTTCAACCAACTAGTCAGTTTTGTGAAAAATGATACCCTATTCTAGACCCAAAGGCTCTGATTTATATACCCTATCCTGGAGTAAACTGCTTGAAAACCGTACCCTTCACAGCGGCACATACCTATATAGCCCATATATGGCAGTGCCCCCCTCCCCCCGGATCTAAACAGGTCGAAACAGCTGTCCACGGTTGCAGTTCTTGGCTTTCAGTTTGGGCCGTCATGATGTCATTCTCGCGTTAAGTGTTCTACGTAGTTATCAGCCTTTCTTCATTGTTGTTCCTTTTAGCGAAACCGATTTAACTAATGACCTCAGTTTTGGCTTAAAATTTTGGTGACGTTGAGTTCTTACCTGCGTCACAAGCAGTTTACACTGCCGGTCATCAAGGAGTTTGCGACATACCCAGCTGCACGCCAGCCTAAAAACTCTCAAGTTTTCGTTCAAAACACAAAAATCGGACACCACAGATAAACAAAACTGAGATATTACAGAAATTTAGTTTCAATGCATGCCAATTAAGTGGAGTATTTAAATCCATATCACTGAATTTACTTTCGTCATAAAATCACTTTCAATTTTTTCGGCACATTCCTGGAACCGCTGGTCAAATCGTATCAAGGCTTCGCCAAGTGAAGTGGATCTAGCCTTTCGGCCATTTTTGCCTTGTATAACAGTTTATTAATAAGCCTGTGACTCATTAACAGAAAAACGCAACAGTTAGCACCGTCAGTCTCTTTATCTCAGTTTCGACGTCAACGTTTTAAATAAAAAATCTTTGGCTTACCACGAAATCGGTAAGAAAATGAGGAAATAAAATAACTTCTTTTCTAAACGTCTTGTCAAATCGCAAAAATTTCTTTCGATCAAATGTTTTCCGAAAGCCTCAGAATCAAAACTACTTTGGAGCACTCAGTTGACAATAAACTGATTAACCCCAAAATGACTCATTCCCACGGGATGTAGGTCAATTTTTTGCAGCTGTTAAAATTGCAACTAATTTGCATGATAAAACAGCCCAAAGAAATCAACTACTCGCGCTGATTGGTTTAAAATCGTGTTTCTATCGATAGAAACACAGAACGAGCTGTTGACGTAATGATGGCGCGAGCAAAGATAATTTACATTTTGATGATCAAAGTAAAGCTGTTTTCTTTTTTCCGTCGCGGAATTTCTAAAAAGAAATAGAAAACATGTTCTCCGTGTCTTTGTCGAGTTTAGACACACTCGTGAAAGTTTGGGAGAATTCGAAAAAGCTGTGGAAACACTCGCCTGCGGCTCGTGTTCCCACAGCATTTCTCGTTCTCCCAAACTTCCACTCGCTTTCTTTAACTCAATTGAAACACGATACATTTGAAAAGTACAATTTTTAGGGGTGGACCATTTAACTTTTGAGAGTACAGGTATAAGCATAAATTTCTTTTTACACCCTTTCATGCAATAGGAATTTTGTTTT
>Ga0126338_10000258_pt1 | contig 25664 bp, 15 predicted proteins | sample OrbCmetagenome_2_FD_92529 | JGI IMG/M metagenome (GOLD analysis project Ga0126338, IMG submission 92529) | Coral microbial communities from Petempiche,Puerto Morelos, Mexico - Orbicella C C metagenome | ecosystem: Host-associated > Invertebrates > Cnidaria > Coral | place: Petempiche,Puerto... | reverse complement strand
TTGTGATGTTTCTTTGATTCAGTAATCTGAGTGCTGGTTAAATAAAACTATCCTATCACAGGTCACCTACAGACACTGTACCTGCACATCATGTGTATTGAAAACAAATGACAATGTGTGGCCTTGTATGCTACCTCTCCGACAATACCAATAATGAAGCATAGATCCTCTGGAATAGTGTTCATAAAGGAAGATCACAAGAAAGCCAAACAGAACTACTGTAGGAATTTTCCAAAGGAGTCCTGAAACAACATATAAATAAACCAATAAATAACTAAATGAAAAAAGACAAAAAAGACTTCCAAACATTAACTGACACTTTCATCATTTTTAATGGCGATAAAGACAATTGTAAGTGAGACAAAATTAAAAATTTAGTTGATTGACAAATATCTCCTGACATATTTTTCTGGCTCAGTATCCTAGAAGGTACCCTGAAAGCTCCTCCTTTCAATTTTTTTTTAACCCCTAAAAGGTACAACAAGCCCCCCCTGTCCTTTTTATATGGGAGTACCCCCCAGGGGCAATGGTAGCTTAAGTTGTTACAATGTGGCAGATTACTTTCTAGACCCCTTTTGAAAAAGAATATCCTGGGAAGTGCCAGAGCATCACCTTGCAATTTGATTATTGTTTCATTAATAGATATAATAATATTGTACCACTTCTGAAAAAGTTTTCTTTTGAATTCATCTTTTCCACTCCTCTTGATAAACCAACAAATTTTCCTTCAAGAATCTCTTGTTGACTTTGAAGACCTTTGCGTTCCTCTTCAAAGTTATCTCTGACCTGTTGTATCAGAGAAGCATTTGATGAAGCTATAAGTTCATTTTCAACCACTGATTCTTTAATTTTCAACTGGTTGTCTTTAAGGTCATTTAGACCACTCTCCAAGGCCACATGCTTAGCTTCAAGTCTTTTGATGTCAAGGGCAAAAAGCTGTGTCAAATTCTGAAGGTTTGTCTTCAATCCTTCATGGTCTTGCGTCCAGGTTTCTTTGTTTTCCTCCACAGAGGTAACTAATGTTACTACTTCTTCCTGGACAAGCTTTAAAACATCATTGTTTATTGGCTGTCCAAAGCACATGTCAATCCCTGTGAAAATGCATAGAAAACCTCAGCTATGAACATAAATAGTTATTAACAAGCACTGGGTAATTTTAATTTTTTCAGGAGAATCAAATTTATTAGAATAATGGCCACATATATGGATACATATTACTGAGGGGTGGTGGACAAAAGTCCTTCACAAATTGAGGGCCTTCCAGAAATTTAGCCAAGTTTCCCAGTGCTTGCAATCTCAAATTTGTGCAATGTCTTCTCAGAGTCTTGCCGTCTCTTGCAAGGCTAAAGAATTTAGGAATCATAGAAAGATAGTAGACTTTATCATTCACCACCTCAATTTAACTGAGTGTGACCCCTGTTACTATCTTCTTCTGCTATACATTTCTATCAGTTTGCAGTTCACATAATTTGGTGTTGTACTAAACAATAAATATGACAAGCATATTATCCCCATGAGTTAATCAATTTGCACACTAAAAAGTAACATTACAATGCAAGTTGGCACATGGCACATTACCTCTGTTTTTCCACTCTTTGAAATCTTCCAAGACCTTTGCCTCAAAAGTTGCAGGGAGTTTTAGTCTTTTGATCAGATTTTCCATAAGTTGGAAACAGTGCAAGTAGTAGGCCTCACTCCATGTTGCAAACTTACAATGACCCCATTCATTGCGAACATCATTGCGGACATCCATGGCAATGATATCAATACCAAGAAAAACAAAGTTTGGCGCTCCGCACAAAATGGAAAGGGCAGCAGATGAATCTAATGATTCATCAAAAGCTGTGAAGCCTGCCATGAATGGTTTCACAAAGAGTTTAGCCAGGGAAACTTCATCTTTAACACTGTAATCATAGCTGCGGTGTGATGCTTGAGTGACGTTGTTGTTGATGTTTACATAATTCAGACGCAGTGCAGAGGGAGGAAGGCATTTATGATGAGAGGAAGATGTTTGTGAATGGATGTTGGTAGGTGGCTGAATCAAGTTCTGATAAAGTTGATGTAGTTCTTGTTCAATAACCTTCCTTATCGCTGGTGTAAGAACTTTTGAAAGGCAAATTCCAACTACCAGCCATCTTTTTTCCTCAGCTGTTAGCATATCCCTGTATCCTTAATAACCAGTGAGAAATTGGACAATAGTATTAGTACTAGTTTACAACAGTAAGTAACTGAAGAAACAAAACTAGGGCACAATCAAGGGAAATGGGTTTGAGTTTGAAATAATGGGAAGCTTAAAATAACTGATGTCAAATTGTTACTTACTGGATTTTAGTAGATGCAAAATGGCATCATTGGTCAGAGGTCGACATTAGAAGGTAGCAGTGCATTTAAATACCAACTGATATCACAAATTTTGCAAATAAGAATACTATCAAGAGAACATCATTAGCCAGTTCCCTTTATGAGATGCACCAGTAGGGAATCATGGTAATAATTATTGTATTCACCATGTTGGACTGGATATGTATTTTGATGAAATTTATACAGTTACCAAGATTCCCTGCTGGTGCATCTTAGAGCAGAAACTGCCCATTGCCATGAAGTTGTTTTATGTGTTGACTGGCTCCTTTTCGCGCTGGTAACTCATAAGCTTATTAACCGGGACAACCTAGGGCCGAACCTGGTTCATGTTCTGCTCATGGTTTTTTTTTCATTTAGTATGTGATTCAACTGAGACCTCCCCATGTGGCCCAAGTTTACCATGAGTGAAAATCAGGGCTAATTGCTAGAAAGATTTCGGGAGGCTGGAAACATTCATCCAGCAAATTTCTATTCCACAGAATGTAAAGAGATGTATGCCCAGAGGAAAAAAAAATACAGTAAAAGGGGCATTGCCCTGTAAATCACAAAACAAAATACATCTGGACAGTAAGAAAGGGCTAATACAACAAAAAAGTGGAAAACCTGTATTTGATTATTTCTCTGAGGTTGTCTGAACAATAGAAATTTATTTTGCATGTTTGCACATGATCTTCTTAAGCCTGAATAACTGACACATATCATGTTAGAAGTGTAATGCATGGAACGTAGGAAATGTAATATTTTTTAATATTGGGAGTCTATTTTTGGTTCAAAAATCAATTTAACTTAGTTTTTGTATTAAGAACAAAATTAATAACTATAAACGTCCCGGTTTTAAGCCTGCTAGAGCTTCTTGTATTAGAATTTACACTGACAGGGCCTCATTTATGCAAAATTGAATCAGTTTTGATTCTCAACCCATACTAATTTTCGTATACATTATTATTAGCATCTCATTGAATAAGAATAGCAACTATTGCTAGATACCTCGTTCTTCAAAGCACACCGGCACATGTAAATAAAGTGGCCGGGTATTCTGAAGTTGCTCCGTTCATTCCAGAGGGTTTCAGATAATGCAAGAATTCTAATAATGAATAGAAGACTCTACCCGTTCACTTCCATTAAAAGCTCAAACCGGAAGTGTAACTGAAGTGTAACTGTATTGAAAGCTTCGGGACTAAAATTGACAAGATCGTAAACACTCTTTTTCCTTGGCCATCGTAGCTTTAGAAGAAACAAAACACAAACCGCGGTGATAAACATGGAACCAAAACGCATGTTAAACAAAGTTTATTTCCTTGACGTTTCGTATGTACAACATACACATACGAAACGTCAAGGAAATTAACTTTGTTTAACATGCGTTTTGGTTTCATGTTTATCACCGCGGTTTGTGTTTCGTTTCTTGACAAGATCGCTTTGATTGGAAGTCAGCTGCTTACACTAAGTAACTAGTTCTTACCTTCTTGTTTCAATCCTCGTAAAGAGCCGTTTTCTATTCGAGCTTTGCCGGAACAGTCTACGGAACGTTTTTGCGACTCACACTGAACATGAGGACCGGAGCTTGGAGAGGCGCTGGGTACGAATTAGGCCAGTCGCTGACCAACTGGAGTGAAGCCGTGGGGCGTGGCGCAGAAGCGCTCTCTCACGAAAACCACGCTCACGGTGATTAGAGAGAGGGCCAGCACTAGACTAATTCAGGACAGGTATGAATGAATGAATCAATTAATCGATCGACCAATAAATCAATATATATATTTAAATAAATAGAAATAGGTCTAGCGCTAAAAATATTGTCAGCCGAACTCAAAACATGTACCCCCTCACCCTCCCCTACCCCCCCCCCCAAAAAAAGATCGGGGATATTTTTATGAGGGGAGGGGCGGCAGTACACAGGCTATTACATGGCGAAACTGTTCCCATCAGGGACGGACAGCCTTTCTTACCGAACACCAGGCGGGCGCTCTATCCACTGAGCTACGAGAACTCCTGGCATGGAGAGCAAGGTCATTTGAGGTGGAGGTTAATTAACCTAAAAACACACCATTTTTTTCAAACTTTTCTTGTGGTAAGATGGCAAAGTATACATTTTTGGAAAGCTAAAAGACCAAAGATTATGAAAAAAATATCTTCGGACCCTAGAACTGTATTGTAAACTGACACCGGCTGATTAAATCTGCCACCTACTGGGGAATGCCAGTTTTATTTTGAGAATTTCTGTACTGTAAGTTCAAAGCTCGTTTTCTCAAAACGAGTTATAGCTTACTCTCCCCTTAAAACAGGTATTATGGCGGATGGTAGTTCTCTGTTCTAGCTTGATCCAAGTTCACGATACCTAAGTGTAATGAAAGGCAAATGTACATCGGGATTTACGGTGATATGTGAACGGTCAGCTTTGTTCAAAAGCTATGATCGAGCAACAGTGAACTATAGCTACTCATAATACACTTAATTCGATACTGTCGCGTAAGTTTTTACGCTTCGGTAATACCATTGGACAACCTTTCTGGAAACAGATGGAACAGAAACGACCAGCATGGTGTTGGTATTCTATATCTTTAGTCTCTCCAATACATCGGAGGCAAAAGCCTGAGCGATATGCTTAACCTTCAGACACACAAGAAAACGATGCACGATTCGTTTTATTGTTCATATTTAATTATAATACAAAATTTCATTACATATTTACATCAAATTCTTCTGCAGTAAAATATTGATAAATCTAGCTTTCTCCTGAAATCTTTTAAAATCTGCACAGGGAACTGATATCATTTGTTTGACAACCAAGTTCACAAGACTTGCCGTTCACAAGTCTCTGCAGTAAAGATTAGGAAGAGAGCAGACAGTCCATTCTTCCACTGGATTTGCTTGTAGAAAATGACCAAACTGACAAGCTTCCTGTTTTAGTTTTAACGTTGCCAGGTCTGTTTCACAGACTGAACTTTGCCTATGAAGGCTTGTCTCGTTGTTGTGAAGAAGTCTGTAAAGACCAAAGACATAAAAACAAGGATTAGGTTAACATATTTATAGGTAGCTTGCAGTCTGGTCACGTGGAGCTCGTGACTGAACAGGTTTCTTGTTGGGGAATAGGGTTAACGACCTGGCTGCGTGGTCGCCATTCTTCTAGCACCCTTTCGTCTCTTCACCGCCTCAGTCGTTTAATGCATTAATAGATCAAAGAGTAGGGATAGAGAATATAGCGTGACCCAGAATATAAACCATCACTTTCTTGGAACCACTAACACTAAGAGAAATACAGTCTTTTACCTGAAGTTCCTGTCTAGAAAATCGCACCGCTCGTTTGTAACATTAACCGTGACTGCAATTTCCTCAAGGAAAAGCTTTCGCTCCAATGCTTGAACCTCCTGCTCCATTTCAGCCACTATGCAATCTGCATTGGCTATAGCAGTATCAGGCATTGAGTCAGAGGGTTGGCAGCTTTGGAACTGATCGAGTAACCTACAGAAACGAGAAAAGAGAGAGAACCTCCATTAAGTTACCTTGAATACAACTGATATTCACACGTCTAAGAGAAGGAATTATTACTTCCATTTCAGACGTCTATATTTCAGACAAAGGATATCACGTTCTCAGATGTCAGCAAAATTATTGATCTGAGTTAAGGTGACCACTGTCTAAATCCATTAAAAGCTAAAATACAGTTAAGAGCTTTCCCTTTATTCCTCTTTTCATTGTGGTGCAGCGCGTCCAAGCATCGGCGGAGTCCAATCATTGGAGGGGACTAGGCGCTAGTACTTATGCTTTCTTAGCTAAGAAACTATTTATTCTCGTAATGGAAACATAAAAGGAAAAGGTAAAAACAAATTAAAAACGCCCTCTATTAAGGTTAAAATTGTGGTGTTGTAGCCGAGCCCATATGGTAGACACACTTGGAAAACTCACCCATTTTCAAGCTGCAGCTGTTCCTGGAGACGAGTAACACACTCCTCTGCTTCTTTTAACTGGTTTCTTAACTTTCTGTTGGACAAAAAGAGTTAGTCTATTAAGGGTAGAGATCTTTAAAAAAATGTCTTAGTGATATTATAGTTGTATGCGTCTGCAAAAAAGGAAACAACAAAACGCAGAATGAAACCTGTTTTCGCGTAAAAAGTTGAAGTGATAATCACGCATGAAATCTAGTTATTAACGATTCGCTTACTTAATTTTCAAACTCTGGATGTTTCTTTTTTACAGATGTTAAATGCGCTGTCAGCAGTTAAACGGCACCTATGTTCACTTACCTTTTATAATCTTTTTTCTCTTTTCTCTTCAACTTATACGAGCTCCAAGTTAGACCCATTTTAACTGTTCAAGTCGTTGTTTTATTTAATAAAAATTTAAGTGTTTAAAAAGACACGGCCAACCAGGTGCTTGTCTCTTTCTGAACGAACTGTTTTACTTTGTGACGTAACAAGGGAGAGTAAACGCGCGCGCTGTTTTAAACCAATCAGATTCAGTTTTATAAATTGCTGGCATGTTAGCGCGAGGAAACAGATGATCAACAATTTTACTTCCCTGAAGGGTTAAGGTGAAAAAAAACACTGATAAAACAGGGTAAGAGGATCATCTCTTTGTTTATTTACTGAGTTTAGGAATTATATACAAGGAAAAAAGGATTTACAATCGGATTGATTCACTTGTAAGTTACAATGATGTCACGAGCATCACAGAGCGCGCCAAGCTTGATGATTCGTTCCCAGAGTGTGGGCGGCTGTGTGAGCGAGGTTAGATTCGCTGGAACCTGGCAAAATGGAGGATACTGGGCTAAACTGGAATGAAATGGAAATATTTCCGAGTAGCTGCGAGACGCGTTAACAAAGAAATAAAGATTATTTTACCCTATTCCCCATCGTTTAAGATAATATGAGGTATAAAACTATTACCATATAAAGACTGGAGAAAAATCTTGAATTAAACTTGACCTTCTGTAAGACCAATTAAAATCCACCCGAGTTTCATCTTTTTCGTTGTTTGTAGGCGACTCTCTTCAGACAGGTGTGATGAAGTCTAACGGAGCCTTAAATCGCGTTAGGAAAGGTAGCCTGCGTAGCTTGCGGTTTAGCCAGCGGTTTAGCTGCTGTAGAGCGCGAGAGCATGCGACGAGTCACACTCTGTACGTTCCTATACTCCAAACCCACTAAACCACCAGCTACGCAGGCTATATAAAAGGAAGGGCTGCATTAGTAACTTGGGTAGCATATCACGTTTTTGAAACAAAAGAACCCAACACAACAAACGAAAAACAAAGAAACAAAACCAAACAAAACAAACAATTCTCGAACTGCCGTCGCTCGTAGCTCGCGCATGCTTACTGCTCCCGTGCAACTTCCCGCGAGTTCGCATGTAGGTGTAGGAAAGGGAACGAAAGGAGAGTCCAACATGGCAGTGGAAGCGGATTTGAGTAGAGTCGATACAAAATTTGTGGGGCAAAAAGAATGAATTATGGGTAATTGGAAAATAGAGAATTCTCCACTACTTTACTCTATTTCATCTCCTTGTTGGCGATTGGTCCCTGGTGGGGAGGTGTCTAGATACCTTCCTCAACCACAAATCCAAAATGACTGGTGATTGTCGCGTTTTCATATTTCTCCGGCGTAGTGTGAACGGAAAACATTTGATGGGTTTTCAGTGTGACAACTCCGTTTTCCAATTTCTACGGCCTAGTGTGGACGGGGCCCTTAATGAGCGTGAACCAGACTAGGGGGTTCTTAACGATTTCGGAGAAATTTTTAGCAGATCCAGTGAGGGCAAACCCGAGGATAACGAAAAGTTACCGAAAGTTCTTGAGAGACCAGGGGAAGACGAGTCGGTTTACACCAACTCAAGGTGGTCCAAGAGCACAAAAAAGGATTATCCCAATCAGAGTTTACGTAATATACTCAGAGAAGAAACTAAAACCAGAGTCCCACAGCAAAGCTACATAGCATTTTATTGATTTCTGTGGCTGTAGCAAACAGCCTTTAAAATTCCAGAAACATCTGTCACGATGCCCGTCACTGCAAAGTAGATGACATACATAAACTACGATAACTGAACTTCTTTATTATTCGCTTAGTTTCTTAGTTGGTTAAGATAATGTTGGCAACGTCCTCAGTCGCTAATTCAACTGGTGTTTACTTCGAGGAGTATAAAACCCACTTCATAGTTTATCCAGGAACCTATCCAAAGGTGGTATATCTTCTGACAGACCTTTCCTCTTCCTTGTTTCAGCCACTATTTTTCCAGACCTTGTCGTGGGCTCTGTAGCATCATCTCGCATTAGCTCCCAGTGGTCAAACACACATTGCGGGAAGGCCTGGCCACCAGTGTTGGAGCGAAGATCAGCAGTGAAACCTAATTAAAAAAACACACATGGAAGTAATGAACCATTAACTCCTGGAGCTTTTTGGCAAACTGAAAACGCATTATTTTACATTTTGGACATTTTTAGCCTGGATATAAGCTTAATTAGCTCTAATCTACTAAAAAAGTCATTGGCAACAAAAAAGCATGCCTTTCCTTCCACTAGCATCACTTTTTGAGATTTTTGCTCGGTCACTAGCACAAATCAAAATTTGGGACGAGAAAGTTACCTGCGTCTTAAGCTTTTCGGGTTTTGTCATTTTTTTCCCCTTTCCTTTTCTTATCTTTTTGCTGCAGTTGTTGATCTACTGGGCTCGCTTCTAATTCACGAATTCCCGAGAAAGCGAATTCTTACCAGGGAGTAGCCACGTGTAGTTGAGGGAAATTTTGCTCCGAGTTTTTCACTCGTTTTTAAACATTTCGTGCATTTTTCAGGCTCAGTTGACCCAATCACTCTGATCTGGGTTTCATTGGAAAGATCTATTCCTCCTGCAGATCTTGAGTTTTAAGTGATGCCAAGCTCGGTCAAAGTTGATGACGTCAAAAGTGGGACAAGGGACAACGCTCGTCAGGGCCGGCACAGACGTCTCTGGGTTAAATCAAAGCAGTGCACAGTTTACCACATGTAAGGGTCATTGCATTATATTCTTGGGTAAGACATTTCACTTTTGGGCATCCGCCTTCAAGTGCACATAAATTGCAATAAAGTGCTGGCCCAGGTTGTTGGAAAGGTGGACAACACTATTCACCGTTTATATCACTATCCCGTTGATAGCGTGGTTTGTTTTGTGAACACTTATCTACTGGATAGTGATTTATCCTGTGGATAGCGTTATCCAGCCTTCGAACGACTTGGGCCTGGAGGTGATCTGTGACGATCTTTTGGTTCTGGTTTTTGATTTTTCCCACGGCATCAGTGTTCGGTCACTGCTGGCCGACAACGCTTGGTATCTGGAGGATGAGATTGCTACAACGGACAATACTCTTCATCACCTTGTGTAACTTTGACGTTGTATTTTTTTGTTCGACTGAGGTGCAAGATAAACCACTCACCAAAAGACTCATTAACAGGCAAATAGGCCTTAACAATGAACATGGGAGTTCCAGCAATTGGGCCTTCCTCAAAAACATGCCCTCGTCTCCTGTTCAACACTCCATAAATGCCTCCAACAGCAGTCTCAGGACACTGCAAAAGAACATGGAAATTAACATTAAGGTCCCCAAGTCGAATACTATGTCTGGAGTTACCCCTGGATTTATACATCTGTGGGCATCAATTGGCCGCTGTTTGCATTTTGTTCCAACCAAATGTTTGAAAGTCATTTACACTTAAAAGAAATTACACTGCCTAGAATTCTAACTAAAATTCTTTACATTTGTGGTAACCTTACATGTATGTTTCTCCCGATTTTTTAAATCAATGTTGGGATTGTTCTGACTTTGTGAAAAATGTTTAAAATTAAGATTGTAAATTGTGTGGCGTCATCTTGGCGAAATGTGACCAGATGATCGACACATGATTATCACTGGTGTAAACAAGTTTGGATGCTTTACACAACATATAAATTTGATTAATACTGAGTGAAAATGTTTGGAGATCATAGGTGGAGAGCCCCCACAAACAAACAAACAAACAAACAAACAAACAACAACAACAACAAAAACAGACCCAGGGCGAAATATGGTTAATTGGCACCCCTATACAGAAGTGCTCCCAATACGCAAGTGCCTGTACTTCAAAAAGTGCTTCTCTTCGGTGGAACCTCCACTAACAGGAACGTCCCGGATGTGGACACCTGAAAGTTGTTGACCACCTACCCCGACAGCACTGTGCTCCCAGGAGTATTTACTTACAGTGGGTTGCAAATTATATTTTGATGTGGCCATTTCAGAAGATAAACCATCATTATCGCACTTCAATAAGATACAGTCTTCTTCGAAGTATCACAGTTATTTTCACATCCCTTCAAACAAAATGTCTCCTTTTCAGACAACACAGTGAGATGTTTACTTCTGAAACTCATTAATAATCCATAGCATTTAAATAAAGGAAATCCTCACCATGACGGTGTTTAGATATCTGATCTTAATAATTAGCACAAATTTTTACGATTTTACTTCTCAATTTCTTGTTAGTTTTAGTTTCAATTGAGAAGATTTATAAAACAATCAGGACAGTGCTTGACCATATTTCCAAACACCTCAAAGTTCTTCAAAAATACTCTGCTGCACATCTTATTTTCAACTCTCTTCTCAGAGTTAGGAAAAGTGGCCAAACACGCTCCTTCGTGTTTGATATGTACTTCTTTATACCTGAATTTCACACAAATAAACTGGTTCCAGGAGTGCTGGCTTGGCAGTCAGCATGCAGGCTAAGAAACAGCGACGAGCAGTTGGAATAATCTGCCCACCACCCCGGTGAATAGCATCAGCATGAAGAGTGACATCGTGGATGTTGAACCTCACACCACGTGCATGTTCTTCACAGAGAGGAGCTTCTTTCATCGCCCACTGGAATCCTGCTACAACACTATCCTTGATTTCATTCAGATATTGCACTCCTTTTGTGCAGTCAACCACCATATTTGGACCAGTTGCCTCAGGCCCAAAGCACCAAATCTTACGGGCCTCTGTTCCATCCCACCCATACTTGGAAGTTAAAACTCTGGCACGTTCTTTAAAATCCTGTTTGTGGCTTACATCTCCACTGTCTATATCTTCAGCCAGACCTTCCTGAAAAGGAGCTGCTTTCATAAACAGTCGGTTATGCTTGTTTGGTGACTTTGAAAGGCACGTTTGGTTGGATTCCTCTGTAACTGTCTCACGGTAGGATACCACTGGATCTGATTTCTGGGTTTAACACAAAACACAAGTAGCTCAGTATTCCTCATGTAGATTAAAAAAAAACGAAGGTTTTCTGGTTGAGATCAAAATCATTCAAAAGGTAAAACCAGTTTAACACAATAACTAATTTGTTTTGTTATACTTAATTTACTTATGCTATTACTTGATTTAGTGTGTACTATCACTATACTGAAACAAGTGGTACAGACTTTGGCAAGCCCATGCAAGTTAAAATACAAGTGACAGTTATAATGTACAGAGACAAAAAACACTTGAGTGCCTGATGAGAAACTTACTATGCAAGGTTTGTTTTATAAAGAAGAAGCTAGACAACATCAACAAATTGTCAACATCTACAACACAAATTGTCAGATATTGCCATACATTTTACATTTTATTTGTGCTGTAATTGGATGAGCTGCATATTGATCCATTTAATATCCCTTTTCATGCTTAGGTTTCCTCATTAGCATTACAACGTAATCCAATGTGGATGCAATTTCAGACCGAAACTACAAAATGGCCTGAAATTGCCTCACACATGCTAGGCTATATTGTAAGGCAAATGAGAGAAGTTAATTGTGAAAAGGGCCACAAGAACATTTATAGTCTGACTGCATTTGCCAAAACATGCCCCCAAAGAGTTCAAAAACAAATGCCTTGACCACTCCTCTTGCTTGGAGATTGGCCAGTAATGCACGCACGTTGCATGGGCCCCTTCTAGCAAGGTTCCATGCCAACACAGAACCCTCAAACAATGTTCAACAACTGAGCAAAGTACCCAGCCACACAGTCAATATCAAGGTTATTTGGCACTGAAAACTCAAGTCTAGCCAAGTGAAGGTGTCAGTAATAGACAACCTCCCCTAGCCCCTACTCTTGACGGCCGGCCGCAAGCAAACCATCAACAGATCGGCCAGTGCCTGGGCCATGTCCCCAGCCTGGCCTTGAAGGAGAGCGACTAGCTTGGCTCGCATTCAGGCTCTGCCTGAACCTAGCCAGGCATGTTTTTGCGAAATCACTCAGATAGTAGACCTAAGAAAACAACTACATTCAGTAAAACAATACTATTCCTTCCAAGATAGATCTCTATTAGAATACATTCTTTTTTTTATTTTGATTCAGTTAAGACTGGGGTTCACTTTACCTTGAGAGGAATGCAGGCATGGTCTTCCTCTAAATCCTTCAGACAGATTTCCAAATGTAGTTCTCCAGCTCCTGCCACAATGTGTTCCCCACTCTCTTCAGTTGAACACTGCACCATTGGATCAGACTTTGCAAGTCGCTTAAGACCTTCCACCAACTTAGGCAAATCAGATGGGTTCTTTGCCTCGACAGCTACACGAACAACAGGTGATACTGAGAACTTCATCATCTTCAAAATCAACAACAAAAAAATGGAGTCAAACAAAGTGCTCTACGAGTAAACCTGTGATTTTACCAGTGAATGATGATTGGCATTAGCTAACCTTTGCGTGATGTGGAATTACTCTTTTCATAAAAAAAAAAAATGCTTATGTTTGTTTGAGGACAAATTATAAAAAGGCAATAAACAAAGCTTTTTTGACTGAAAATAATGATTCTGTTACTGAACTTTCACAAAAAATATTTTCTTGGTGAGGGTTTTCTATCGTCCTTACCCCTATTAAATGTTTGCAGGCTACTACTAAAAGGTCACCCAAAATTTAATACATGCAATTTGGCTTTGAATCTGAATAAGTTAACATTTCTATAAGCCTCATTGCTAATTCCCAACTAACCCCTATTGAACAGCCACCTCCTATTTCCCCAAGGGTGGCTGATTAAATGGGTTTAGACTGTCGCTTAGTCGACACTACGTTTGTACTGACCTTTAAATTGTGGGCATTATCATAGGTTGTAATGGTACCAGTCTTGACCAAAAAGTTATCCACTCCCACAAGCCCCACGATGTTGCCACAAGGAACATTCTCAATGGCTTCAATGTAACGGCCCATCATCAAAATAGTCCTAGAAAAACAAAATAAACATTAAGAAAATAATACATATATACATATAATACAAAACAGAATTGGTTGGTATGGTACATCACACAAATGATTCTATGTGGACTGGTAGAATTAAATGGTAGATTTAAACGTTCTTACCATATCTCTCAGTTAGTATGCGCACTGCGATTGGTCAATTTCGCGGGCCGTATTCTACTGTATGGCCCGCTAAAATTTAAAGCCGTTATTGTTGCCAAAATGCTTTGTGATTTATTGCCAAGTTTTCTTCACTTTTTTTGGCAAGTAAAAGTTTAAAACTTTCTTTTACTTCTGAAATTGTATATTAAGACCTGCTAACGACGTAAGAGTCGCTTACTACCATTTTCGAGCTACAGTGTACCGTGAACGACCAACTTTTTTCCGCGTTGTTCCATGTTTAAAACATTCAAGTTTGTCTAGACAAACTGTCGCGTTTTTTAAGTGAACCAATTAACGTTTAGAGCGTGAACATGCCAAGTTTTGAAAACTCTGCCTGAATGTTTCTGCACACGAAACACAGGTTTTGAAATCGTTATGTCGAGTTTTTTGTACATGTAACATTCTCAAGTACGTTTGCTAGCTGTAACGCAAACCATGTCGGTTGTGCAAGTCAAACTTATGTATTCATATTACTGGACAGAAAGGGTCACTCCGATTTTTTTACAGTCTTTCCCATAAAACCGTGAACACCAGAGGAAATTTCTGGAAGCTTTGTTGTTTTGCGACCAATCAGATGCGAGATAAAACCACAAAAGGTAACCGCCAAACCATCGCAGCAGCTTGACATGAAGCAACGAGCTGCAGTTTCCTTCTTCTTGTTTACAAATACTGAAATTGATCTTTTAATTTTCTATTTCAGCTTACGTATTAGCAAATAATAGATATGAACAGCATTTTATGGAGAAGCGATGTCGAATCGAGCAGACAGGATCGGACACAGCTAGACAGCGCATCTGAGAGCAGAAATTGTACTCTCCTCTCAACTTTTATTTTGGTGTTTTCAATGTTGTGAATTATATGGGTAATTGTTTCTGGGATTTAACTTTGTTTCTGTTTGAACAAAAAATAAAAAAAAAGCCTTGCATAGTTTTCACCTTACCTCACTTGGGTGCCGGAACACATGACATAACACCTGCCATTACATAAGAATTCTCCAGCTCAAGATGTCACGCAAACTGTTAGTCTATAAAAATTGGTCCTGTACAACCGTGACGATTCTCAAATTCCACGAGCTGATTTCGTCGGTTCGCAGATTTAATATCCTTTGGAAATTTCGAAATTTTTATTCTTATTTATTTCAGGAAGCTGCACTTTAGTTACAAAAAAACTCAACGCAACGTTTTCAAAACCTGTGTTTCACGTGCAGAAACATTCAGGTGGAGCTGTCAAAACTTGACATGTTCATGCTCTATACATTAATTGATTCAATTAAAAAAAGTGACAATTTGTCTAGACAAACTTGAATGTTTTAAGCGCAGAACGCAGAAAAAAGTTCGCTGTTCACAGTAGCTCAAAAATGGTAGTAACAATGATTTTAAATTGAATTGTTTTGCTTTCGAGGTGCATCAGAAATTTGAAGCCATTCTGTGCAAGTAGAAACTCACAGAACAGCCCGCAAACTCGGTTAGCAAGATGTACTGTGAATACTGATTGTATAATCTTTGTTTTACTTGTGTCTAACAGTAATTTAGACTAAGTTCCACTCAAGCCAATGCTGATCACTGTTATTATGGGACAGTCATGATCAGTTTAAAATTTATTTTGATCTTTCAGTACCAGGCAAATATAAGCTGACTCTTGATTTTTGATTCTCACAAGTATCCCAATTCAAACATCCAGTCTTGATTTACTTGAAACATGACTCAACTCTTGATACTCGCTGCTCATTAGAATTACAATGATATCAGTGAAGTCATCTATATCTTCACTAGTGAGAATATGAAAAACACTTCACCTAAGTTCCAGATGTGGTTTCATATGAATTTTTAATGTTGGTGTATTCTCAAGTAAAACACTCATGTTTATACAACAATGTACTATGTTTCATGATTCATGTAACTGCAACAGTGGTTGGAACCAATAAATGCTGTTGTTTGGAAACTCTGTTAGCATTCCATTACTAACCTTTGGATGCTCTTTTGATACAAATCTTCTTTCTTTCCAGGTACATAATTTGGGCCCATGATGCGTACTTTCTGTCCTGTTGAAACTATTCCTGAAAAGACACGCCCAAAGGCATAGAAGCGACCTTTGTCTACAGTTGGAACCATCTTGGAGACATAAAGACAAAGTGGACCCTATAAAAGACAAAATAAGATTTGATGTGTCACAACAAAGCCATGAAGCATAATCTACCTTTCTGAACAAAAAGAAACCAGTACATTTAAACATAGTTCACTGGGATTTCAAATTTCATAGGTTAACACGTTTTCCATTTGGTGTCCTGCGAACGTGGGAAATGACCTGTAACGGAAAGTTTTTGCACTGAAATTTCTGATTTGGACACAAATAAAAGAAAATGAAAATAGCATTAAAAATAAACACTGAAATCTCAAAATATGCTATATGCACATTTTCTCTTGCAATGAATACAAAATTACCTCTTCCTCAATGTTTAAATATTTTAATTACGCAGACTGAATATTTATGCTTTTTCTTTGCTATGGATGCCATGTAAAATCATACAAACTGATTGCCTGGGATTAAAACAAGGAGGTTCACTTGCCTGCCATACTCTGTGATGCACTCAGGCATGGAACAAGACGGGGGTCAATGAAACATTTTAGCTTTGTTTATAACAGCACCGAGTCATAATAAAAAATGCTCATCAATTTGTTGAAAATTAGAGAGCAAAAACACTCGCAACGATTGAAAGTGAATGTGTCAAGTGCAAACGGTTTTTTATCTCCATTATTTCTTGAACACAGCAACAACATAACACTGGAAATGATTGTTACAGTGACATCCTAGGGTGTGATGGTTTGCACGCTCTAATTTTGAAACAGAAAACATTTTCCAAACTAGAAACATAGGCACACAACACATGCAAGAGTTTTTTTGGTAAATTAATTCATTGACATAAGTGAATAGAGATGGAGAATTTTAAGCTCGGTAATGAAATGTGAAACAGGCACTGATCAACATGACACATGCATGGGACAAAGAAAAAGTCAGAGTCCCTGACAGGAGTCCAACCCATGACCTCCTGACCTCCCGCCCAGTGTTCAGGAGGTTGTGGGTTCAATTCCTGTTGGGGACCCAGACTTTTTCTTTGTCCCACACTTGTGTCATGTTGATCAGTTCACTTTTCACATTTCATTGACATACCATGGAGATTCATTACTACTCTCCAATATCTACTACTTTACTCTTCAGTTCAAAACTGGTGCCAATATCCCTGTTTGATGTCACTAGCCCCAGTCTCTGTTGCTCTCGGTCGTGTCCTGAATAATTTAAAGTTAATAAATTCATAAAAAAATCGTAGTTTTAACCAAAAAAACAAAACTTTTTGTGGCATTTTGCTCCATGCAATACAAAGATTTAATCCCCCTTTAAAAACGTTTGGGGGCCATAGGCACTTTAATCAATATCTGAATGTTATCCCTCACCTGGGGGTCACAGTTTTTTATTCCAAGGGCAACAGGGTCATCATGAGGTCCCTCGTAAAGCATCTCCATGCGGTACTTCTGAGCCCTCACTGGAGAAGGCAGATGGATGGTGATCATCTGAAGCAGGGCGTCTCCAGCTGGGAGCCACTTCTTCATGGTTACCTTTAACAGCGGTTTACCCTCAAGTTCTTTCTCCTCTGCAGATAGTTTAATATTCAACTTTCCATGCAGTTTAGCAGTTTCCTCTTTCTTGAAATTCATGATTGCATCAAACATCTAAACCAAGCACAGAAAATAAAGTTAAAAGAAAGTTCATGATCCTACGAATTCTTTCTCAATGACAGTGCTTGGTGCATGTTTGATTTGTTATTATCCAAGAAAACCATTGTTCAAAGAAGAAAGATTTTTAACAATCAGTGACACAAGACATTTATGACACAATATACCAGAATAGCTATTAAGAAAGCTGTGTTGAAGCATGTTCACTTCTTTTCTGTCTTGTTGCAATATATTTTTCTCTCTTGTCACAACTTATCTTGCAACTGAAGATGAAGACAACAGACTGTAGAAATATGATTTTTTTTCCAAAACTCCAAAGGATAGGCCCTTTGCAGCTCGGGTCATGTGACCAATTTTTTCCTAGAAATTTCTGTATTATGGGTTATAACTTGAAGAATGCCAGAAATGGAAAGAGTGCATCAAAAATACCAAAATGGCCAAGTTTGAGGCCCCTGGCATTAAAGACTAAGTTTATACGACCGTTTGATTTTTCGGAAAATTTAGAAGATTTGTATGGAAAATGTTGCTGGAAAGCAAGACCTTGCTCTCCAACAACTTTTTCCATACAAATCTTCTTATTCTTTTAAAAATTCAGACTGTCATAAAATCTCATTCTTTAATGATGGGGGCCTCAAACTTGGCCATTTTGATATTTTCGACACGCTTTTTCCATTTCTGGCATTTGTTAAGTTATAGCCCATAATTTTATGAAAAATAGGTCGTGTGATGGCTTAGCTGCGAAAGGCCTATTGCAACATCTTTAGCACTTTTCACTTGGCTTCCACTAAGAAGACCCCTTGGATAAATTGTGGTTCACTTTAAAAAAGACTTTCAGCACACATGCTCAGGGGATTATTTCAGAAGTATAGCAGAGCAGAGTGCTGCAAGGAATGCTGAATGCAGTAGTCATTTCAGTCAAAGCAGATGTTCTTTTTGATGCAATTTTGCAAAGTTGCTGCAAAATAATCCAATACTGATTGCCATATACCTCAAGCATTTTTGCAAATTAAATTCAAATTTGCCTAGCATGCTGCCCAGGTTCATACAGATTTAAATCATGCAACATTACACAGACAAGAAGTCGACGAGCTGTTCCAAGTGTTCTCTGTTTGAAGATTGTTGATTGAAATTTAAATATGCCCTTGACGAAATGCAAAAGTTTGTGTCCATTTGCAAGTGCGAAGAAAGCACCACACAGGAAAAGTCGTGGGAAAAAAGGTTTCAATCAAAGTGCTCTATAAGCAAACCCACCGATTTCCCAGTGGATGATGATTGACATGTGTGGCTTACGGGTTATTCTAGTTATACAAGTAACCATATTGACTTCTGGCAAAACTGGTTATAAAGAAAGACTTTTCATGCATACTTCATGGAGTACAAGAAGTGGCAAACCTCCACTACATGAGCTGCGTTGCTCTGATGGATTTACTCATTCTTGAATGAGCCATGCACTCTACATTGTAAACTCCTCATTGCCTTGCTTAATAAATTTTTCTTCTTGCCTGAAGACAAAAGCGTAGTCTGCTTTATGCACCTCAGCCCTGTTAGATCATGTGTGAATAGGTTGCGAATAAAATCAAAGCAACTCCGCTCGCCGAGTAGCTGCGAAAGATCTTCGGAAAAATCAAGGTTTTTTTTAAATTACAAATTATGAACGCACCACATGTAAACCATTAGATGCAATTTTAGGTTGATTACGCAAAACAGCAAGGTCATGTAACATCAAAACTGTGTTCTTGTTGGTTCCAACCTTGAAATAAGTACATGAAGCTACATGTGGATGTTCTTCACCGAAACATGGGTGGAACAAGAAAAGAAAAAAGACCATTGACTTAAAAAATGGACAGAAAAAAGAAACGTCAATGAATCCTGGGATCTAACTCAGGCCCACTAGATTGGAAGCGGGTGCTAACCAAAGTGACACGTAAGAAACCTTGCTTCAAGGTGATCTGACAGGGCCATGGAACCATACGATACTAAAGAAACCACATTTTGTAATATGACTTCATGATAAGACAAATTCACAAGCAAAATTCACCTCACCTTGTATATTGGGTCCAAGACAAACTGGTTAAACCCACGAACAAAGCCATCTCCTTCAGACTTGTTCCACTTCTTTGTTGACGGATTATAGAACTGGTCCCCCCATAGTCGTTTCATAAGCTTTGCTGGTTCAATCTTAAACTTTTGGCTATAAATTTCTGCAAACTGCTTTAGAGTAAATGCCCAGCCATGAAGTCCTGAACCAAATCCCACAGTACCTTTCTCAGGATACACCTAGATAAAAAAAAAAATGCATACGTACTGCAAGGTTAAGTCTGTATACCAGCCAAGTGGCCCACCAGGCCAGAGCTTATCCTGGTTTCCACAGCATGAAGCGACTAGGAGTATTTCTACTCTCCCCTGGATGGGATGCTAGTCCATTGCAAGATTACCCCCACCATTAATTTCAACAGTACCCTTTTATACACCTGTGAAGAGAGAGGCACTGTGAGAGTAAAGTGTCTTGCCCAAGAACACAACACAATGTCTCCGGCCAGGGCTCAAACACTGACCACTCGATCCAGAGACGACTGCACTAACCATGAGGCCACCACGCCTCCCCACAGGTAAATATATTAATATCTATTAAGTTCCAAAGAATACAAAAAGAAGTGTGAACACTAGCATTGTTTGGTACTGTATGTGATTGGAGCTAACCCTAAGGCAAATACAGATTTTTATGTTGTACAAAAAAAATTACAGTTAAATGTATCACTACTGAAAACTGACAAGCTCTGACCTGAATATTTCCCATTGGACCGTCTTCATCAGCATAAGTTGCCACAATCACGTTGATGCTCTCCACAATTCGTTGAAGGGTCTGGTAAAGATCTTCTTTCTCCAACTGAAGTTCTAGTAATGCACGATCCATTTTGTTCATGAAAAGAACAGGCTTAATACGTTCGCTGATAGCTTGTCGCAGCACTGTCTCAGTCTGGACACAGACACCTGACAAGTTAAGAAAGCAATGTTTTTGTAACATGCATAGCAAGGAACATGAAGAGAACAACTTGTAAGATAGCAATACCACTTTGTCAACCACCCTCTCAGAATTCAGCTCTGGATTATCTCCACATTTGCACAAAACAGATTAATTTGCCCACAAAATGATCAATTTATTTTTGATCCAGTGACCCAGAGCCACTTGTCAAGTGTACACAGTCAAACAAATGTTTTCAGTGTTTTGGTGTGAATATATAGCAAAGTGAGACTGTTCATATGGAACAGATTAGTAAGGACAGGGCATGAGATGTTCAGTGTTTGGCCCGAGTATCAAGGGCTCCAAGAATCACACAACTAGCACAGGTGCCAATTGAACATTTTTCTATCCAATGGTAAACCAATTTCTTGTGGAAAGCCCCAGGGATCAATTCTAGGGCCTTTATTATTTCTTAACTACATTACTGACTTGTTCTCTATATTGCTCTAAAGCGTGGATGTTTGCTGATGATACAAATGTAACCGTTACAGCAACTTGCTTTAGAGAGTTAGAAAATTTGGTTAATAATGAATTAGAAAATATTGGGCTGTGGCTTATTGCCAACAAGTTAAGTTTAAACCAAGTTAAGACGGAATATGTTTTTGTTTGCTCTAATCACAAAGCCGCCCAACTAACGTTTCTCTTCCGAATAAGACTGGGTGATGATCTGATAAAGAGAGTTAAAGCAGCCAAATCTTTAGGCATTCATATTGACGATTATCTATCATGGTTGAATCACAATGACCACATTGCTAAGAAGACATCTTAAGTCATTGCTGGATTAAAACTGGTTAGACCTTTTGTCCTGAACGAACTCTTGACTAAAATTTTTAAATCATTAGTTCTTCCCTACTTTTGATACCTGTGATGTTGTCTAGTCAGGTCTAAACAATGGCCTATCAGACAGACTTGAGAAACTCTACAATAGCTGTTATTGCAGTTGAGCCTGCAGCAAATATTCCTTTGAAAAAGACATACAAACAAGGCGAACTGGTCAATACAAAGCAGAATTGACCCTTTCACCTTGTTTATATGTCAAACTGCTGATAACTTCAATAACAGCTATTGGGCAGCTCCGATCATCACTCAACTGACTGGGAAAATAGATGTGCAGACATTTTGAGAATGCTTCAGTGGAATACTCTTGGAGTTTGAGGTCAACATCATAATGTGATCATAATGCATAAAATTATGCATAACAAAGCTCCTGGGTACCTTACGGAGGTCTTTAACCTGATTCAAGACAGCACTGCTTACTATCTCAGAGAACTGTAGCAACAATTTAGCAATGCAGAAACCCAAAACTGAAAGCTTGAAAATGAGTTTTTTATATTGTGGTGCTAACCTATGGAGTTTTCTTCCAAATGCAATGAAAGCAGAACAGTCTCTTAAGTTATTTCATAAATCTCTTTGCACACTCAGTCTCCACAATAGTAATTAACACTAGTAATTTTCTTCTATCATGAAATTTTGTAATTGTATTGTGTTTAGTAATTTCTTAGCGCAGCTTTCTTGGAAGCCAATTCTTTGTAATTGAAGAGATACTGTGTTGAATGAAATTGTCTGTCTGTCCATCTGTGATTAGGTACTGTTTCTAGTAGATTGCTTCACACTGAATTGATTTAACTCTGTGAAGTTTTGTTGACAACAGTACTAAAAATAGTGAAAGACCAACAGATGAATAAAACTCTCCTGTAGTTTTTCTGGTTCAAAATTAATAATCAATTTTTAACACCTACCACTAACGCAGTCTACAACAACAAGGGCACCATCAGTTACACGTAAAGCAGCTGTGACTTCTGATGAGAAATCTACATGTCCTGGTGAATCAATCAGGTTAATCAAGAAGCCCTTGCCCTCTCGTTCACCCTCTATAAATGCCAAATCTTCATCCCTCAGTTCATAGTACATAGAGATGGCCCTGAAATGAAGTAGAATTCTAATTATGTGGTGTCGGGAGTCAAGAATTTGCTAACAGAGAAATTTCTATAGAAAACACATGACTGCAGTACATAAAATAAAAAGAAAAAACCTACGTTGATTTGATGGTGATGCAACGTTCTTGTTCATCCTTCCTGGTGTCGGTAAACCTTGCTTCACCAGCTTTTGCTGATGCAATAATTCCTGCTTTGCTGACCAAAGAATCTGTTAGTGTAGACTTTCCATGATCGACATGAGCAATAACAGACATGTTGCGTATGTTATGCTTTTTGTCCATGATGGAACGGATCTATGGCAGGATCAGAAAAGGTTGTTATCAGCAATTTAGTTCTTAAACTGGTCAACTGACTGTCCTTTCTCAAGTTAAGTCAAAGATAGGTTGTCCCAAAAGAGCATATACAACAGTGTAGGTTACAACGAAGATCTTTGGTGTGGCCTTAGAAATTTTGCAGCATACCAGTGTGCAATTGAAAATTTTGGTGTATGATGGCATGCCCATATTTATTTGCTGGTGCTGATAAGGCGACTTGGCATGATAACTATGGCTTCCTAACTTCTCTTTTCCCTATATTGAATACTGTGTCCTGGCCAATAATGGGCCTCTTATACGATCTATTCAAGAAAATTGGAATTATTTGAGCATACCAATGAGAGAGAGACTGGGAGTATGGCTGTTCGTTAGCCCTGATAGGGTGGTGTTTAATAGCATTCTTTGGCAATAGACATTGGTTGCTTGCCAGGCGCATGGCGTGGAATTTAAAAAGCCTTGAAGTCTGGTCTAATTAACACAAGGAAAAGAAAAATTGAAGGATTCTGGTCCTTGCAGTCCAACAACGCCATCGTGCAAATCGCCTATTCTACCCCAAAAATTGTCATTTGCCATTTGTCAATGTTAAGTAGTGTGTACATGACAGATGTTTATTTTAAAAAAAATTCTACAACAAAGAGCCGTTACAGATTCTTGGACCGTAGACTAATTTCACATTCCCTTGGGATTTAATTTGTTGTAAAAGAAATTCCATTCTACTGCTGATCTTTTTGTTAGCAATTAGAAACGTGTTTATCCAGCGACAAGGCAGACAAATACATCAAATTATATTTAAATCAAGCTCGTTAAACGTAATGATCGCGAAAAATAGTCTGATAAGCACAGTTTGGAAACACGTTATTTGGCATAAGACGACTTTGATTCAATCCACAAAAAAATACCGTAAGCTAATCTAATAATATACGAAATCTGTGTTCGAAGATGTTGCCATGATTCTTCGGAAAACCTAACGATCTGGCGAAGTCCATAGTGTTATAAACCAAAGCACTCTTCTTGTCTTCAAATCCTAACTATTAAAGTTGACAATTATAAGATGTATCCTACTTCATCTTTTTTCTCTAAACTTCGGGTCCACGTTTCTCGCTCCGTAGACAGGCTTAAATCAAGAACACAATTTATACTTCGTCTTCACTTACCTGGTCTATCGTAAAGTTCGGCTGAAAAAAATCAATAAAGAATATCTTAGTGTAAGATATAACCAACAGCCCAGAATGAAGAATACAAATACTCATATGTACATCGCTTTTATCAAGCAGGAACCGGTCTAAAATGGCGTAGTAACTTTCTTCCGATACTGAATATTGTTTCTTATTTTTCGAAAATTACAGAAATCACCATTCAGTTCAAGTCACTGAATGCCAAGTTTTGTAGATTGAATACGATGGAGCCATGATGGTTACTCACCATGTTGGTAGCTCTGTTGTTTCTCTGGCACACAACACTGATGTACTGTTGCCCTAATGGCGTCCAGAGAGAAAAGGACAGAGACGGGGAGATTATTGCACAATCACGAGAAACCAACCTCGCTTTCGTGTAAATCTAGTGTAAATTTATTGTCTATCTCGGGGACTTGGCACGAGGAAAGGGACTCCGTTCTTTTGGTCACGTGGTCGGTGAAACTTCAGTTGACTAGTACAGTACCATAATCCTTTACTTTTTCTTTTTCCCACCTCGATGTGGTTTAACTAAAGATTTAAATAATAAAGGAGAGACAAAATGTAGTTGTAGACAAATGACGACATCCTGCAACTGTGCCATTCAACCCTATTTTGATTCTAGAAAATATCCCCTACTTGATCTCTATGGTTGGCCATTCGTTTCAAAATTACGACAGGGTATACGCGGGTTTTTCTGCCGCGTATACTTGTTTACATACGTTACGTATGGACTTTAAGCTCATATATACGACCATTTAGATCGCGTATATACGCATTTTTGAAGGGCCACATATTTGCGTAAATTCAAGCGCGGAGATATGCGAAATAAATGCCCAAATAGACGCGTCCTACAAGGACCCATATATACGCGTGCTAAAATGCGCGTATATGCGGGTCTCGGAAATTACGTTGTATATTTTAGCACGAAATGTGCCTTTGTAAGAGAACGGACATTCGTGTATGATAGCAATGAAAATTACTTTAACTAAAAGTCGTCAATATGGCGGCAGTGGTGAAATGCCTTGTCATAGTCTATGTGCTGTCTAATGTTTGTTACTGCAGCTCCCCCGGTGACTGAACTTCTAGAAACAGTTCAGCGTCTTTTGAATGACTGTTCAAGATTTTATCCTCACGCTAATCGTAACATGGCAGAGAACTTGATCGTTCGTCGTGAAATTACTGTAGATGCTGTTCACCGTTTAGAACAGAGGTGTCCAAGCGAATGCTGAAAGAATTCTGTCTCTTGAATTGCTGGTGAGACAAAATTCAATACTTACTACATAGCTGGGAAATGTTTGCAGTTCAGTTTGAACTTGAGTAATCGCAAAATACATATATCGTAAGCAGTGGAAGACATTTTTATAGAGAAAAATTAATATTTGTGTTAACTTTTAATCCTGAGTTAGCGTTAACCGGCTTTCGAACAACCCGAGAAATAAGACTGACGTGGGTTTTCCAATTCTGGTATCAGTGTCATGCTGGGTCATTTGTGAAGTAGAAATATCTATGTTCAGCATCAGCGTGTAAGGGAAAGGACGGTTTTTTCGAACTGACCCAGCAGGGTCTGATTTGAGGTGGTTCAATACCATCACAAGACGTGTTGACAGCGTCAGGGGACCTAATTCCCTCTGGCACATTGATGGACTACACTGTCTTATCAGTTGGAGGTTCGTAATACATGGTAATTTTGACAGGGCTTTAGACTTTAAGTTGTGCAACAAACAATTCTGCTGCGACTGGGCTCGCTCTATTCTTAGCTGCTGTGCAAAGTTATGG
>Ga0126338_10000256_pt1 | contig 25704 bp, 16 predicted proteins | sample OrbCmetagenome_2_FD_92529 | JGI IMG/M metagenome (GOLD analysis project Ga0126338, IMG submission 92529) | Coral microbial communities from Petempiche,Puerto Morelos, Mexico - Orbicella C C metagenome | ecosystem: Host-associated > Invertebrates > Cnidaria > Coral | place: Petempiche,Puerto... | reverse complement strand
TGTGGGTCACTAAACTATCCGAGCGCGCGTCCGAGCGCGGGAATGCGGGCTTATGTCATCAATGGTCGCTCGATTATCATTAGATGTGATTGAACCAAGCCAACCCGCCAAAACCCTCAGCCATGACATCACATCGCCCTCGCGACTGCATCAACTCTTATTTGAATGTGAAAGAGGTAGCTGTACTTAATTTAACCACTTGATTTCTAGGTTACAAGAAATTAACAAACAGTTGTTTTTTCTTTTAGGAGACAAAGTCAAGGTTAAGATTGCCATTGGCTTTGCCATCGCTTGCGCTGTGCTCTTACTAGGAATCTTCATATTGTTGTTGTACAAGGTGTTGTGGTTTCGATCCAATAGCAATGGTACGAGCAAACCGCCAGCCAAGGCCGTCGTACAGGGACGCGCGCCAAGTGTGACGGAACAAGATTTTCGGCGGACCCGCCAGCAACGCAGGCACCAACCTCTGATGAGATCCGACAGCTCTGCGTCTGAGATCGACTTCGATAATTCTTGGCTGAGAAACAACAATCTGACCTCGTCTGAATCAGACAGCAGCACCGAGCCAAGTCTAAACTTAGGAAAACTCGAATTTAACATCAGTTATGATACAGAGACAGAGTGTCTGCGAGTGACGGTAGTGGCCGCGCACAATCTACCGTCAATTCACAGCACGAGTTACGTGGAATTGTACCTGTTACCGGAGAGAGTGGAAAAACACCAGACAAAAATTCATTATTCTAACTGCAGTCCTGTTTACAATGAAGAATTCCAGTTTGATATTGGATTTTCGGAGTTGCCGGAGCGTACCTTGCAATGCTGTGTGTATAGTTACGACGGATTTTCTCGGCATCAGTCCATTGGGGAAGTTTTTTACTCATTTGACGAGGATGATCAATTGACTGAGTATTCAGGTGTATCACTGTGTAAGGATATCAAGAGAGATGTGTTTTTGATGAAGGTCAGTTTTGTAAATAATTCCAACTGCTTGTTTATCATTTTATTTGAGGTCTGAACAGGTTGATCTCTTTAATTCGAGAACATTCTAATTTTTAAGTTTTTACAACACTTGTAAGCTACCCTTGCTGGTCGATGAAAATGTTTGGGCAGAAAGTAATGCTGTTTTGTTTCGCTGTAAAATTTAATAGTTGTAACATGATCAGCTTGTTTGCTGTTTTGCCTGATTCGTGTAAATCACAAATTTAACTTTCAGAAACTGATTTTGAAGGAGCTACCTCCTGGTTTGTGCATCTTGAAAAGTTTAGCCTAAATTTTAACTTCCTCATCCTTAACCTTTATGATTTATTATTATCTACTTGTATCTGGTGTTTTTCGATCTTAGCCAACTACTATTTTCAGGTTGCCTTAAATTTAAAAGGTAATTTTTGTACGTGGCCAAATTTTATTGCTTAGTAAACATAGCATTCATGTCTAAATGAACTTCCACCACCGGTTCCTTAATTGTATGCAGACTGTGTTAACGTTTCTGTCTCATTGTTGTGAATGTTTTTTCCATCTCGTTGTTTTAGGAGGATAGTCCAACCCGTGTAGGGGAGGTGTTGGTGTCACTGTGCTATCTCCCTACCACCAACAGACTCACATTTGTGGTCCTGAAAGCGAGACTTTCAAAAAGCACATTTCCAGATGAATTGCCAAGTGAGTTAATATTTTTTATATAAAAATAGTGTTTGTTTTACAATAGTACGAGTAGTCCTAAATACGAGAAATTTAGGTCTTATTTACGCGCCCATGCACACGAGAATAATTGGTTTCAATAAGATCTGCATGGGTATCTTTTGTGGAAAATGTGTTATTCATTTGGTAAGACCGTAAACTTTACTAGTGAGTCCTGTGGTATCATAAATTTTGGGTGTCCTCTCTACGTATAACATTTTCGTATCTGTGACCACTAGTTCTTTTGTGTTTTTTGTCACCTTTGGAGGGAGGAAAAAATAATAAACAAAATAATTTTTTTTCGCCTGTTCGCTGGGTTATGTTTAATTAACCTGTTTAACTTCTTATTTTGACCAATATCTAATAACAATGCACAGTCAAGCAGAGACGTAATAAGAATATCGCCGAAAATTAGCGAGTGGGGAATGTTTTTTCTTGATACACTACCACTGAACTCTCCGCACGTGCATTTTAGTATTAAAAGAAATTTTCGACGATAATTAACCTAGGAGAGTCTACAGAATCAATATAGCCAAGGTAGAACTTTAATATATCGAAATTGACCTATTTAGAAGTCAAAGGGTTCACCGAAAAAAAATCCTTAGGTATTAACGCTTAATTCATTCGTAACCTGTACAAATACATGTTTAACAAGTCTCAGAAGATCTAGGTACTATTCATAGCAAAGTCTGTTGTTAGATTTAATGAAATTCAAAACTCACTCAAATTCAAAACTCACAAACATGACCTTTTCACGCCCGTTCTTAACAGCTCTACCTTTTTTTGTGTATTTATTCATTATTACTTCCCTTCAAAATCAACCAGATTTATTTGATATTTTTTGACCACAAAAACACAACAATTGTCCCAATGTAAGGTCTCTCAGCTGGAGTATTTTGTGAAATGTTTTAATTTCTTGCGGCGCAATAATAATGTAGAACTGTATTTTTATTCATCTTGTTTGTCCCCGCAGGCCAATTCATCTGAACGGAGTTATTATCTATTGTTTTAAAGTAATTAATTCATATTTCCAATGAGTCGTTGCCACGTTATATTGTAGAAGCAAGCAATTCAGATATTGCCTTATTCCAAATTCTTTGTGTACACCTGACTTCTTAAGCAAAAAAAAAAAAAACTTCTAGCTTTCGAGAAGACCCTTTTTAATCAGAGTTTTATTTTTGGAAAGAGTACATTTTAGTGGTACGCGGTTCTTGGCATGATTAATATACAATATTAACAGCAGGTACAAACTCTTCCCTCCCTTGATATGTTAAACGTTCGTCTGGTTTAGTCCTTTTTTTATTTACCGAGTTGGCACGAAAATATTCAATCTTTCTTCGTTTGCACGGAGATCTGAAGCTGTGGAATACCATTTATGCCAAAGTGTCGTGCACCTTGATAGTTCTAGAAAGAGAACTTAGCATCACTTCGAAATTGGTGGAAGATTCTTGTTTCTCTCGAAAAGATGCTTAATTTTTAATTCATTGGCATTTGTTACACCCTTGCAACATGAATGTGAGCTTCATTTCGCATGCAAGTATTAAATTTCTGACTGTAATGTTTTGTACTTTCTTTTCATTTGAAGTATAACTTTTGCGGTTTTTCTCCTCAATATTACGGTGGATGTATTTTCATCAAATTGCGTATGCCATAAGCCAATATCAGCAATTTATTATATTGTAGTTCTCGCAAAGCATTTGTTCAGTAAAACCTGGAAGGAAGAGTTTCCATTTGTTTGTCCTTCGTTTTCGCTTGACTGCAAAATTGAAGGGTAACATTAAACTGTAGGAACAAAAACTTAAAAACCACATGATTCCGTTTTATTCATCAGCCGCCGTGGTGGGTTGCGTACCTGAACCTAATCTCTGTCGAACACTGTTTCTTATAAATTGCAGTGCCTCCGTGCTTTGGGTCATAAATTTGTCTAATAACGTCAAATCTCCACGGCTGCCTGAGTTTGAAGGTAAATGGGTCAGATTTCGCTTTCTATGATTTCTTGAATGTGACAGATCTGAGGTAGAACGTGTCCTTCTACCTTGTAAAGGTGGCGTTCGCTTAGCCAATCCCTCAGCCGTCGCAACTCGAAGATCCCATTGACTAGCTGCTGTGGAAGTTGGAAACCGGTTGGATCTCAAACGATGCGTTTGCCGCGAGGTTTCCTCGTTAATTCTTAAATTACTCCTCGAGAAAAGTTTGAAATCAAGTTGTGCCACCTCTGGCAGTCTGGCATACTCAGACAGAAGTTGAAAATCGTCGTCGTCGTGCGATGGTTTTCCATTCAACACGCGCTCGGACCGCAATGCAATCAAAAGCGCTTGCTTCTGTGCTTGAGACTGGCGAAGCTGGGACTTCACCAGCCTGATCTCCGACGCTAGTTCCTGATGTCTGTTCCTCATCTCATTCACTGTGTCTTCTAACGTTTCAATGAACGCTCTACTTTCTTCAAGGCTATCGTGCGGTCCGGGTGGATCGTCGAAGCAAAAGAACTCCACAGCCGGCCGTGCTGATATAACGTCTTGTCTTATGATAACGTTGTCGATGTACTCTTGAAGTCCTTGCTTTCTCATTTCGATGAAAGCAGGATCAAAATTGTCCCCAAAATACTTTTTAGGTGGAAGGATGCCGTGAAAATCGTTGAAGAGCTTTCTCAATCCTTCGTCCAAGCGAACGAAGTCGGAATATCGTCGGAAAACATGCCAGCTTCGCTCTCCTGCCAGTTGCACAAAGATCTGGTACACCGTAAATCGTTTTCTTGCTTCCACAACTTCGTAGCCGACGATCGGAGCGTGAATGTCTAATTCTTCAATCGGTTGAAAAGATTCAAATTTATGATCGTTGTCGTCGATATCTGTTCCTGTGTGTTCAGCCATGTGCATTGTTTTTGAAAAAAAATAATATTCTTACTGTTGTCAGAACCTCTGCATTAGCTTCTCGGCACCATTGTATATATTGCATCGTGTCACGCTCGAGTACATTTCAGTTTCGACTCAGGTGTCAAGCACATTTAGATGTTGTGTTAGGTGTTTTTGTTTTATTTTGGTCCTCACTCGTGGACAATTTCAATTTCCAATTCAAATGAGACTGCAGTTCACTTCACTGCACATGTAACAATGATCACATGCAGCTGCCATTGTGCTCAACCGCTGATCATTAAAACGCCTATCCACAACTCTTATCCAGCAGTGAATAACAGAAAAAGAAAAGATACTTTTTCAGAGAAATCCATTTTAAGGACTAAAATCTGTTAAGGTTCGCAGTATTATTTTTTAAGCGAAGCATATTTACTTTTTAACTTTTAATGGGTTTCTTGACCAAAATCCATCTTTCAGCTGGAATAACAATAAACTGTCTGTCTTTCAATATTGAAGTTTTTACTGACTCGACAAATTATCTCGTACTTCGTAACAAGAGAAGCCTTGTCTATTTTCAATTTAAAGAGTAATTTTTGAAAGAACTGATTAATCTTTATGGAAATTAAGCTTTTCTATGGAAAAAAAAAAGGAAAAAATAGTCATTTTAAAACCCCGTTTTCAACCAACCGAGGGCGTTCTAAAATTAAACCGTTTTTGTGTCAATCTAAGGACGGGTTGTTTTTCGCAGGTTACCTTTATCACATGTCAATATTTACCCTGAACTTAAATCCCTATGGAAACAACATGCTCTCTTACATTTGTAAGGCTACCAATACAATTTGTAAGACGCACAAGTAATTAAATTCGTGTCACTAAATTAAGAACATGAAAGTTGTGAAACGTGTGTGCGAATATCTGAAACAAACGAATGTCTGAAAGATAATGCATGTGTATGCTTACATGTATGTAAACTGATCCTAGCAAGAGCATGGGGCATAGCCAACGATCCCTATCCTCTGTAACATATAACAAACCTGGTGAAGCCTGGATGTTGAAAACGTTACCAGGTCAGCTAAAATGGTTCTACGGTTGAACCATGAAAGGACGTTGAACAACATTGAAGACCCGGCCGAAATCGGCCATTATAACAATAGAAGTGTATAAATTAAGCGTTTTTCCTCCGTATCTAGGACATTTTTCAGCGACCCAAAACCTCGATCATGAGACACGTGTACCCCTCTATTTATATAAATCTCTAGTAAATATCTTTCCGGAAATCCTCAAAAAAATTAAATATCACACAAATTTAGAAAATATCTAGAAAACCCCTCAATATTTCAGTTTTGTTTAAAAAAATAAACCGATTTTGAATAACCTTAAGCCAAATATTTCAAAATTTTCCAATTTTTATTGCAATAATAAGGGTAAAGGAAAGGATTCAGGCGCATCGATGTTACCATTGGTTACCAGCGTCCGCCATTTTGGATGATTGCTGCTTTATTGCTTTTAGTGATATGGGAGACATTTTGCACGTGGGATTGCTGAAATGGATTGTTCAGGCTTAGAACTGAGTATTGGTGCAAGAAAATAGCGAGGAAAACACAGGGCTCAGCCATAGAAAAGCTCTGAGTATTTCTAGATATCCTTAAATTCTCAAAATATCTCTATTTTCTAAATATCTCGGAAACTTCTAAATATTACAACCCACCTAGACGGGGAGAGTGAGTGTGTGTGTGTGTGTGTGTGTGTGTGTGTGTGTGTGTGTGTGTGTGTGTGTGTGTGTGTGGCGGGGGGATGCCATCCAGGCTGGGTTACACTAAGTCTGTTACAGGTGGGTGTTCTATTTTTCCTGTCGCATTACCAGTTCACATTGGTGACTTTCTGTTAATATATAGTGTCCGTATTGTAATGCAGATGAAAGTGATTGGCGTTTAATCTATTATTCTTTTAAATCCCTGAAGGTCCATTTGTCAAAGTCTCCCTGATGCTGGCCGGTCGGCAAATGAAAAAAACCAAGACCTCTGTAGCAAGAAACACCCTACTTCCGGTCTATAACGAGGCGTTCGTCTTTGATGTCCCAATCGATCGCCTAAGTGACGTCAGCTTGCTAGTGCGCGTGCTCGACTCATACCACGAAGATGGGAGGCGGCCTCAGACCCGAACCATTGGCAAGACAATTGTAGGACCTGATGCCCAGACAAGCATTGGTTTGCATCACTGGAACTGTATGATGACAACTCCCAGGAAACCCATTGCTCAGTGGCATCCACTGGTAAAGTCGTGACTGACGATCAAGAATATCATCAGAAAATTTACCAGTAACGCTTCTGTGACTAAATGTTCTTTTCAGTCCCAATACCTCTGGTTTTTTTGTTACCTCGGTAAACTGGACGCGAACGAGGTCAAATGTTATTTAAATACAATATGATAGCGCTCGAGGTTCGATTGCTCTTGTTGTATATATACCACTGAACATTTTGAAAATCAAGTTAAATACAATTTCAGACCTGACCAGAAGGGTCAAATTAATGGTTCAACAAATTTCTGAAAAATGAATGTAATTTATTGGGGTATTTTTTGAACTTTTTTTTTTTAACTGTTTATATTCTAATATATATACTTGCATATCCAGCGTAATGTTTGGGTTTTATAAAATATTTTGCTATAGCCAAAGTTTTTGAACGACATAAACGGTAAATTTGATGAGTTACTGCTTTTAATTAAATGAATTCAGTTGGAGTTTTTCGGGGAACGGTTTGTAAGGTATCGAAATATTTGCTATTTGAAACAACTTCTTTGATGTACCATGTGATAATTTGGAGAAGAAAGTTTGGTCCAAGGACCGCATCTTATCGGTTATGTGGTCGAGTAACTGAGAGATTGGGAAAATAGACCAAACAACGAAATTTATTGCCTGGTTGTTAGTTTAGTTATTTATGTATTTATATGATTTACAACTGTATTTACACGTTGGTTTAGCACTCCGAAACAAATCTTTTGCAAACTGCGCTCTGCAGTATCCTGATCAGCGGTCTTTACAATCAAGAATCTAAAACCCGGAAGAGATAGTTACATCGTTCAATGGGTTACAATTTTTTTCTGTTCTTGTTGACAGAAAGCAAAATAAGAAGAAAATCTCGTTTAAGTTTGTAAACGTTTTTTGCCAGTAGTTAGTCAACAATTTGAATTTGTATGCGAATTTTGTATGTAATAAAGAACTTTCGATGTGAACCGTTTAATCTAGTAATACTTTGTACATTGAAGCTATCGCTCGCGATGAAAACCTCAAACTCCGGCGTGGCCTAATTGTTAAATAAGACACCCTTCAAGACGACTGAATAATCCCGTTTCTTTCCTCGTTTAAACACACCTGAAATCTTGGTAGGTTTTGGACTGCAATCCTTTTTAGTGTCTGCTAAAAAAACTAGACTCCTCATCCGAGATTTCTTAGAGTAGTGGTCAAACACGGCTGTACCTCCGGTCATCCACTTGACTTTCGCTCAAAGAAACCTCGGGCTCGTGTTAGCGGTCGCTATATATTATTACTATCGTAACTTTTCTATTTTAAAATAAATTATGAACAGACAATTTAACATAACTATGATGTCCCCAAAATCTCTCTAATGTCACGAGCTATGACCAAAGTCATCTTCCTCAACTGAATATTTTCCCGACTATGCTGAAGGTGGTCAGTTGACAATGGACCTTTAAGCCTAGGATCCCAGACAAAAGTAGTTCGAACATTTAAGCTGGATCACATATTCCCCTCATCAATGTTGGAAAATGTCGCGTTTTTTTTAACTAAAAGGGAAAAGAAAACCAATTTTCTACATTGTATGTAGGGGGAGGGGAACAACTTGCTTGGTGTCCCAATATTTTGTCCGGGATTGTAGCTTACAACACTGAGTGTGAAGAACACCAGTAAAGAGGTTACTCTAAAAATATCATCTCAGGTGATTGAAAGACAGTTATAAGTCGTACACTTGCTTTGACGGCTGAATATTCAAATACATGTCGAGAGACATTTTTCAGCCATTTTAAAACTCTTAGTTCGGCTTTCGATTGCAGTTATGACTTCCTGTTCCGAAGGCATGTGTGGCATTCAGTGCCTTTGCAATACTCTTCCTGTTCTGATAGCAGCGGGTCTCGGCTGCACGTGATAATATGCTTGCTGCATGAGTTTATCTTCCAGTATTGCAAAAAAACGTTAATCCAATTGTAGTGCCAACCATAGAAAGTTCTGTCCCATTATTCTTCGGTTGATTTCCTGCAGAGCGCTGGGAAATCTAGACAGCAGTTCTGGTGGAACCGTGCTTTTGCCTGCTTGCTGCTTTGTTGATGTCGATGACAGACCTGCCCGCAAGCGAGGCATTTTTTTGTTTCTTTTTCTTCTGTTTGGCGTTCTTGTCACTGCTGATCGTTGTTTCTCGGGTTTGAAACTCAGCTTTCGTGAATCTGTTCCTGAAATTTGATTCTTGAGAAAAAAAAATACTTGTTAGCAACTTTGTTCTTAGCTTTTTAACCATCTTCAGTCTAAATTGTCTGTGGTCTTCTGTTAGTTCAGTGTTCACAACACTGAGAACTAAGAGATAAATAACTTCCGTGTCCAGTTTCGAGGAAAATCTCACAGGTGCTTAAAACCAGGGTCGCTAGTTTCGAATTTCTGTCAACAGGAAGTTTTAACTATCTTAGGTTGACGGCTTCTTCAGACGATCGTAGAAGGGAAGAGCAAGACTACGATAGGAACTTGTGCGACTTGTGTCCCTTCCACGATACACGAATTTTATTTCAATACAAATTTAAGGTAGTTATACATTAAGCTTATGTCTCCGAGCAAAATATACAACACAAGGTACTCTTACCAAAACTATAATGAATTTTATCTTATGACTAATTCCGACTTTGTCAGACACTAAGATTGTCTAGGCTATGGATCTCATTCTTAAACTCGTACAACTGGGCAGGTTCGCAAATTGTTTGAAAGAGAATTCTACCTAGTTTTGCTCATAAATAACTAGACGAGTCGAGGTACGAGACCATGAGTAGTAGTAGTTCGTGGCTTGAGAAGAGATAAGATGTGGCTTCCACGAAAGTTATAATTTGCAAGGCGGAGGTTAACATGTTAAAACGTGACTTCTACACACTGAGTAAAATCAGCATAGTCTGGGAAGCACTGTACATGTTTTGCAGTTCTAAGAGCTCATTGTCTCTTATATAGGTAGAGAAAATAATTACCTTCCTTTCTTGAAGCGGCCGCGTCCGCTCGCGGATTTCCCGTAATTCTTTCTTCTCTCTTCTATTTTCCAGACGAGAATAAAGCTTTGCACGGTATTCTATTAAAACGAAGACGATAATTCATTAGAACAGTTCACTTGTTTCACATTTTGATTCCTGTGGACATCACATGAAGTAAACACTATTTAAATGTACCTGAAAAACGTTTTCCACCAATGTATCGGTTGGCATCTTCGAGCACATGGCCACACACGCATGATCTTGATGATTCTGTAATCTGCGAATGAGATAATTTGATAGTTATGCTCATGCCTGAGACTTTCATAATTTGAGATTATCGGCCACTGTAGTTCACTGGCACTCGACGGACACTATGTATATCTCCGACACTCGGCCTCAGTGATAAGGTACACATGATCTATTTCCTGTAATGCTGATTTTCTGGTTAAATAACATTTGACCTGGAAAGCCCGATTCTTCGCAAACGGAAATTGACTGAAGTAGTTTCTAGCGAATAGTTTTATAATTTTACCCGCTTCAATAATCTTTAAATTTCAAAAGAAAAGTTTCCTCAGAAAGAAAGGGATATTGCTGAGATAGACCAAATCTTTTACTCGAGATCGTACAAGATTCAAGGATCTGCAATCTGACTGACATTTGAAACGATAGCAGACCCCTTCCGCATAGTTCTCAGAAATGCCTTTGATCGCATTGATGTCACACACCAGTGTCCGTAATTTCCGCACGGAAAGTTTGAAGATTTGCATGCATTCGTAATTACTTTTATTGCACAGCGAACCAAACGATCTAATTCTAATACTTTGATGAAATGGATAAACTCAGTTGTCGTTATGAAAACAGCAGAGTGTGATTCAGCTCGGAAATGTCTCATCACCACTGCATCAGCTGCATCGATCGATCTTGCGAACTGAACTGCAATTTCTGCGGCAGTGTTTAATCGAAGTAATACGCCGGACGCTTCATACAAAGCAGGTCGCAGCCGTGCGAGCGAATTTAAAATTTCAAAACATTATGTAACTGGAATAAATTTGTAATGGACGGCCGGAAACAAGTCGTAATAATCATTTACTGCAGCTCTCGAGCAGCTTTCGGGTAGCTCGTTCTTATGGTTACCTACCAGTATATTGCAGGCAAGACACTGTCGAAGCACCATTATGACTCCGCTTTTTTTCGTCTTCTTCAGCTGCAGTGTTCGTTTTAAGCCTCCTTTGCTTGGCAACGTTGACACTCCTCTGTGACAGTGTTTGCACCTTTATAGCTGTGGCCAGCCACGTGTGACGTCAGTTTCAAAAATAGCAAGAGCCACTTGACAACCGTGACGTATCAAGATCGGCATTATGACGAAACAAATCTATATTCATCACACTCTCTCGAGTCTTCTCTTGCAGTAAACATTCAAGGCATTTAATTCTGTCACGGTTGTCGCAATATTCATCGCATTCAGCAAAATTAAAGCTGAAACACACTAAAACGAAAACAGGCTGTGTTTGTGATCCATTTTGAGAAAGGTATACTTAATTAGTCACGGGAACACAAAAATAACAACAGATTACGGATTGAATATCACAACGTTGAGCTGGTCCTATTAGCGGTATCTTTTATAATCCTCTTACGACGCTGACTAAAACGGCAATTGAATACTTTTATTGTATAATACTGTACAAGTTAACAGGTTTTTAAGGACGGTACAATTCTCTTCAGTTCCGATTAATGATGTGCATTTAACAGTGACAACGATAAAGCAACTAGTCTTACGTATTTTAACTCTGTTCGCCATTCCGTGTCAGCAAACAGACATTGAGAAGATAGGTATGTATCATGGAAAAGAAGACAGTTTGCACCTGTTATTTCCCGAAAACCTGAAACAACAGGCGAAAAAAACCAGTTGGCGGCCTTGCAGACTCAGAAGTCGGACCGAGCTAGTTAGAATGCAACCAGTCCGGCATAGCAACAGCCCGGTATGCAAGACAATAACATCAACAAACAAGCAGAGAGCAAATATTGTAAGTGTGTGAGCAAGAGATTATTGAGCATGAAGAAAATACACGTGGCAAAAGCTGGATTGTCTCCCTATATAATTTGAAAACGTATAAATATATTAGCTCTGGCACCTTCTGTCGTAAGTTTCACCACATTTAAACCTATTTCGATGTCTCAAGCCAGGTTTAGCTAAGTTTGTTGCTAGCACTGCGTTTAAAATAACCGTGACGACAGAGAATGACAGAGCTCTTAAGCTTGCTAGAGTGGGCATACGTGTTTTGTGGCAACGTGTACTGGAGAAATTCATTGTCATTCCAGACACACGTTATAATAGTCATTGCTAGTCTGTACTAGATAAAATGATAAATAAAAAATAATAATAAATCATTTTATTAAGTGTCGAAGTGTTTAGCACTAGTGAACTGAAACAAGCACACAAATATTTTAAATTGAACAGAAACTTGTTAAAAATCTCAACTGGTGGGAGGCTGACCAGTTAGCTACGGTTACAAAATGCGGAGGAGTTGAATCTGGGACCACCAAACACAAATTCATCTAGTGGCAGGGAGGAGAAGTTGAACTCGGGACCTCCGGATCACAAATGCAGCGCTCTTGACCATTACGCAACGCTGAGGATCATTTAAGTCTAAAATAATCGCTACGGTCAGCTCCTGCTACGGTTCGACTGGCGAGACAACCGAAAATTCACTGACATGTTTTCTACAATTGCTTTTTCTCTTCCTGAGTATATTGAGCAGCGAATTTGATTTTCAAACCTTTCATAGTTTATTCCTCGCCGGTCCTAAAATCACCTGCAAATAATCCATTCTTCCTGCGCTGATGAAGGCTATTTAAAAATAAACTACTTACGAATCTGATGGAACGTGCTTTAACACTAAAGGGATGCTATGGATTTCTGATATTAGAAATAACTTAAATCGGGGAAAGAACCTAACCCGACCACACGGGAATATACTTATAGATTTCCGGTTTCAGATGAAAATAACTTAATAATTTATGAAGTCTTTTATGACGTTTCCATTTATAAATGGTCACGGTTCACAGATTCTGCTGAATAACGTTGCGGTATTCCTTTACTGTGCAAAATTTGGAGTTTCCATTTGTCACCTCCTCTAGACGGTGCATTCAGGAAGATGCCTCCTGCTGATACCAACCCGAAACTATACCAATTTAAATGTAGACTCTCTCGAATTGGTTATCCAGTTCCATTTCGTGGATTTCTTGTCACGGCATCTAGCGGCTCTGAGCCTTTCCTACTCTAATTGTAAACCTAACCACATGAAGTTCTGTCCCATTATTCTTCGGTTTATTTCCTGGAGTGCGCTGGGAAATCTTGACAGCACTTCTGGTGGAACTGTTACACTTTTGACAATTGCACGATGTGGTTTCAGTGTACACGATGACTTCCGTGTGTTTTTTCTATTTGATGTTTTTTTCACCACCGTTCCTCGCTTGACCGGCTTAAAGTTGGTGCGCTCTGATACTACTTGCATTTGGTCCTGAAGAAATTAGACGAGTAACAAACAAAGATTATTTCTGTGTTAAGTTTACGCGCTTCCTTTGCTTCTGTTAAGGAGATCTAGTAATAAGCAACAGTTGTGTACGAATATAAGGTTGATACCCGAATTGTCTGGAAACAGAGCCATATGACAACCCAATAAAGCATAACCGAAATCTAATTTCTCGCTAACATACTTTGATAGATTAGCGACAAATGAACAACTGTGTCAAAAAAAGGGGCAATTTAAAGCTGTACGGAGAGTTTATGTCTTAGCGATAAATGGCTTCCGCCGGTATTAGAAATATTTACCTCGGGTTCTTCATGTGTCTTTTGCCGTTTTGCTCTCGGTGGATTATATTTTCGTTCCTCTCTCTTCTTCTTTTGGGTTTCCAGACGAGAATACAACATGGCGCGATATTCTAGTGAAAAAAACGCCTAGTGAGGTCAGGCCGGCCAAACTAACGCGTTTTCGCTTGAAAACGCATAGTATTCAATGCGTTTCGCCCATCGTCCACACTAAAACGCTCCGTGAAGCTTTGATGAAAATGACGACCTTCGAAAATGCTTTCAAAAGTGGATTGCTTTGAAAACGCATTGTTTCTAGTGTGGACAGGCGAAAACGAAGACTTTTGAAAACGCTGCGTTTTCCTGCGTTCTAGTGTGGACGATAGGCAAAACGCATCGTAAAGTCTGCACAGTTTTCGAAAGAAAACGCATTAGTGTGGACAGGTGAAATCAAAACGAAAACGCTAGTGTGGGCGAAAATATTTTGCTTCGTTTTGGTTGAGACGAAAACGGATACTTATAAAAAACGCATCAGTGGGACACGGGGCCAAGTGGGGTTTACCAGCGGACGTGTTTTGCGGTTTGCGGTGTGTAGTAAATTTTTTTTTTTTTTGAAATGTTATTAAAATACGTTTTTCACAGTAAATTCCGATCCACTATTTCAGTCAAAGCAAAAAAGAGAAACGGTGTGATGTAGAAAAAAAATTCTGTGCTTCATTACAGAACCATAAATTTGATCCCTAAAAACCTAAAAAAATGTTTCAGGTAATAGATTTGTAGATCAAATTTTAGCGAGACTGTCTTTTTGACTTCATACTGATCATAATACACTACATTTTTTGGCGGAAGTTGATTAAAACGATTTCACCGGCAAATTTTGGGTAAGAAAATCTTAAAGGGTGACTGTATCTAACCACCACATCAAGAGTACTGCTCAAATTTGATCAGGAAAATCTGTTGTTTGAATTACGATATTATTGTATTTACCCTGAATTTCGTGCCATGTTTTTCGTTCCGTTTTAAAGATAGTCCACGATTTTTCTGAGAACAGGCATAAAAATATTTATCTCAAGCGGGGGAGAGGAAAATAAGCGTTTTATAACTATATAATAAAATTTGAATACCTGAAAATCGTTTCCCGTCAATACAGCGAGTCGCATCTTCGAGGACGTGACCACACGCACACGACCTTGACAATTCTGCTATCTGTAGATTGAATCATTCGCCAAGCAGGTTAATCCTCCAATTAGTTTTTATAGTTATTTTCGATAGAGACTGGCCTCCCTACAAGAGGAAGGTAATCCAAAACTATAAAAAAGTGCTGAGTTTAAAAAGGTAAGGATAAAACACCGAAGAATTAAGAAGGAACGGTGAATTCTAACTGAAAGATACGTCACCGACCTAATCGCTAGTTATATGCGCGGAATTCATTTCTTTTTTGGAAGATTTCTCTTTTTGGGAGAAGACCCCAGAATAATAGACTGCAATTGTATAAGAACGTCTAAGAGTATAACAAGTCAAAAACTGAGCAACGATCGATATTGGTTAAGACTGGAAATGATTGACACAGATTACAACGACGACCGACGGACTCGGAAATCTTTAAGTTAAATAAGCCCTTCGTGACGTGTGGGTTATTACACTTGACAATTAAAGTTTGACTTCCACAGAGCACAAAATTCTTATTTTTTTTCTATAAATGAAGTTAGTTGAAATAAACAATAAATGAAATACGTTTAAGCTATCCTGGTTGTCTCAGCATAGTTTTTGATTCTAGGCCGCTTTAAAATGAATAAAAACGTTTTGATCGCCACTTCTATGGTATGATCCTGAGCTCTTCCGCTCGTATTTTAGATGTAGATCTTCAATGAAACATAAGGCTTTAATCCTGTAAATGCCTTTTGACAGCCTCTTGAAAAGAAACAAAATACACTCAGATTTGTTGTTCATAAATGAACACGAAAGCCGTGAACGGCAGAATGTCTGATACTACAGACGATGTGCCTTCCAATTTCCTTTGGGAAACTGATACGAAAGTATGTAGTTTTACATTCTATTATGTCCAGCGAAACAAAATTGACGCGGATGTACCTTCAGTTCAGCGAAATGGCAAGTTAATGCGACAAATTCCGTGTTCATCATGGAAAGTAGTTCAAAGTCTGATCGAGATTGACCAAAACTGGTTTCACTTACCAACAAATTACAGGCGAGACACTGTTGAAGTACCATGACTCAGACTGAAGTTTATTTCGTGTCCAGTTCACTAATTATAACGAAGTTTTCCTCTCGACTTCTTTGCTTGATGTTGATGTTGGTTTATTTCGATGTTGCCTGCGTCAATTTATATTGAAACGGTAACGCAGTGTGACGTCAATCCCAAAATAGGCATCCGCCGGATAGCCCCATTGTGATGCACCCAATCGCAAAAAGACGAATATGTTTAGCAGATTGCTAATACCTGCGTTTTGATAAAAGGAGCTAAGGCAAAACAAAACGAAAAAGAAGACAGAAAATATATCTATATACGGCGAGACAGAATTATTTTTAAAGGTTTCCAGGGATCCTATTATTGAGAGTTTGGAGGGCTTCGGTCAAACTGCAACCAAGCGGAGTGTGGTAGGTTATATATTTCATATCGCGTTTCAACAACAGCGGCTGAGTTTTTCCGCTATACTGAACAGTAAACACATTTCTGGTGCATGATCAGTTTCAAAACAAGCTTTATTTCCATTAGTTTTTCGCTGAGCGAAGTTTTATTTCAGCACATTTTATTTTGGTGCTTGTTTGCATGCATGCCATTTGGTGTGGATGTCTAAGCCGCACGGAGGTGAAGTAAATTGTCATGTATTATGCATTGAAATTTATGCAGATTTTAGACTTCGGGGGACTGAAACTCGGCTTTAGAAAACATCACAATGGCAAAACGAAACATGCTCGTCGGGCTGTTTACAAACAGGAAACGCATGCTATGATGACGGGGGAAAAGGGGGAAAGAGGCTTCCATGAACAAGAAATGGAGCTAAGTTTTAGTTTTCAGGTTTTTCGGGGAAAATGACTTAATTTGGCCGATTAATTGTCAAATTGATAACAAAACTAGGAAAATTGATCTACATCTAAGATAGAAAAATCAACTTTCTGCGTCATTTGTTATAGTTTCTAACAAAGCTGAATGAATAATAATGTCAGTTTTGACTTAAAATGTGTAAACAACTGAGTTGAGTGTCTTCCAAAGGATGCAGGAAGTTGAATATTCTGAAACTGTAATATTTATATAGTATTATTGACATTATTGGCCGTATATAATTACAGTGTGAGAGTAAATAATTTTAAAGGGAATAAATGTGGCAAAATGAGCCCGAAACAAATTAAGAGGAAGCGCATATCATTTATATCAAAGTCAAAAGTGTTGATTAATTCAATTCTATTGCTCAGTCATAACTCTTCGTAAATCTGACAAGCCTGATAATACCAAAGAAACGTTCCATTGCGTTTCTCGCTTCCTGTAGTTAAGTTTCAACAAAGAGTCTACAGTTTCCTGTTTCGAGACAGATGCTATTTTGGGCTTTCAACTCTTACTGTCCAATGACAAAATAGCGAGGGATATCCTCGAAATGTTAGCCCGTTCTATCGTCATCTCCTCAGAGACGGCTTTGGGTGAACAGAGAAATCCTCAGACTATCTTTCAAGACGATCCTCGTTGATTAATTACAAGCTACGAATTATGACTTTTGCAGGATTCGCTTGCATTTGAGTATCCCTCTAGTCCAATCATGATAACAAGAACCACATAAAGTTCTGTCCCATTATTCTTCAGTTTATTTCCTGGAGCGCTCTGGGAAATCTTGATAACAGTTCAGATGGAACTTTAACGCTTTTGCTGCCTTGTTGCTGCACTGTCGAGGTGGAAGACAGGTTTTTCTGCAAAGGGGCAAATCTCCTTCGTCTTCTTCTGTTTTTGTGGTTTGGCTGTCGTATAGGCTTGAAACTTGTACTCGTGCTGTTTTTGTCTGTTGATTGGTTCTATAAACGAAAAAATATTTGGTTTTTCGTTTGACTAATTTACAATTTTGCACAAGATGAACGAAGAAAACGATTGCCTAGCTACTAATGGCCTGGTGTTACAGTGAGGTGTAACATATCCAAGCATATCACTATCACTCTCTTCTTTCTATCTATCTTACCCTTTAATACAAATGTATAGCTGGTCATAGTTCTGTTCAGTCCTCGTGTCCCAGTACATAAGAAGCGATACAAAATACATACAAAGCATTCCAACTAAATAATGATGCGTAAACTAATGAAATACAATGGTTAATCCCTTGTTCAATTGCGCACAAGGGTGGAGTCATATTTTACGTTTACTTGCTCTTCCGGTCTGTCAATAGAATTACGTACATCATTGATCTCACCTTGCCTTCTTGAAATGATTCTGGCAGCCTGTTTTTCCTACTTCCGTTTTCCCTCACTTTCCTCGTTATTCTTTAATTTTATTTTCCAATCGAGAATACATCTTCGCGCGGTATTCTGATGGAAACGAAAGAATGTCGTAAATGAATGGTTATAAATAGAAGAAAATGGGTGTGGCGAATTAAGCTATCTCAGTTATGAGGTTGTTTTGGGGGTGAAGTTGATGTGCCAACAAATCTAACTGAGCCTATCCAAAAATCCCTAGGAGAATAGCTACCCAAATACAACGAATAAATGGACCAGACAGTTGTAAGAATCTAGCAACCAGAAAGGAGAAGTAAATTTAGAAACAAATTTATCTCAGGCTTTTATGATTTTATGATATTGTTTATGATTGGTTAACTTTGAAAACTTGATATGACTGTATTTCAAGTTTTGTATATTTGGGTAAATTAATGTTATCCTGAATCAGTGATTTAGGGACAGGAGACGATTTTCAAGGATTTAGACAATGTCAAATCAACCTCACTTGAACTCAGGAACACTGAAAACTCTCATAACAACCATTTTGATCACTTTCCAAGCACTTCCGCTGATCCTGTACGTGAGGTCCAAAGCAACGTTAGATCAAGTCGCTGAGATTATTAGATTATTTATTTCCGTCATCTTCCTGTTTGAATTCAGTGCCATTACATGCTACAGAAATATCAGTAACAACTTGATCACTACTGCTTGGTAAGTAACCACTACTAAGGTCCAATAGTTTAGGCCGAAAGATGTAACTGACACCAAAAATTAAAACTTCTTCGACCGTGCGATCCTCCTCGGATCCTTTTTGCTATCTACCCGACTAGTAATAGCAACATCGTCTATAACACAGCTGATGCTGACCATTGCCTGTGAGTCTACTGTCGAGAAGCACTTTACCTGTAAAGCGTTTTCCACAAACAAAACGGCGTGTATCGTGGAGCACGTGACCACATACGCAGGACTTTAACGGTGTAGTCATCTGGAATTCGGGGCGATAACATGTTTGTTAGCTGAAGCAATGTCAGCTAAATCTGGAAATAGCTAGGGGTTTTTTGTTCAAAAAGAACGATTTTATATTCGTGAGAGCGAGTAAGTACATTGCTTCAAATAGCTCACATAGAAATATCCTGAACGCACATCAATTAGACTCTGCAAACTGATATTACCATACTACTTGTAAATCAGTGTATTTGAGTTTTATTTTGGAGAACCGTCTAAAATTACAAACGCCATTCTTAGATACTACTCATCTATGTTTGGTTTTAGAGATACTAAGGTTTTCAATCTTCTTTATTGGATTGAAGTTAGAACACTGAACTTGGAAAGAGAAGAAACTGAACCAAACTCAATGAGGCGCTGACCTGGTTTCACATTCACTCCCTTAAACGTTATCACAACGCTTCACTATTCTATCGTTGCTAATAGATAAAATGTTGGCTGTTGACCACAGCTGAATAAATCTTGATAAAATGCGATAAAGAAACGACAGCTGAAGACGTTCCCAATCATTAGTTAAAACAGTGACTGAGCTTCAAGTCCAGAGGCAATGAACAGTGAGCGTTGGTATCTCATGATTGCACATTTGGAATGTAAAGACCGAGTTAAATGAAGATCAAAGCAAAATGAACCCAACACTCAAGCCTTTTAAAAGATTTGCTTCGTACGTTAAACGAAATATTAGTACAGCGTTTGTACTTACCAAAGTGTTACATGCAAGGCATTGCTGATGTGGTATCATGTCTCAGCTGGTTTCCTTGCCACCTCAGAAACTGGTATTTCGATGTCAGTCACGATTTCCTACTATTTATATCATTCAAGGGTTTCAGAGGAATGCAATATGCACGATCGCGGCAGGCGTTGGCGGTGTGACGTCACGCTTAAATAAAACAATAAGCATCTTCACCATGACGAGGAATGTTATGTTAACAATCAAGAAATGATGGCAGCGGAGTGCTTGACATTCCAAGATATGTGAGATCGAAACTTCGTGGAATGGGAAGGTCAGACTCAGCATTGTGGTCAAGAAAGATTAGAATTTTTCCACGCTGAATTTAACACACGTGCGTGTCAGTATGTAGGTTGGAAACGAAAGGACCTTTAGACAAAGTAAGACAACCACAAATGTTATGGTATAGTTGGCTAGTTTTATGAAAGAATTTTGTAATATTGTTACACTTTGGCAGATGCTGTCATTGTGCTCAGTTCTTTGAGGTGCTGGACTTGTTTAATTATCAGCTCACAGCTCACAGCTGATCTTTCGACTCCACTAGAATTCTACTAAGCAGCTAGGTTACATTAAGGACTTAGAACGTACATGCGCAAGGTTATCACGAACTACTTCGGCCGCTGAAGTAAATCGCTGATGGCAATAGAGTCGAATCAGTTGTCAAACATCCTTTGAGCAGCACTATAGGTTTGCCAGTTTATCGACTATCATTATAGCCCAAGTACTGTATTGCGGTCAGCCGAGTTACGTGGCAATAAACGTTAGTTACGTTGTCTTAATAGAATAATTATAAATTAATTAGAGAGGTTTTACGTTTCTTCTAAAACTCAAAGAAAAACATGATCCCGAGAGATTTCAATAGTCTGCTCTGGAAGCCGGGCTTCGTTTCGATCTAGAATAGGATAGTTCAACTTGTTTCAGTTTAGGCGGTTTAACACGAATTTCCCGGCAATTACGTTTACTTTCCAAAAGTTATTTTACCTTTTCTTTTGTACTGATTCATAGCCAGACAGGCAGACGAGGTAGAGAAAATTGTCAAGTATAGGCCAAGGTTAAAAAATATTGACCAGAAGAACTAAATTAGACTAGTATAAAAGACATGTCTGCTGACCAGAAATGTGAAATAATATTGGAGCTATCCATAAACCCCTATCGTTACTAAACGCCTAAGGGGTTTTTCGTGAAAATATAATGAGGCACCTGGTGCGATATGGAAAAAAAACTGATTATTACTGTAGGAAGGGAAATTTTAACAAGTTTAAAAGTGTTACCATTTGGCAAAAGATCTTATCTTTTGGTCATAAGAATTCTAGCAATCTCCAATTCTAGCTCTTTTGTTTAATTTCTGTTGTTGCGCTCACTTGGTTTCATGGCGGTGACAGCAACTAGAGCTACCAGGGCAACAAAATATCTAGTCTAGATGTGAGTGTGAGATGGACGTTAAAACTGACTAAATTTCATAGCTTCATGTTCGGTTTGAAGTAACAAAGTTTGAAAAGAAATTATTGCCAAAGAAAATGCCTTGCTTGGTTGGCCCTTATTTAACGGACACGTATCATGTGCCATATTATTTCGCGCAGTTGACCTATCTGCATTTGAATTTTCATTGACATGTTTTTTAAGGGATTGTGCTAAATCCGTGCGTTGTTTTCAATACAGTGACGTCATATGTTGTGTTACTGCCTGATCCACGCAAAGACAGACTCGGGTCAAACCACGGCCGACTTGAAACACCAACGACACGTTGAACTTTCACGAAACTACTCGGTGGTTTCGAACGCAGTCGAGTTGGGAACATTCTTGCCATGTCTGTTCAACAGTGTTTAGCTTGCAACGCAGTGGTGAGTAGAGCGTGTCTTGAAAATCGTTTTATACTGTTTAACATGTACAATTTTCCACTGTCGACTGATTTTAAATACATGTGCTTCTGCTTGTCTGTCGAAAACTGCCAACTTGACGGCGCCTTACAATTTTGCTCTTCGCGGACATCGCATCCAATTTTTTATTCACTTCATTTGATTTTACAACAAAACAACAAATTGCATTCATTATACAGGTACATCATGTGCTGCGCGTAACAAATTTGTCGTTTGCTGGCAAGATATTGATTCTGCCACTGAGATTACAGGGTTAACAAGCACGGATTCATGAATATTGGGCAATGTAATTTATGCTGTTTTTACGGATTAAACGCGCCGAAATTGTAGAAGCAAAGACGCGTGCTAGAAAGTGAAGCGGACAGCTGTCGCGCGTGGACTCCGAGTCTATATTTAGTCTAAAAGTTGGCCGCGCTTAAGAGAGGTTATGACTTAAGTGATGTCGGAAGAAGATACTCCAATAAAGTTACGATTCGTGGCTGTTTGTCGAAGCTGAAGGTTCTGATATCTTGTTTAGCTTATCCTTCAAATATCTTCGATGGTTACGTCATACTTTTACTGCAAAAGTGAATGAACATCAAGGGAATTGCATCCTTAATTACTAAAGGCAAGCTTGAGTTGCTCTTCATCTGAGAAACTGAATGAGTTAAGATAAGAAATGAATCAGTTTTTTCGCCTTCCTACCTAAGTATCCAAGAAACCGAATGCTAATTTGTTTAGCCCGAGACAAGATCTTAGTTATTGTGGTTTATTCTTAGAAATCATGACGATTCTTCTGTCCGTTTCCTCATTTCCGTCATTAGAACATCATGCCTGGACCTTCAGTGTTTAGTGCTCGCAGTTCAATTAACGTGATCAGTAACTATGATAGCGGTTGTACCTTGGTTCCAGGCCGAAGAAAACATTATTCCAGTTGACTTCACTCCGAAATCACTGACTTGTCAAATAAACTAGGGCGAATTATCCAAAGTCATCAAGAATAAAGACTGGAAAACAAAACTGAAGCGCGTGCTTGTAGGCGAGGGACTGCGAGCGAGAATTGGTTCGGAATTTAACACACTTGCGACTGAAGAAATTGATGGATAGTAAGCCGTTGATTGCACTTCAAGATGAACTATCTGCTTCTATAGCACGTCCTGAAAGACGAACTAACGCCCCGTCCACACTACATGAGAGAAATTGAGAACGAAGCTTTATTTCCACGGTTAGGCCTACCGTTCACACTAAACTGTCACGAAAACGAATCTTTTCGAAAAGGCTCTTCAAACCGGAGAAGATGAAAACGCGGGCTGTACGTTTTAGTGTGGACGGGAACATTTTGAAAATGGAGCTTTTCGAAAACGAGGACTTCACGATAATCACGGGATTTCCCTGCTCGAGTTTCCTCCCGCACAAATCCAAATGACCAGTGATTACTGCGTTTTGAAATTTCTCCGGCATAGTGTGAACGGAACACCCTCGATGCGTAAAAACGCCGTTTTCAGATTTCTCCGGCGTAGCATGGACGGGGTCTAGGAGACGAACTTGTCTACACCGGATAATTTCCCTCCTTGAGCAAAGAAGAGCATCAGACAGAAAAACTATGCCCCCGTATGGTTATGCGTGTCAGAATAAAAAAGTTGGACAGTACATGGATGATTCGTCAAGACTAACTATCTGATTTTGTACGTGATTTTGAACGACGAATTGAAGGTTTAGTGCGTTTGATAGCTGATCCCGTTTTGACACAAGACGCATCTTGATATAACAGCAGACGCAAAATCTGCCTGTACGGATTATGCCACTTAGAGTTAGGATTAGACGGATTATGCCCCTCAAGTATAAAAACGGTCATTTTTTTATACTGATTGTCTGTCACGGTACTCGTATTATACTCATATTGTACTCATGGTACTCATATTGAGAAATATTGATAGGTCTAAGGGCTATTAACAAGATAATAAAAAGGAAAAGTGGTAGAATCTGTCTTGCGCCCCGGCTTTATACTGAAACGCATTATAAGAGGCACTAAAAAAAAACCCTTGTCCAAATTCGTTCACACGGATCAGCTTATGCGCCAGTGAGGACGGCCGCGACAAAAGCATAAGTATAAGAATATCAAAACCTTGAAGTTTTTCTTATGCTTACATGTTGGCATAAGCATAAGCATGGGTGAAAGACTTGAGCCAATGAGCCAACATTTTATGCTCATACCAACCATGTCCTCACTGAACACAATACCGATATCAGCATATGCATAAGATGAACACTTATTATGTTTATGCTTGTGTCGCAAGTGAGGACCGGGCTTAATCATTTTTAAGTCTCTCCGCCACGAGGAGTTTTTAATTTCGTCAAATTACTGTGCCTTTCAATAACATGCGGACTCTAAAATTCAGAGCTCAACCGACAAATGCGTTTTTCGCTACCGTCAATCAAATGTTCGGCAGCTCCTCCCAGCTTCCGACTACTGTCGGGCACTGTTTCGTTGTCTGAACTGTGCTCAACGATTTCATTACCGCGCGCTCGGCAGTAGTCGGAAGCTGGGAGGAGCCGCCAAACATTTAATTGACGGTCGCGAAAAACGCATTTGTCAGTTGAGCTTTGAATTTTAGAGTCCGCATGTTATTGAAAGGCGCAGTAATTATTTCAGACGTGACCCAGGAGGTCATCGCGGTAAAAATCCATTAGAGAAGCTGGTTAATTAGAACAAATCTCGTGGTACTGTGTCTAATTAACCTAATTTTCACACACCCCATTAGCTACAGTTTAAAAGTGCAAAGAGCTTTTAAATCAATGAAGAAAACTCATACAAACCCTCGTCTCCCGGCGGAAAATTGGAGTAAGCGCTTAGCCCGTATAGTTTGGATGCTTGCGATTTGTGTTTTCACTCCAGTCTCTCCTCCACCAACCAACAGGTTCCCAGATCAAGCAAGTCATGTCAGTGTGGTCACGTGTTCGAAGACGTCAGACAAATTGCAGGGAAGAGATTTTCAGGTAAACATCGGGTGCCTACCACTTGTCAGAATAAACCTGTTGGGATGACCGGTTAATAATGGTAAGGAATTATCCAAAATCAGCAAACCAACCGAACGAGATGGCGCCAATACCATTTGCAATTCGATTTCTCGGCGTTATTGCCTTCGACTGATTAGAGATTGGAAACTGGAAAATGTTCGAAATGGTAAGGAAATTTGCACCGTTCCGATCCGAACGGAAATAGAGGACCACCTCTGGAGGTAGTCTACAATTTCCGAACGGTTTTCCCGGAAAATTTCAACTGCGCCATTTGACTTTCAACCGAAATTTCCGAATTTTTTTGGCTAAATAGTAAGGATTCCATCATCTCTTGCATGATAAATGTCCTAGTTCAGCTGGAATTACGTTAATACATAATTTTAGGGTTTATTCCTTTTTTTTATTCCTTTTTTTATTCCTTTTTTTAGAATATCGCGCCGAGTTGTACTGGCGACTGGAAAGCAAACGAATGAAAGCCTTGTCAAAGGAAAATACGCCATTTGTAAACGAGGTGACGCCTACGGACCAAAACAATAACGTGCGGGACGAGGACAACAAAGGATCGAATAAGGAGGTAAATTTAGATAACTCGAGAGAAAAGAAACTATTTTGTCTATATATTTTTGTAAATACTACTTTTCGTGATTCATGCTGGGTACGGTTGGCGCGGTGGACTTGTAGTTAGTTTCACCTGGGTGGTCTCCGGATGGAAAAGTGCAGCTTAAATCCCGGCAAGTTAGTGTTGTGTACCTCGGCACAGACACTTTACTCTTACCCTTCTCTCTTTACCCGGGAGACTCCAGAGCATCAATGTGTACCGGCACACCGATGGAGAAACCTGACAAACGCTAGGGAAGAGCTGAGCAACCCATCCAAGGAAAGTTTAAGCTGAGCGACCGACCGCCGTCTGATTACGTGACTGACTGACTGACTGACTGACTGACTGACTGACTGACTGACTGACTGACTGACTGATTGACTGGCTGGCTGGCTGGCTGGCTGGCTGGCTGGCTGGCTGGCTGGCTGCCTGGCTGGCTGGCTGGCTGGCTGGCTGGCTGGCTGGCTGGCTGGCTGGCTGGCTGGCTGGCTGGCTGGCTG
>Ga0126338_10000255_pt1 | contig 25710 bp, 16 predicted proteins | sample OrbCmetagenome_2_FD_92529 | JGI IMG/M metagenome (GOLD analysis project Ga0126338, IMG submission 92529) | Coral microbial communities from Petempiche,Puerto Morelos, Mexico - Orbicella C C metagenome | ecosystem: Host-associated > Invertebrates > Cnidaria > Coral | place: Petempiche,Puerto... | reverse complement strand
TCGACCGATATATCGGTCGAGGGGTGTACAAAATACACATGATCCCATTTCTCTGCCGTCTCCTGCAAAAAACGTGAATTGATCAAATTCTGCGTTGTCTAGAGAACGTGAACCAGGACGGCTGTGGGCGAGAAACACGCGAAAGGAGGGACTAAGCCAGGAGGTTTGACCTTTCACGGCCGAGTGACATGTCGGGGGAAATTTTCAATCACATTACACGTATCCAATAGGATTCCTTGTATTCGTTCAGCGAAACTGCTAAAGAAGTTTTGAAAAAAGACGGCAAAGGAGGCCCCTCCTTTGGTGTGCTTCTCGCTCCCAGGAGTTCGCGTGGCCATTTTATCTCGTGGTTTTCTTTCGTGTCACGCACGACAGACTAAGTGAAAGAGGAGGGACTACTCGCGGTCTAATGATTTTAGGATACCGGGAGATTCGTAGGTAAAATAAATAATCATTTTTTTTTTTAATCGACGTTGTCCTTGGCGTCAGGTCTTAGTTTCTTAAACTCCCCAACATTTTCATCTTCACACAAGATAAAACTTGGTACAACTCCGACTCTATCTACGAGTCACATCGTTCACCAAACAAACCAAAGGACAGGAAAACGTGTTGTCGACCTTAACGAAGTATTAACAGCTCAGCAGTTCACGACTTTAATTGAGAAATCTACTACAGTCGCTTATTACTTAAAAATATTTCAATTAATTACCCGGCGCAAACTTCCGAAAGTAACGACCCTCCTTACTTTCGGAACTAGCAGCCTTTGCAATCGGGGCTCGTTACTTTCGGGGGGGAGGGGGGAGGTCGTTACTATCGGGGAGCAAAAAAAAAAAAGGTTATGTAAATTTAGTACGACTGAACTCTTTTTTACGGAATAAAAGAAGGAAATGTTAAGAACAGTTCTTTAAACATCAACTTAAATTCTCGTTCCAGTTGAAATCTATGTTGCTGTGACATAGGTGGGGTGTTCGTGCATGTCTGAGGGATGTCTATACCGTGTTGTCAGTGGTCGGCAGGAAAGCTAGTCAGATACCGTAAACTTTCTTTACTTCATGACGCACTGCTATATGTTAGTCTGCTGTAACAATATCTCAGTGCGATGATAGAGTTTTCAATTTAAATTTGAACGATAGAGAATTTTCAATTTTCATTTCAAGAATGTTTCTGTTAGTACGTTCCTGGTACTTGATGAAAATTCTATGGGTTTTGTGTTACCGACTCGGTGGAACATGAACTGACAAAGCACGAATTGACATTTCGTGGCGCCTCGTGACATAAGCGATACCTTCCCTTGCTGTAGAGTACTTTAAATCAAGTGACCGTACGTAACTTTTTACCTGACTATTGATTGGAAAAATATGTATACTACTGAACTTTCGGTGGGGGCAGGGGCGGGCTCGCTACTTTCAGGGGGTCGCCACTTTCGAGATTTATTAGGGGCCATAACTTTTTTGACGTTACTTTCGGAGGAGGGGACGGGGGTCGTTACTTTCGCAAGTTTACCGTGGGACATTTAGCTGTTCATTAAAATATTGTTAAATTAATATTAGATATTGTTATATTGGCATTCACTACACAGCTAATTGTCCCAATTCTTTTGAATATTTTTCAGTACAAATGAAAGTTACGTAATACTATCGTACGGAATAAATTATGAACCAAGGCTATTGTAACTGTCCCAGGCAACTACAAGGCTATTTTGTATTACGATCCAACCTCCGTGGTAAGGTCTTGAGAGACAACAGAGAACTTCATCTCCCCTAGAACTAAAACTGCTATGGGCCAGTCCACATTCATGTACGCTGCTGCCAAGGAATGGAATGACCTCCAAAACGACCATCGCAACTGCAGTAGTTTGAAAATTTTTAAAACTAAACTTTTTAAATTTGTTAGTGATTTAGACAAGACTGATCATAAATTTAGTGTTTAGATGATGATTATTTTTTTTTTTAGTATCGTTTGATTGATTGTTGTTTTTTACCATGTAATTTATAGAAACTGATCATCGGTTTATACCAGCGTCTTCCTCCCGGACTTCGCTGATCGGTCTTTCAGTTTTAAATAAAGCTTTTATTGTCATTATTATTATTATTATTATTATTATTATTATTATTATTATTATTATATTTCCATGAAAAGTAGCTGTTAATCAGGAACTTAGCAAACATTCCACTGCAATCAAAGCGGCTACGAATCTCCAGGGAGTTTAAAACGCGCTTAGAGGAAGAGTTTTTAGGGGTGTGCTTCATAACGAACATATATAAATAGGACTTGCTGTGGGAACTTTGATCGACCAGCTAAGAGCAACATAGCCCGGGACATAGTTTGTTCAGGAGTTTGGTTAGTTTCGGGGGCAGCCCCAAAAAGACATCGGAAAATTGTTCGAGTCACTATGCCTTGAAGAGAGTCGGGGGGTGGGGTGGGGGAGGGCTTGGACATAGGTTGCGATCGTAGTCAGACTACACAGTCCATGGACCCTCCCTTCTCCGAGCCATATACGGTGTTGAAAGTGAAACCCAGGTGGAACAAGGGAGAGTCCAGGATAACTTGTATGCACATGGCGAATATACCATTAGCTTATATAATCTTTATTTACCAGCGGTAAAAAATAATTCGTCAGCCAGAAATACCTGTAAAATACATAATATCTAATGCCTAATCTCTAACGTAACTAAAAACTTGAAATTAAAAGCTGCTTTCCACGAATACCGTGCCTTATTGTTCTCCTTTGAGCAGGAATTAAAATTACCCTAGGAACTCAACTTACCCTAAGTCACAAGGAAGGCTGTTCCAAAGAATGGCGCCACTATAGCTAAAGCTAATTTTGCAACAGTTTGTGTGCGGCATGGAAGATTGAGTTTATTCTCAGAGTCCGTTAGGTTATGTGCGGTTTCTCTACTTTCGAATTCAAAACTGAAATAGTCTGGAGCCACCAGTCCAAACACTTGTAAACCATCGTAGCTCTTTGAATTTGCTGCTGGCATGCTAGATTTTTTTCCACCCCGACATTTGAAGAGGTGACCCGGCAGCATCTATCGGTGGCATCTACGTCATAGTTTGAGTAGGTCAAAACACGGGCTGCTCTGTTTTGTAGTTCTTTGATAGTAGCAAAGTGATGCTTTCGGTCCACACTACGCCGAAGTAACTTGAAAACACAGCAATAACCGGTCATTTCGGTTTTGCGGTTGACAAAAACTATGGCATGGGAAATCACATTATTTAATATCGTAGTGTCATCGTTTTCGAAAAACTCCGTTTTCAAGATGTTCTCCGTCCAAAAAACGCAAACCCAGCGCTTTCTTCCAGTTCGAATAGCTTTTTCGAAAAGCTCCGTCTTCGTGACGGATTAGTGTGGACCTTAGGCCTAATCGTAGCAATAAAGCTGCGTATTCAAATCCCTCCGGCGTAGTGCATACGGCGTAGTGTATGCGGGGCCTTAAGAGTTGTGGTCGTTTCGGCGGAAAGCCAGCTCGCCAGATGCCCTTTCACCCAGACTGGATCAAAGAACGAGATACAAACATGTTTTGTGCAATTTTGTTTCAGAATGTCTACAATGTTGTCTTTTTCGCTCGTTTAGTTTAAGGTCGTTAAAAGACAGAATTGAACAAACGACCGGTTACCCAGTAAGCTCGGGTGTTATCCATAGGGAAACATGCATTGTTCTCAATGGAGCCCCCCAGATATTCCATTCATGGATAGTAACTATGGTATGATAGCTAATATTGATAAAAACTAGGAATACCTGAAAGTCCGCAAAACTTAAAAAAAAATTTAACTATTAGTGGCAAAAAACATTAAACCGCGAGCAATACCAGTTACGTTTTTCTCAGAGGGTGTAGTTCACGCGTGAAATGTTACCCTTGGAGCAATCACTGGTATAAACTATAGGGAACAAGGAAAGGTAAGTAGAAGTGAGAAATTGTTGGTTTTGAATAACAGGACCTGAAAACGTCGGTTGACGATTATATTGTCAGGATCCTAGCGCTCCCCTCCCTCTCCCACACATGTTTTTGACCAGGTTTTGACACAGATCGGATTATTACTATACCCTTCCCTCTCGTATCTCTTATAAAGTTTCGGACAGTAGGTTGCGACATTTCATTTTCATGCGGAGATCGGACGACCAAGAACGCGCAAGAAAAAACTGCGCGCCCCTGTGTTACATGCATGTTGGACACCCTCTTATATATCTATGGCGCGGAGACTGGGATCTGGTTTATGGAATAAGACGGAATATTGACATGTGTTTACACGCAGTGTGTACTAGCAGAAGGCTGGGTTGGGATCTCGGTGTCGATCTCGGTTGTTTTTGCAGCAGTTCGTCGCTCAGGTGAGTTGAAATTCCTTCATTCTATTTCTTATTGGAGTCGTAAATTATAAAAGGTGCCTTACCACAACAGCAAGGCAGCTTCAGCGTTTCTATTTCATCAAGTCTGATGAAAAGTCTCAGACGTCTAGCGAAAGCTACATCTGTGCACGCTGCTGTACAGCTGGGCAAACGAAACCTGTCGAAACATTCCGTATATTTCGTCGCAGTGACTTAAGCGCCAAAGTAGTGCATGATGTGACGAGTTTACCGTTATTTTTGCTAAACTTGTAAATGAAGAATGACTATTTTACTTGGAGGGTCGACTTTCGCAGACCGCTTGTGACCAGAATTCGTTCACAGCTTGACTGCACCAAGTCTTGCGTTGACGACTTTAGACATAGTTAGTAGAGGAGACTACTGCTCTAGGTTAAGCTCAGTTTTTCGTCGGGGCTAGTCCTTTGATGCTCTGTCCCGTGTGCAGTCTGCAAACGCCACACGTTGCATGTATTTGATGCGTTTGGGTTTCGTTTTTGGTTTAGGGTTGCTTTAGGGTTGGCAAACAATCATTTATCGCGCTGCACGCTTGTGTTATATTTTGAAAGCTCTCGGGCTAGCGTGCAGAATACCGGGCCACGTGTCCACATCGTCTTCATCAAGTGTGGTGCGGCTGTAAACTCTAATAATCAAAGCAAAAACTGACCTGATTTGTCATTTCCATGACTGAGTTTCCTTTGGACAAGCCTGATAAACAAAGAAGGAAAAAGTGGGAGATTCCTATTTTACCTTGGTAGGAAATAATTTTTGCTGTTCCAAGCACTTCTTGCCAAGTGATTTTAAACGGAGTATGCTCATTGAAACCAGGAGCCATACCCTCAGTTTTCCCTTGGACAAAAGTTGAGAACAATCTCTGTGTAGAGCGAAAAGATGTGTGGCATCTGAGTCTGGCAAAGAAGAAGTGAATACCGATCAGCTTCAATCAACTTAAGAATTAATCACTTTTCATGCCTCTAAGGTAAACAAAAGACGTTTCCCAAAAGCAATGTTGAATGTGGAAGGACAATAGTGACTTCAATACAGCCATTGATGAATTTTGAATCTTTTTTACTTGCTTAATATTTGAACAAGATCTGGCTAGTAGGTTGAATATTTCAGGGCAAGGAGTGTCAGATAAATTATTGCACAGGCCAATTTCCTGTGTTTGATGTTGGGGAGCCTGCCAATTAATTATTTACCTGAAGTTTTTTAAACTGCATTTGAAAACATAAGGTGCAGAATAGACTGCAGAGTGATAAAATGTCAGACACCCAAGACCTGGAGAAGCAGAGTGAATTTTACTCTGAATAAAAGTCTCACAACACATTTAAAGGCCTTGTAGGAATTTTCCCTGATGTCATGGATTTGATAAACAGCATTCACTGGCAAGCAAGAAGGTTATAATCATCCCTCCTATGCGACCAAGTGAATCAGAAAAAACAATTTTACTAATTTTCTAAGGAAGACTGTTTTTCAACCATGAACCAGAATTGCGAATGTAAGAATACAAGTCGAAATAGCTATTAGGAGAATAAATTGATGGCATATATTTGATGATTTAATTCCACTAAGTTTATGTAGAGTTGTTAATCAACCCTATGCACTGAGTGATTTGCTTGTAAACTGGTAGAAAAAAAAAGTTATCTAATAACTCCTGACTGACACCTAATGTTTAATTTGTCATTTGGTAGTGAATGTAAACAGAGTACATGATATTGTTCATCAGTAGTAATTAAATATTTGGTGATTTTCACCATACTGAAATTGTGCATTATGTGGCTTCATGTTCTATTTTCTCCCACAGGGTGTAACATAGAAAGACACATGGTAGAGCTGGTGTATAATTTGCCAATAACATAAAAGTACAATTGAATTTGACCTCTTTGAGAATTTCCTACATTGTATGATCTTTTAGATTCCCGATTGTTTTGAACTATTTTGAAATAGACGTAACTAGAACTAGACGTAGCTGAATTCTCTCATATTAGATGTCGGACAAATGAATTGGAACTTTGATATACATTATTTATTTTGGCTTTAGCAATAATCATATCTTGTAAGGCCATCTCTAAGCATTAGGTGAGCCAATTCATATATAATATATTTATCATAAATTGTTCAATATTCTTTTATGTCCAAGGCAATTTGCTCATTAAAAATTCTCAGTTACTTCTAATTTATAGCCAGGACATTCCAAAGTCTGTTCACAACAAAGAGGAGTTGTTGTACATTGTACATCATAAACTGAAGTACATATGACTCTTGTTTCCTTTTAAACCAGTGTCAAACATTTTACATATTGATTTTATAAGGGAATCTTTCAGGGTCTCACCATCCATAACAATGACATTGTTAGCTTCAATGATTTCATGAAGATTGCTGTTACTTGGGTCCGTAACCAGCCCACCTGGGGAGGCCCCCCAAATTTTCCTTTTCTTTTGAACAACAACAAAAAAACATTTTGTTACTTGCACCTTTGTATATTCCTGTTGATACATCAGTGTACTTGATCATTACTAGTTGCTAATTTTCTAGGGCATCTTTCATGGCATGCGACTGATAGTCTTTGTTACACTACAGTACACTTCTTTCAATTGATAATTTTGTTGGTGATTTCACTGATGTATCAGCTTTGTGATTGCATCCTACCCTGTAACGCACTGATGCTGTCACTGTACTGAACCATTGCTTATACCATTCTTGGCAAGAAGATTGTAGTCTTGTTTGAGACTCTAACTTAGCATCTTTTGAACTGAAAGATTTCTCTTTATTCTCTCACACCAATTGTGAATTTCACAAAGAGAGATTGGATGTTCTCCAACATGAGAAGACAGAAGTTGTCAGTGAAAACTGAATCAGCTGTGGGAAATTTGTTGAAGTGCTGTGTTGCAATATTCCGGATATTAAATTTACTTCTGTATGTTCTTTCCAGCTTGAGCTTCAACAACTTTGCTACTTAAAGCTACTTCAGCTTTGGTAAAGCTATTCTCCGGGTCAGGGTCGTAGATTTTTAAACTTTTCATTTCATTCAGAATCTTTTCCTAAACCGACCGTGAGTAAGGTTCTTTTAGGCAATAAAATGGTGAGAACAGGTTGTTTCTGCGCATATTAGAGAACAAGACATTCGAAGGATGGCAAGGATACCTTTCCAAAAGTTCTTTTGTTTTGCCCCTTTGATTTATACAGTGACTTTTAACCTTAATTTCATTTGGCCGAGTGTCAATTTTTTAATCTGTTCTTCGTTCACACCAACACCGGGAATATCCTCAGAAGAGAGATTGACTTTTCATCTTCGCCATGTTTGCCATGTTGTTTTGAATATTAACTGTGAATGCTATTAAGCCTTGTTTCGGTGCAACGTCTGTTCTGTGGAATCGGTGTAATTTTTTTTTTTGGTTTAGTAACATAGGGTTGCAAAATGCATCTGAAGTAGGTAGGAGTCTAACTGACACATAACCAACCAAGAAAACGGAGTACCACCCTATATTTATAAAAGTGTCATTTTGTCAAGCAAGAAATGGGCAGTCTTAAACAGACTACTGACACTGTTGTGTTCATATCAAGGCTTATGTGTTAATAGGGATGCCTGTTTTTCTCTTTTCTTTGGGACAAGTGTTGCAGTGCCAGTCCTCCTCCTCAGGTTCATCTGCTAGTTGTGTGCAATCCCTATCAGTATCAGAGAGAAATTAAGTTTGTTAACTTAATATGTTTTTAATGATGAATTTGTGAATGGTGAATAATAAGGATGGTGATTACTGTAACAAAAAAATGTTATATATTTCCTAACTCGAAATAAACACAATAAAGGACTGACAAGAATAAATTAAGAGTATAATGAATATCATACCACTGTTAAATGAAAAGAAATACACGTGATTGCCAACAAGTCACCCTTGCAAGGACGCGAGGATGACGAGGTGGCAGCATTATGACGCCAATGCACGAGTTAATTTTGGTACAGGCAGAAGAAATCTCGAATGAAAAAGTAAGCATTAAGGTAATGTAAGAGTGACATCATCGGTGATTGTTTTCGAGTTAGCCAATAGCATCGTGGTATTTTTATCTAAACCAATCACATCAGGAGGATCATGACTGGTGCAAAATGTGGTTGACAAGCCTACGCGACTCCTATGGTTATTTGTACATTTGGTGTTCTCTGTTTGGTCTCTCAACCTTTTTGTTGCTTCATTTGTGTTTATGAAGGGCACTTCATGTTGTTTTATAAGGAGGAATTTTAAGTAGCGTTGAGCCATTAAACTGTTCTATAGCAGATTTTTAGAGGTCATAGGTCTGCATGGTTTCCACTGTCAATCGGCATCTTGCTTCGCCGAGTTTGACACCTCTGTAATTTGCCATGTGTTTATGCATTGTTTAGGCTCATTTCTATTGCAAGACCTGTTTTAAATCTACAAGCATTTGCTTTTGAGGGACAAAATATGAAATTTACCGTGAACATGCTGTTTACATTCTATATTGTGATGCCGGCCCGGCTGTTTGATTAGAACCATTTACAAGTACAGTATGTTGATTCTTATCACAGATATCATATTTGTTATCGTACATTTTTCTTCAGAGACGCCGTAGCTTTACTATGGGAAAGCTATACGTTTGTCTACAGACATTCTTATATGTTTCTTGCATCTATCTGATTGAGCTTATGCCGCTTGATGTATAAGTTTATTCCTCCTTTTGTTCGTTGTGACACCACATGATTCAAATGTAGGTGTTTACGCGCAAGTCTGTTGACCGTTTTGAGTGTTGCATGTGCCATTGGTTGGCTTAGTTCCAGGCTTAATTCAGGCAAGACCATGGTTTCGATCCTCCATGTGGATCTCACCAGTTGCCGGTATTTCTAAAATACTCTGAATGAATTTTCATTCGGCAGACAACTGTCACAGTTTTTACTTGTTGGCACTCTACCAGAAGGTATTACTAGAACATATGATGTTAAATTAAAAATAAGTTACAAAGTACATGTATGGCCATAATATGCTCAATATTTCTTGGTGATAATGCTGATCATTTTCAATAATTTTAATTTGCCCCTTACAATCCAAACCAGTTTAAACAACCATCACACTGAATCATGTTGATGTAATCTCTCGATTTTTGGCAGGCATGGGAAAACCAATGATAAGGATCCACAGTTCCCTTCTCTTCTATTTTTTCTTCATTAAATATAATGAAAGATTTTGTAGTTCTCAATTTTAAATTGGGAAGCAGCCATGTGGCAATGCTGAATTTCTTCAATTGCGGTAGTTAGTTTTCCTTTGGTTAGTTCAATTGTTCTGTCATATGTTTGGTGCCTGATAAATTTGAGGAAGTTGAGAAGGCAGGTGTCTACACGCTTGTTGAACTTTCCCATTAAATAGTTGTGCTTGAATCTGCAGTGAAAAGCTTCGACATACATGTTTGTATTAATAACTAGTCCACTTCTCTAACAGAAAGCCCTCTCTTGTGCCCTTGGTACCCATTCTGATGAAAAGTACTTCTGGAGTGATGTAGTTTACTCATCAGCTTGAGGATGGCTGGGCATTTTGTCAAGTAGGTCACTAAAGGTTGCTTCACCAGTCTCCTCTAAAACTGTTTGCAGCATTTTGTATACCTCAGCTCCAACCATTGCATCATTCACTTTTTCTCTGATGCTCTCCCTCCAAGCCTTGTGAATGTCAACATGCCATCTGCACAGCAACTTCCTAGGATGGTGCTCCAAGACCCCCACCCAAGCATTGCAGTATTGGTTTACTCTGTCACTTGGCTATGATTCCACCACTATTTTTCTTGATCATGTTAAAGAACAGTGTGATGATTCCTCATGATTAGACAAGCACCATGCAACTGGAAAACCAGAGCCAAACTCATCAATAACCATTAGAGTTGTTAGATGGAAGGCATGCCCTGTCGTTTCACGTGTTGAGGCGACACGGACTCCCTTGGGACCAAAACTTGGTAGCGTTATTTTCAGAACTGGACTTTGTTCAACAATCATGAAATCTTGTTGTAATGGCTAGTCATAAATTTCTTCTCCTTGCATCTTGTAAAAGAGTACTGGGTTTGTCTCAGGTGAGCTCTCCCATTCTTCAATCCATGCCAGGACACTTTGTTGGTTGTTGGGGTGGCGCTGTATGTCCTTCAGACCATAGGCTTGTTGGATGTTGTTGATTTCCTTTTTGTCCAGATGTGGTGTCTGAAGATTGTCAGGCATGGATTGGCAAATGTCATCAAGGATCTTGTCTGCTGGCACTCCTTGTTTAGTTTTGCTGGCAATCTCTTGGCGTCCCTGTTTGGACAGTGGTATGTGTTTCAATTCCATTTCATGGCCATGGTGAGTGTCACATGCCTCCACATGGACCTTACCATCCCTGATTGTGTTGACTTTTAAATCAGCTGTGCACTTCATGTTAATTTTGCAAGTTCCTACAAGGGAAATAAATTTAAAGGAACATTTTGACACAATACATTTACAGATACATATATATATATATTGTCATGTACATTACAGTTTCAGCTACTATTTATTGATATATTACAATTTAAAGTGGTACTTCCAGTAATGGTATGCCAAGGCCAGGTATAATATGCTATTGAGGTTTTGATAACCAGAATAATGAAGTACAAGAACTTTCAAGAAAATGATGGTAACAGATTTTCACTGATTACTGTGACTCCAAACAAGTGAACAATTTCCATATAATTACTACAATTATGATGTATGGCATGTTTACTTGTTAACAGTGCTAGCACCAGTGCATTTAAAGTTACTTTTAATAACTATATTGACTTTTGATGAGACAAATTTTTCCTGAAGGTCTGTACATGCTGGATCTGTCACAGTGGAAGTAATCCTTGTCAGTAATTTTGACACCAGTTGTCTTTACAAAATTACAGCATTTCAAATCTTCAACAGTGGATTTCCATTCTTCAAATTCTGGGAAAAAATAGTGGGAAAATTGTGGACTTGATAACCTTACTTTTTTCTAACATTGTTTTAATTTATTCAGTAAGTCATATAGATATTAAACAATGAATTTATACTGTTTAATTGTAAAGTTGTTAAAAATGGAATTTATCTTGTGTGAGCCATTTCAGTTGGCCTAAACAACCCAACAGCCACTATTATCATAGTGCTGTGGTTAATTAAGGTATGTTTTAATTAAGGTATGTTTTTAGCTTTACTATAATGCTCAAAGACTGCAATGTTTTACTACTTATTAATTTTAAAGAAAACATTCATGCCCTCTTGTAGTATTTTTCTTTCTTGTTGGTCATCAGCATGAACACAAGCTGGACTCGGTTGGCATATCTGGGGATCTGACCAAAGTGTTCACTGTTAGGAGCTTCTTGAAGGGGTGACGAAGAAGCTTGAACAGTCTGTTCATGTACCAGGATTTTGCACAGGCCAGGGTATTCAGTTGCTCCTGTTGGCAAAGATCAGAAGCCATCTCTGCTTCACTGCTAGGTCGGCTTGGAAGAAACTGGGAGGGAGACATTCCTGAACCAGTTTGTCTAAATCCTTTGGGTACTTTTGTCAGGTGCACAGGTTTAGGGAGGGCTGGACATGGAGCTTTGGTCAGTTCATCTAACATGACTTAGAAAAACAAGAAGAACAATCTGCCCTATTTAAAAGTGTCTCTGTGCAAAATTCATTCACTTTTTGCTGAATGGAATTAGGTATTATCAAGGGAGACCTTATATAGGGGAGGGTCTCAATGGGATTTTAACAATAAGCCGTAAAATGGCAAAAAATTTTACCAGGGAAAAATATTAACCCAGGGTTCAATATCTGATAAGCTGTATTTGTAGCCACCAGGCTAGCAATTTCTGAAATTAACTACCCTTATACACAACTTTGTAGCCCAAGTAGTTTCCCTCTCAGGCTCTACTTTAACCTCCCTCACTTTGCCCCTTACAACATACATGAAAAGAAAGACCCTTAGGGTTTAATTTCAAAACAGTTGCATGTCTTGCATTTAATTTGTATTGCTTTCTGATCTAGCATGGGCCTTAATTGTTTCTAGCTTAAAGTTTGTGCTTCCAACCAAAAATGAACCTAAACAATCATACCTTCTGCAAATGTGGCAGAACATCTTACCCTTGCTGTTCATAACATGATACTGGAGCTATTAGCCATAAAGGTGACTACCAACTTAGCATTGATACCATTATATTCTACTCAAGAGAATTTTGACCGAGTAGAAGTCTCACAACCACTTGTATTCTTTAACTATAGTTGGCTGTGGTATCTGCCCCAACTCCACTTTTTGGTTGTGGGTTTTTTTTATATCTATGCTATTGGATCAGAAAAGTTAAGTATGATATAATGCATAGTTCTGATTAGTTGATGCAAATGAGCTTTAACCCTTTCCAAGGCAGGGAGACTCTAATTAAGTGTTAATTGTTGTGTGACTGGTGACTTCCTCAGTTTGTTTTGACTTTTTTTAATTTTGACTTTGTTAACATTGCATGTTAGGATAATTGAGTAAACAGTAGTTAATGCAACTACATGCACAATCAAACATATCGACTCAATGACTCCAACTTCGCAGAGGTTGAATAAGGAAGGTCTTAGACATAGTTTGTTCTTTAAGTGTTGCAACTGCAGCAAAAACAACTATTGTTATGTGTATGTTCAGACAGTATACTACTGAAATTTTTCCAAAACCAATCTTCCCAAATGGTATGGTCTTGTAAAGGTAATCTTTGAAAACTTTGTTTTCCTTGTGTACACCTGGTCTAGAAAAGGTGAGTAGGGAGGTATTGGCTTATGCCAGAACCTTGTTTGCACTGTTTGCACTGTTTGCAAAACAGTTTTCATGCGTGACAGTTGTTGGCTCAGTAGGGAGTGATGGGTAAGACTCCCTGTCCTGTGTTGTCATCTGTTGAGTGAAAAAAGCACAAATTCTGTGGTAGAATGCCGGATGCATTTGTACTTTGCAAAACATTTGTTTGTGAAATGTTTTTGATTTTTCTTCTTCATCTTTGATCTTAATGTGATTCTGTACACACACAATGACTTGGGAGAGAGCTGGATGTCCCTGAATAGATCATGTCTTCCAGCACCTGTTACAGTAGAGAAAGGGGTGAAACATCCACATTACTTTTGTTCCATTGTAAGTAAAATCTATAGGTATGTGTCTATGCAAACATAAGCCGTATGTTAAGCACAGGAAAAGAACAGATCATCTCACAAAACCAAATAGTACTTCTAATGGAACTTACAGGCCTAGCAGTTGTACAGGTAGTTGCCATAATGACTTCATCATAAATACATCCCTGGATCTAGTAGCAAGAAATCCCTGGTACATCATAGACAGGGGATTGCCTTGTTAACTGTCAATTGCTGCACCCTTCATCTGAGGGTCCCTAGGCAATAGTTGTTCCATGAGTGTAGCCCTCACAAGATTGATGTTTGGGTTTACAAAATACAACATTGAAGAGATGACAAACAACTTTTAACTATGTAGAAGATGTGGAGCCCATCAGGAAAGAATGCTCAAGATTGAAATATCGGCACTGGACTTGTTGCCTCTTGTAATATTTTGGAAGGTTTATCATTTGAGAAACCCATTAAGACGTTTTTCGTTTTTTTTCGTGGTACATTTTTATTGACATAATCCTATACATAAAAAATCAGACAAAAAAAGTCTGAGAGAGTTCCTTCCTCATGTTCCAGTTCAGTTTCTGTCGCCATTTTAAGTGCAGTTTCTTTTACACATTTTCTAGGTCTTCTAACTCATTTATTTTGATTGCTCTACCCTCTGGTTATGCCTTTATGTAGAGTTTATCATCTAATGTCTGGACACTTTGTAATGCTCCATCTCCCCTCATTTTGTTCGCCTTGTTCATTATTTTCTCTCTGTAAGACGTGAGGTTTTTGTATCAGACAAATTTTTGATCAAACCTCTGCTAACACTGCAGTTGCTACAGTAATGAGATATTCTTCTTTGGCTAAGAATGACTTTATTTTTAGTGTGATTGTTTTACTTGCTGAGAACAGCTGTTGACTTGTGGTAAATGTTGATGGCATTGAATGCCACTGTAAGTAACATTGATGCAGAATCTATTGTAAGAGAATGTTCTGCAGGTTTCACTTGGCCATTTTTGAGAATAGAAAAATTAGTAAAAAGCTCAACTTTACAAACACTCTAAAGAACTTTAAAATAATATATAATCAAGCCAATCATGTCTTTAATAATTTAAAGCTAACTTTAATGTTTAAATAGATCTTTCATTGAGCCACAAAATATACTTATTGGCTGCTGAAAGGGACAATATTGGGTTAAATAATGCCTTTAAAGGTTGTGGATTGTTAAAAGTTTTATCTAGAGCATAAATTATAGTGCTATGGAATTTCATTTGCAAGGAACAAACTGATACACTGATTACCTTTTCATTCCTCACCTTCATCCATGGTGTCACAGTGGCAGAGTTTGCCTTTAAGCACAAATCATGGGTTTAAATGCTTAAAACTTGCATAGGACACACAAACAAAGGGCATCTCGTTTCCTCAGGGCACAAGGAATTAACTTCAACTCAAATGAAATAAAATAGCATAACATATAAAAGAAAAAATGTTACAATATTTTACAAATACATTCTTCCCTAAAGGCCTTTACTTTAATTTAAGAAAAAGAAAGTGAGTGATTGAAGTCATCTGTTCATAAACTTCAATAAACATATGAAGGATTTAACTTGGTGGCCACATAAGATCACTACAAGACTTCCGCTCTGTCCATCGTGTGATTCTGCTGTTTAGGGGTTATGACGTAAAAGCCTTTGGATGAAAAAGGGCACCCAGAAAGACGTGCAAGACATCCTTTTTCATGCCTTTTACATAAAGACCCGTTACAAGCAAACAAAAAGGCAAATTCCAGGTGGGATAAAACATTGCTTGAGTGTTTTTCTGGTTTAAACAGGAACTGTTCAGCAGAAAGGAACACATTTTTTTCAGACAGTCAATATATGAGCACGCAATAGACCGTTTTGGTATTCTCGGTATTGGACTGGAACTAGCTTGCAACTGAGGCTAATGCAGGGAATCTATTCAAATGCAAATGACAATAATCTCTTTTTAATGATATTCCTCCGAATGGGCCTCCATTACAAGCTAGTTCCAATCCAATACTGAGAATTGAAGGATAGAGCGAGCGAGCTTCGACTAGAAAAACAGATAAAAATACTTGTGAAGAAGAGCCGAGCGATATGAAAAATACAGGACAGAATATAAAGACTTACAAATGTTTCCTGACTGTAGTGATGACGGTGAAGCTAGGTAGAATAGATTCCACAACAATATTAACTTGAAGCTAGAGAAAACGTTGAAAAGATTGGCGCGCTAGGAAACCGTGGCGTCTAAATAGTCCTAATTTGTATACATAAATGGCAAACTAAAATAAAAATTCCCATGTGGAATCCTACAGATATCCTAAGCTGCTATGCAAGATGGATCGGCAACGCTGTCCAGAAATACAGCTAAGGCCAGTTGCGAGGCTTTTAAGTTGGTTAAAGCCAACCTAGAGATTTCCTATGACGAGGAAATTCAAGAGGAAGATATCCTGAATACGAGGGCAAGCCCCCCACGAAGAAGCGGGAAGAAGCTAATGTACAGTGGGCCAAAAGGGTCAATTACAAATCAGTTTATCAAAACACAAAACAATTTCTCTAGACACAAATCAATTTACAAAAACACAAATCAATTTTCCAAAAACACGAATTAGTAATGTGACCTTACACAGGAAAATGAACATTACACCTTGTCCATTAAACGGATAAAAGCGTTTATCATCTGTTTGGTATCTGTTTAAATGTTTCATGAAAACTGTTTCAAGCATTAGGCCAAGCGTTTAACATTATGATCAAACCATTCGAACGGCTTTTGCAACCATTCATAAATTTTCTGGATCCATTAAAACGGGAAGAGGTATCCATTAAGAACATCTAAGCAGCCGTTTAAACGGCAAAAGTGATCTGTTAGAGAAATCTAAGGATCCATTAAAATGTCAAAAGCAATCGGTTAAAAAATCCAAGCATCCGTTTAAATGGCAAAAGAAATCCATAAAGAAATCTTTGAATTCCTTTTAATGGGAGGCCTTTTCCGTATCCGTTTAGAAAGTCTTGGAACCATTATAAAAACGTTTTAAGGAACATTTTAAGCTTACTGTTAAAATGACCAAAGACAGTGTTAACCAGAAGCTACAGAGTTCGGAAAACAGACAGAGCAGAACAGTATCAAACAATCTGTTGAACCAAACAGAAAGCCGTGGTATGCTTCTAAATAAATCAAGTTGGCATCTCGTTCGTGAACGCTCAATTTACAACTGTCTTTTGTCTTATGTTTTGTTGCAGGTTAAAGTTAGCTTGCCCAGTACATATTTTTATTTCCTTCTTTTATCAAAATAAAAACATCGAAATGAAAAACGGTGGTCGAATGAGAACAAGAACAGCTGTGTTTGGGTCACGTGAATTCATGTAAAACTACGGTATGTGATGTGCCACTTTGTTTACAGTGTTAGAATTATATTGTAACAAACATACCTTTCCGGTTATCAATCCCCTGCATTCTATTTTGTGTTAAATTGCACTGAGGGTCGTGGACAGTATATTTCTAACTTCATGTCAATAGTAGGTTTCACTGTAGCCAGCGCTATCTTGTAAGAAGGGCTAGATTGCTCAGAGACACTGGGGTGAGTAGGGCAAGATGGCATGTATTTCACTGTCTAGTGTCAACTGTGTTTTGATTTTTCCTAGGTTACAACTGGTTTTGTCTTGTATTGCCTAAATGGGTGGCCACGATCGTTGCTGTGTTGCTGGTTGTGACAATGAGAAGAGACATCCGACTAAATTGTGCAAAAGAAGTCATGTTAAAGAATTAATATTAGAGCTCACATCTGATACTTATGCAATGTACAAACAACAGACATACCACACACAAAATGTAGCTTTCATTTGATTATTTTACAGCGAGTATTGTTTCATGCCAAATTTTATTCAAAACAAACCAGGGCATAAAAACTCCAACATGTGTATGAATACAGTTCTGGACTATTTGTCACATCATATACATGTGCAGTCTGTGTTAAAAGTCTTCATCAGATAGTTCATTGTCTTCAAGACACACAGAAGCCATGTCCAATAAACAACTTGGGGATACAAAAGAACCTTCAACTTGCGCCTCTGAAGTTATTTCTGCATACTCCCAATGCCACCAAACATTGCACTCTTCACAGCATACAGATTGCGTGCCTGGTTTATCTACTTCATCACCCTCGAGTACAATATTGTTGCATTTCGGGCAACAACACAATTATCTTTTTTCCAAAAGAACCGGCAACACACAACTTCTGAAAAAGAGAGTTGCAGTTGAATGCAGCTTGTTCCAGTGCTCAGCTGAAAATTCAGTCTCCTCAATGAGTAAATCTTTTTTTTGTCCAAACAACAAAATATGTTTTCCTGGCTTGTGTTATGGCCACGAGCATTGTTACTTGAGAGTAGTGCTTGTGGGACGTTTTCAACCTGACAGAACTATCTCTCATTTCTAGGAATTCTGTTTTGCTGTTGTTTTCAGTAATCTTTTGCTCTCTTATACTGTAAGGACATTTTGCTTCTATGGCACTCAGACTGCAACATCTACAACTGAATAAGCCATCAGGGGAGGCTGCCAAGAAGGGTTCATCTCACTTTACAAGGAGTCCAGAAGCTTTCAGGCAACCTAGTGCACAGTCACGATGTGGAGTCATTACAGGCATGGACTGTTTTATTGCATCTGCCTTGTGTTCTTTTCCCCACTTTATAGCATCCACACCACCAATGTCAATTCCATGTATTATTTTGTTGACAAGAGGGGTGTACTTAGGTGCGTTGCCTTTTCTTCTGTTGTTTATTATTGACTCTGTCTTTGTCATTACCTCATGAGCCATGGATGCTGTGATTCGGTCCAGCCGCTGCTGCTTCCAATTGTCACTGCAACCTTGACCTCTTGTTTCTTCTTCTATTTTTTTTTTGTGCTACATTTATTTGTATGTATTCAATAAATTCTTGGGAGAACTTCTGCGGGCCTCTCACCATTGTTGTTCGGAGAGAGGAAATCAATAGCTGCATCTTTCAAAGTAGGCAGCAGCTCTGCAGTGTCAGATGCATCTAATGAGTACAGAACACAAGCATTTGAATTGCTAGCCTTGATGTTCTGATACAAATAAGATACTTGGTCATTGCTTACCAGTCTGTGTTTGGGGTGCCTAGGATCAAACTCTCTTTTGCTTCTAGAATTAACAGGCATTCTAGTCTTATCTACCCGTTGTCTACTGTCATTGCTGATAAATAGGTCACATATCTTTCTGGGCTCTACTTGCTTGTGTGTTCCTTTGTTCCAGCCTTCATGCAGAGAAGTACATGCAGGATTTGAATATCCTTTTTTGTGTGCAAAATTTATCTTACATAAAACAGTAAGAATGTGATTGCAGCACAGGCTTGTTCCAGCTACACATGTACACCAAGTGGTCAAAATGGAATTATTATCAAACAAAATCCAACTTTACAACCTGATTTTGAAAACCTCTAAGCCCTAAATAATCCTGAAGAGAGCTTAAAGTCATATGAAGAAAGTCCCCAAACTGATATTTTTTGTCTTCCCATCAAAATTCAATCAAACAGAAAGAACATTCAAACAAAACGACTTAAAGTTGGCATATGTTACGAAGCTTTGCCCTACTCGCCCCAAAACACAAACCGGTAATTGAAAGACTGAGCACTTGCTCTGTGATTATCAGAGAAAGCCGGGAAGGGACTCATTCCCAGGATTTTCCGCGTCCAACATGGCAACTTCTATTATGCTGTAGATGTTTTCACAAAAATGTTCTGCCACAACTGTGGATCTGAATCATTACAGGAATATTTTGTATTACTCTCAATGTGGACATTGCCACGCCATCTTTTTGATTACTGTTGTCCTTCAAAAATGTAACGGAAAAGGAAGCAATAGAGGCTTAGTTAAACAGTGGATTCAGTTACATACTATTCTTTGCTTTCTTGAGAGGTATCATGACATGTCAATGTTGTTGTCATTGTTGTGGAGTAAAATGCCCAATTCTGAGAGTTCCCATTACGTGGTCGTAGTCTATATAATACTCGCGGAACGCGAACGTCAGGAGGATGTAGTTAGTAAGGAAGGTTTTTGGTTTTGTACGTGTCCGAGTTACCTCGTTGTTTGAGGTCAGGCTCAGCATGTGATTGCACTCACAACTAATGTAGTCCAGTTTTGGGATGCCTCTATGCAACTCTGTTTCTTCACAAATTTGAGTGTACCTGACTTTCTGAAGGCATTACATTTGTTTGATTTGAGAGCAGCATCTTGCAAAACTTCAGAGTCTGATATAACCAAGGTTGAAGGTTTCAGACAGTGTTTTTTTTCTTTTTTAATAAATAACATTTACATACATCGAAGTACAACACTTACATGGACGTACAGTACATTACATTACAACAGACTAATATATATATATGGCATCCTTGTCTCGGAGAGGCGATGGTCAGCGCATCAGTGTCTACAGGCTCTTGAGTGACTCAAAAGCCCGATTCTTGAGTGGCAGTCTTTGTTGCAGCTGGTACAGATGTAGTTGGTGGCCTCACAAACTGATACTTGTTGTTCCTTTCTCGCTGCCCGCTTGATTGTTGCCTCGGCCCTGGCCTTCGTCTCGGCCCTGAGTGCCCCCTCCTTCACACCATGACACCAGGTGGTGTGGTCTTGCGCGAGGACCTCCCGGGTATTGAATACAGAACTACTTAACATACATGTATTCAGTAAGCTATGAAGATAAAAAAGTCATTACTACGACTCTCAGCTAAATTATTAATCTATTCTCGTGCATGCATGGCTTCCTTGAAAACGCAGATATTGAAATTGTTTTAATTATATTTTAATTTATTAATTAATTTATTTTTTGAGGTTTAAGATTCAAAAGGTACTAAAGAAGATAGAGAACTAGGAAATCTTTCTATTTTTGGGAGTACTTCCTTTGTTTTGTAGGACCATATGTAATATCTGGCAGCAAGGAAGTAAAAGTATTGCTCTGTGTTGGATAGGGTGTCTGACCTCAGGCCAATTATCAGGAGTAAAAATGCTGGATTTTAGTTTTATTTGGTTTTCGGCCAACCATTTCATAAAGCCCTGCCAAAAACAAGACGTCTCGCTACACAACCAAAATAAATGAAAAAGGGATTCCTTCTTGGTTCTACAAAAGGTACAAATATCATTTTCTCTAATTCCTATCTTTTTAAGAAAATCATTTGTCGCCAAATGCCTGTGAAGTAGTTTAAAACTGAAAAATATTAATTTGGTAGCTTTAGTGCTGCCGAAAGGGAGTTTGTAAACCATCCCCCTATCAATTGTTTTGGAGCACTGAAGGTTGCAGTCGACACAACACTTCTCATGGCTTTTCCTAGGGCTGCTCTGTTTAGCGCTGACTAGCTTTTCCTATGCTAATCTATTGGATTTAGGAGCGTTTATGAAGTTTTCTGCAAAAGTGCTGAAATTTCTGTGTTTTTCATTTTGGTTTTCTGTTACATTCTTTAACAATTTTATGCACGATACCACACCGTTGTAAACAAGAAAATTTGTTTTGACGTTGAAGCGCTCCTTGAATTCATTGAAAGATAGCAAGTTATCTGTGTCTTTCATTAAATGCCTGACGTTTTGTATTCCTTTGGAAGACCATGATTTGTAGTAGATAGGTTTATTTCCAATTGTCACAAGTGAATTTTACCAAAGAGGTAAAGGCCCTGTTCGCACTAAGTCGAAAATTTGAGTTTAGTGTTTGCAAAAAAATTGAAAATTTTGTAATCACCAATTTTTTGTTTTTGTAATCCTGTTCACACATGAAGATGCAAAATTTTTTTAGTGATGGATGTCAGTTAGTAATTTGATCAATTTACCCTCAAGATGTCATGACATGTCTTAAAGGGGAAGGTTTCATTCTTGGCATTTTTTCTCTTTGTTCCCTTTTTTGTGTTTTCTGTGCTTCCAGTAGCTGCAGCAGTCGTCTGATCTTTAGTGGATGTTATGGATGTGGATGCTGTGTTCAGCGGATGTGGATGCATTGTGAATCCGTTCGGGTTTGCTGCGATGGAAACTGTAAGAAGTACTGCTGTTGCGTAGCGATTTGGGAATCGTAATAACTTTGATTACCTTGATCTTGATCTTGGTAGCATTGCAAGCCATAATAATTGAAGTACCATGGATCGATGTTGCTTCTGTGCAGATCCATCTAGCTCAATTAAAATGGCGGGAAGTCATACGGTCACGTTCGCTTCGTAATCCATATGTTGCGAAATTTGATGACCAAATGACGGATGGATGTCAAGGAACAAAGGATTTTCTCGCCTGACAAAATTTTTACAGCCTCCAAAGCTAGTTGACGGAATCTTTGAAGTTTCGTTGCGCTTGCAAAAATTTTGGTGGGTTCAAATAATCTTTCGCACTAGAAATGGCTGCGTGTTGACAGATTTTTTGGCAAATCAAACAAAATTTTGCATAGTGCGAACAGCCCCAAAGAGAGCAAATTTTCAGTGGAAGTTATGTTATCGTCATAACTGATTTCTGACCAGATTTTTAGAATTTCTGTTGTAAAGGCGTCTGATATATGTCTAAACTTTGCCAGATCATTTTGGTTGAGGTTACCCTTAAAGATAACAATGCCACCGAAATCGTGTAATTCAGAATCGAAGAATAATTTCCATTTACCATGATTATCAGTCTAAATATTTTTTGACCAATGTTGATATGAGCGCTTTATTAAAAGATTTAATGTTGATCATCCTTAAACCTCCATTTTTAAAATGACTGATCATTACACGTCACTAAATTTTGTCCCCTCTTCCACTCCAGAGAAAGCTGTAGAACATGTTGTTCATCTCGTCTCAGTCTGATTTGTTGGCAACGGTCACAGAATGTAAACAAGCTGAGAGGCGATTAAACTTTTTACTACAGTGATTTCCCCCAACAGGTGCAGACGACAATATTCCCAGCAGCTTAAGCAATTTCTAACCTTAAGTAATTTTCCATTGTAGTTTGCTTTCATGCTGACCGTGGGATTGCATGAAATCCAGACACCTAAGGCCTTGTCTTTGTTTTGTCGTACTTTGTTGGCTAATATTTCTGCGCAAAGGATGAAAATATAAGGCAAGTGGGGACAACCTTGCCTGACTCCTCTTCCAGGGCTGAAGTAGTTGCTTGCCCATCCGTTATTAAAGATGCAGCTTTCTATGTTATGGTAGCACAATTTGATCCAACTTATTAACGACGATCTGAAATTGAAAGAAGCTATCATTTTCCATATAAAAGACCACTCAACTGTGTCAAATGCTTTTTCGAAATCTAGAAACATTAACAGTCTGGAAATATTATGAGCAGCAGTGTGGTTTATTAAGCCATTGATTAATCTTATGTTTTCACCAATAAATCTTCCTTTGAGAAAACTGGTTTGGTTACTATTAGTTTTGGAAGTACATTTTGGAGTTTGTAATGGCCTTAGCTGCTTTCTTATAGTCGGAGTTCAATAGAATAATTGGTCGCCAGTTTTTAACAAAGTAAGGTTCTATATCTTTTTAGGGTAAAAGTTCAATTATCCCACGTCTTTGACTTATTGAGAATTTTCCTTCAGTATAAGCATAGTAAATTGTGTTAAAAGGCAGTCCAAGATTTCATTTCAGAAAACTTTATAAAATTCAATGGGCAAACCTTCCGAGCCTGGCATTTTTCTGGGTTTCATACTCTTTAGAGCTTGTAAGCACTTTGCTTTGGTTAACATGCCCTGCATGTTTCTTTTTCCTCAAGGTTCAATGATTTTAAAGCGATGCTTCCAAAAAATAGGTCGTTAATTCGTGAATCATTGCAGTCTGTTTTGGAACTATAGATATTTCTGTAAAAGGTTTTGCAATCATATCAAGTTTCTTTGTCTGAGCTGGCAAATTCGTTGTCACCTAGTTTAAGTTGACTGATTAGGCCATTTTTGAAGTGCCCTTTTTCAAGGTTTAGGAAATACTTTGAATCGTCACCATCCAATGATCTCTTTCAAAGCCCGCCGAGATGTCCGTGTGTGTGACATTACCCATTAGACTCTGACTCACTAAGAAAAAATCCAATCAACAATGGGTTTCAGGTTTCCTTCTACACCACGTGTATCTCAGGATGTCAGGGTCAAATACCCTCCATGCATCAACTAAGACGAATTTTGTAGTGTGCTCATTGATTGCATTAACTGCTTTTATGTGGGTTTTGGCAAGACCACCTTTCTTGTCCTTTTCTAGATTAAGTACTAAATTGAAATTGCCACCCAAAATTATATTGTCACATCGAAAAACTTGCAAGTGGCTAAAGAAACTCTTAAAGACTGGGTCGTCATCATTTGGTGCGTAGATTGTGGCCAGAGTCAAATGCGTGGTTTTTTAGTAAGTTCTTCAAGTTTGTGGTCTCTCTCTTTAATTAAACTCTTCACTTTGCTTGTAGTGTTATCTTCTTAATTAAACGCAGCCGGACTGGTACATTTTTGTCGTGAATCCTCATTTGGCTGATCTCAGTTCAGCAATGCTATGACACTGAAAGCATGTTGCAGAAATTTGGGTGAAATTTCACTTTCATCTGGCTCACCTGACTCACATTCTGTCTGTGTTGAAATACTTGTTGATTCAGGGCGATGATAGACAGCAATGAATTGTAAAATAGAGAAGAATGATTGAAAACTCCCAAAAAGGTATTCACCTTACCCTAAATCCTTTGTGATCAGGGTATTCTTGAAGGTTTTTGTCCACCATTTCCTGCATGGCCATTTTCAGGCAGTATGGATAGACATCACCCTTCTCCGACTTTGTTACCAAACTGGTGTATAAATCAAAGCGATGCAGTATAAGATATCCAACAACAAACACCTAGAGTCACAAACAAGTAGAAAGAATTCTTTCAAAGTAATATCAAGCTTCAAAAAGGTAAATAGAGGGATTCATGCTGACGTCATTCTTTGAATGTTTGCTCATTTGCATATGGCTTTGCGTATAGAAGTAAACATGTTAGATATGAATTTATTGATGTCTCTTATATGTGTCACGTGATACAGGCCAGTCAAGCAGCCACCTGCTGTGCAAGACTCACATGTACTTGAGTAAAGATATCTCCATTTTGGCTACAGATAATCATGTATTTTATTTTTGATTTTGTTGTCATGAATATGGACTGTTGATGGTAATAAGTGATGGAATTTCCCAAAAGTTAAATTTGCAGAAAGTAGTGGCAGCATGAAGTTACAAGACGAAAATTATGCAAAATTTGAATTTGTCAAACCAAATAATTTCTTCATTAGGAGTCCTAGAGCAAAATACTTCCCTTATTTCCATCAGCACATAGAGAATTATCTTGAAGATTTCAGCTCTATAGCTTAAATCTTTCTTGAGATTTCTTTACTCAAAGGCTGAAAACCAACATATCTAGAAAAGTGGCTTTAAAAACTGAGAACAGAAAGAATTAGCTGTTTCATTCAGTGTGACTCAAGCTTGCCAAACATCAGTTATTACAATTCCTTATGTTTTGGGAAGCAAATTAAAAGCCCCCAGGTTCATAACTGGCACCCTCTAACTCCCGAAGAGCTTTTTCCCGCCTTGTACAAACAAGCTGTAGGCCCTGGCGACGCTTTTTCTCCTTTGCTGTTACTTGGCTATATGCTTTACTTACTCTCTTTCTGTCCCTGATGTCAATTGAGCTACTTGTATGGGAGCCATGTGAAACAGAGAGTCTTTCCATGATTTTCTTTCTGATTTCTGCTCCTTTGTGAAAATGGTAAATGGCAGATGCAGCTGCACAACATACCACCTTAGCCCCATGGTGCTTGTGTTTAGGGCACCTAATCCAAACCAATGAGTTGATGCACTCATTTGGATTTTGGGTTGTTTCTCTTATAGATCTTTCCAGAAGCTTGGACTCACTCAGGGTAATGAAAGTTGGCTTTAAAACTTCCAGAAATATTTCTGGCAAACAGTCATCCTGTTTGTATGTTTTTGTATCAGTTGCCTGGTCTTGCTGCCACCTGCACCATGAGTGTTCTCCTGGTGGACAAAAGCGATGTTTTGTAGGATCATTTGAATTTACACTATGGTGTAGTATTGCAATAACATATTTTTTCTATTGCATAAACAACAACATTGACTTCAACATTGACAAAGTTTAAGTTTGCGTATTTTTTGAACAAGGACTCCAAAGCATAAACACTTGCCTTTGTTTTGTATGATAGCTGAAGGTAATATTTTCAGAAAATTAAGGCAGCTCCAAATGAAAACGTATCATTTTTTGAGCAGAATCATATCATTGAGTGGAGATATGGAGTCAAATC
>Ga0126338_10000254_pt1 | contig 25714 bp, 18 predicted proteins | sample OrbCmetagenome_2_FD_92529 | JGI IMG/M metagenome (GOLD analysis project Ga0126338, IMG submission 92529) | Coral microbial communities from Petempiche,Puerto Morelos, Mexico - Orbicella C C metagenome | ecosystem: Host-associated > Invertebrates > Cnidaria > Coral | place: Petempiche,Puerto... | reverse complement strand
TGGTGGGTTTGTTTTTTTTTTTTTTTTTTTTGTTTATGTTTGTGGGTGTGGGGGGTAAAATTAATAATTGGGGGGGGGGGGGGGGTTGTATTATGCTGTGGGGGGGGGGGGGGGGGGGGGGGGGGGGGGGGGGGGGGGATTGGGCCCCCCTCCACCTTTGAAATTTCGCCTCAAAATTTATCTGGGAATAATTTGGTACGGCATTTCATTGGTCAAGTATGTTGATGTGTCCAGGGCAACCATATTGTAACAGGCGTGTTTTATCAAATTTGTAATTAAATGAAAACAACTTCATAGCCGGTGACTTGCAGTTAATTTTAACTTTTTGTCAGTTCTGAGTATTTTTCAGCCATATTTGGGTAGTTTTCGTAACGTTTTATAAAAATCATTATTTCTAATTGGCGGCTGATTTGAAACTACATCATATGGCGTTATCGTTTCCCGTTATACATCGCAAAAAGAACGCTTCTGGAAGTGCAATGAATGGTCCAAGAATTACAGGGTGGAGACCTCAAGAACTCTCTCCTCTCCCCCCTCCCATGACCAAGTAGACTAAAAAAGGGTTAAGTTAACAAAAGCTGGCCTATTACAGTAAAACGTTTGTATTTTGGTGATTATACTTGGACCTACCTCAAAACCAGTAAATCATTACAAAGTCACATCAGTTGAAGATGAAAGCTCGTAAAGGAAACCCTATGTTCAGGATCCGGAGAGGGAAGCTTAGTATTCTACTGCGTTTCAAGACTGTTAAATAATACATGTACTCCGATTTAAACACAATCAATCTTTTGACAAACTTTGAGACATTCAGGTAAAACAACTCAAGGTGGGATTTGTTTTGGTTAATTTCCCAACTCCCCGGTTGCCGGGTTCTCTAATTTCTGCATTTTTCTGGCGCTAGTCTCTGAAGATTGATTCATTGTTCAATTACTTAATAGCAAAGATATCAGTGACGTCACCTATTGTTATTAATATGCAAACCAGAGAACTATTGGTTGGTGAAACAAAGAACTCTTTTGTTTAACGTTTTTAACATTTAAATCACAAAAGCAACGTTTGTAAAAAAAATATCTTCCCTATAGATGTACGTAAAGCACGATCAATGAAAAATTCAAAATGTGTAGACGGCGAGATTGGCATGCATCTGGCTCAACACGGAAGTCGGTAAACTCTCAGGAAATATCGTAATTTCTTTCACGTCCACGGTCTTTTCCGCAGTCGAACTTTAATTTTGTAATAAAACAGCCTCCCCTTAGCTAGAATCTTTATATAATAAGGATCTAAAAGGTTAGTTTTGCGAGAAAAACGCTGCTTTTCTGAGGACGTAATCAATATTTACATTCATAAAATATGGAATTATTCTGCGAATGTTCTTTAACCTATCGATCACTGATATTTTCCTGTCTTTATGACCCTATCAAAGTTAGATATTTCGATATTAATCCGCGAGTTAACAACAAATTTGCAATGATAAACGATTACGTTCAGTTTGTCACCAACATCAACAGCTGAACATCTACATGTACATCGACGGAGCTGTGAAATCGTTACAGCGGCCTTCGGACCCATGAATTCAGCCATGTATCATAATGCTAAATCACCTCAGCTACCGTAAGACATCAACTCACTTACCTCTGAAACAGGCTGCAGTTTTCAATCAAGGTGTTCTCAAGCTAGGCCTACGAAACCTTCGGAGTGTTTGGCGAGCTGTTACCACGAAACCAATGCTCCGTTTCCACGAAAGAAGTTGAATTGTTTGTCAGCAGTATTTAATTACAAATCCGGGAATTTACCCGGCTTATTATTCAGACACTAAAGGTTAAATTGAACGCTTGAGTGGTCAAACTTGTCACGGTTTCTTCGTTTCGAGTGGTAACGTGGGATCGTGACTAAAACCCCACACGAGTACATACGAGAAACGTAAGAGTACACAGGAGTAACATACGAGTACATACGAGTAACATACGAGTACATACGAGTAACATAGAGTATATACGAGTAACCTGCGAGTACATACGAGTAACATGCGAGTACATACAGACACATACGGTAATAAAGGGGTTATATACGAATACACTGGCTAACATACGAATACATAGGAGCAACATAGATGGCAGGAGGGTAATAAACATGTGATGTATCATTTTTCTCTTTACATTTCATTTTTACGTGTGCGCGGGTCATGTTTTGCACAAACTCGCGACTGCGCTCAAGTGCACTCGCGAAGTATTTGAAGGGGTATTACAGGGGTATTTCTTCAAGTCGCGCATGGCGAAAGAATTTTCAACTGAAATTGATGTCGAATATGAGTGAATGGTTTTTCTTGAGAGAAAGCGCTTCGTATATTTTTCCCATCCAGTTCATTCACGGAAACGTCTAGGACAGATCCTGGATTTTAGAGAAGGGGGTTCGCGATACGGTGCGATAATATCCAGGTCCTCGCAAATGAGATCTCCGGCATTCTGAGGCCAAGTTAACGCGTTATAATAACTCATTTTTTTCAATTTTGGGGGTTCTACCGAGATCCACCCCAGATTTTTTACGTGAATCGAAAACTCACTTTTTCAGCCTAAAATGTCCCTCTCGCTATCGAGTTCCCATGGGAAATTGTTCCTGGCAACTGTTTATTTCTTTAAGAAATGCAAAAGAACTATAATTTACTTTGAAAATTATTCTGGTACAAGGTTTTTGTCTCGTAAAACTGAAATTGCTCGATTTTCTATCGATCGGATTTGGTCATTAAATAGCCATTACAGATATAATTAAAAATGATATATGATACGTTTTCAAAGTTTCTCCGGCGTAGCGTGGACTGACCCTGAAATGCTCAGTCTGCACGCGTAATTGTGATAGTCACAGTTCCAAGGTTCTTCCAAGTAACACAGAATGACAAAAGAGATAGGAAAAAAAAATGTTGGCTTAAAGTTGGACAGATGGCGCAATGTTAGCAAAAAAGTAACTTCAGCCATATACAACTTAAAGTTTGCTTAAAATGTCTCCTTGAGGAAGCTTCAAACATGAACGTACAGCTAGAGCCATGCTTACCTTCAAAAAACGTAAAGGCAGCGTAAAGCTACTTAAATGAGAAAAGTACGATAGCATTGAGCCATCTTTACGCAGAAGTAAAGTTATGCTGTGCACGGAGGCCAACGAAACTCTCAGAACAAAATCGCCTGATGCAGTTTAATTAATTTGCTTCTACGTTAATTACTTTTAAGTGAATGAATCAATCTTCTATTAAAAGCACTGTAGCAGCAGCTCTTATATATAAAGTGGAGCCAGTGGAGAAAAGTGGTGGCAGCGTGGCCGAGTGGTTAGAGCGCCGGATTTGAAATCCATAGGTCACGTGTTCCAATCTCGTTCTGACCACTAGCTGATGCTGTTCTCGGTAGCCCCGAGTTCAACTTCTCGGCTACGCTTGTAAATAGCTAACTGGTCTGTCTCCCGCCGGTTGGAATTCTTAACCTAGTTATGTTTATTTGAATATTTATTTGTCACTGTTTGTTTTCGTTGGTCCTGAAAAGCCCCAATGGGGAATGGCTAATTGAGTATACATATACATATTAGTCTAGTCGTGTTTGACAGTGTACGTCATACTAATGAAGCTAGTTTACAAACTGAAACATTGCATAAACATACTATTGTTATATAGTGAGTTCGCAAAAGTCTTTATCTCTACTCTCTAACCTGAGGATTCTAACCTCTACCTAACCGAGCGCGAGGGCCTTGCTGGGGGATATTGGCCTAACGTGATGGCAGTTCGGACCCTGCGCAGCGAGGTCCGTACTAAAAAGGACCGAGGGCCAATATTTCCCAGTAAGGCTCGAGTAAGGTAGTTTAGTAAGTAATTTATTACATGGCACAAAACAAAAACTGAATACACGACTTGTGACCGTTTCCATGGAAACGGTCCGTGTGGCAAAATCCCGAATAAGAAACAACCAGTGATAACGCTTGGATTTCCCTTAAGACTACCTTGCCATATAATAAAGGATATTAATTCCTGTGACCTGTTGAGTGCGGTGGGACATCTAAAAAGATTTTATCGAGCAATCGCACTTTCGATGACGAAATGAAGTGGATAATGTAAACGCAAAAAAAAATCGAAAAAATCCACGCAAGTAACCCAGGAAGTATTAAAAGGATATCTGAAGATAGATAGAACTTTATTTAAGTGTCAATGCCCTGTAGCCTGGGAAGATCCCATACTAATTTGGGGACAGAAAATAAATAGAGGAGAAAGAAACAGTTTGAAAAATTTAACGTCTAATAATGACTGTGTAAAATATAATACTAATTATGCTAATCTACTAACCAATAATAGCTGATCTGACAATCTGGTGATTCTGTAATAATCACTAAAAAGATTTATAATTATGTCATTATTATATATACAATGACCGTAAAAATGATAAGAACTTAGAGAAAAAGGCAAAAGTCTCGCAAAAAATTAAAGCTTCCTTAAGTGTTTAGATTTAATTGATTTCCCTCAAAACTTAATGTAAGTTATGGTCTGAGTTCTTTGCATCTAATACGAGTTTCTGTGATCTCCAGCCTTCGGGTTCGGCTGAAAATACTTTACATCGCTCTTGATATCGATTATTTTTGTAGCACAAGAAAAAAACCTCATTCATCCTCATCATCTGTTTATAAACTTACATTACACAACAGATATGGTCTGAAACAAACTCAGCAACTTTGCTAGCAACAGCAGCAACTGGTGCAACTATGGGGGCAACAGCAGGCATAACCACAGAAACAACTGCGCCAACAACTGGTACAACTACTTTCCCTACAAATTTCAGCGCTTTTTTCCAAAAACCTGGTTTCTCTACAGCTTGCTGTTCCTTCTGAGTCTCATGTATCTTTCTCTGAAGACAGTCGGCTTCCTTGGTTCGTCTATTTATCAATCCTGGCGTTCCACATTTCACTGTTTCATCTGGTGGGGCATGTTTGATCACTTCACCCAGCTTTGCATTCATGTCATCACGGAGTGCATTCATCTCCTCATCGTGTTTATCATTGATCTTCTTTATCAACGTTTCCTGGTCGACATCGGCTTGATCCTTCATCTTTTGAAGGAGTTCCTCTTTTTCTCTCTTTTGTTTGGCGGCCACGTCCGACAGCTTCTTTATCATTTTCATGTTTTCTTCGTTGCAATCTTGTAATGCCAGAAAGCGGTCTTGTAAAGCTTGATTTTCTCTGACAAATGCTCTTCGTTCTTCTTGGGCGTGTTTCATGCTCGCCGCCATCATGTTTTCCATTTGATCTCGATGTGCGTTCCTTTCAATCTCCATTTGTTCCTTAAATCGTTTCCTTTCTTCCTCTAGATTTTGTATTAACATTTCCATCTGGCAAACAAAATTGCACAAATTACAAATTAGTGCGGTTTTAATTGAGTGTCGTAATCACTCCGGCCAGTCAAAGACGGACCCAGACAGTCCACTGAACCAATTAAAACTCGAATTATTATTACACGCAGCTGACGTAAAGCGCGGGAAAACGATTTTTTTTTTCACGATAGGTTTTGGTTTTACTTTTGATTGGATAAAAAGGTGGCAAGAGTTACTTAAAGGCAATTGCCCTCTAATCCCAAGTGTTATAACTTCTCCTTCTCGCCTTAATGAATGGACACATGCATTCTTTTACTTCATGTAAATAGTTATATGTTGTTACCTCCTTTTTCCGTTGGCGATTTTCCTGCTGCAAGCGTGATTGTTGTTCCTGTTCAGGGAAATGATTGCAAAAATAAATAGCATTTTATGGCCACTGACCATCAAAGACTAGTTCTGTGGCCGTAAAATACTTTTAGATTTAGAATTGTCCTAAGGCGGAAACAAGGCGGAAACAAAGTTGGGTTGACAGATTTCAAGAGCAAGATGTAACCAAATTGTTTGCTCATCATAACTAAGAGTTGTTTGCATCGTTATACATGGAAAATGTGCGAGTCTGTCAGTCTGTCTGTCTGTCTGCCTGTCTGTCTGTCTGTCTGTCTCTCTGTCCGTCCATCCGTCCGTCCATTTGTGCGTCTGTCTGCCTGCCTGCCCACCTACCTGCTCCAAGCTGGCTATCTACAAGGATGAATTTGGATGTTCATTGCGTTCCAGTCCAATTTATATCGACGATACACAGTACCTCTACTTTTGCATTACTTTGACAATATGTATGCAGAACATTCAATTGGAATACATAAGTCCCTTTGTATGTTCATCGGTTTGAGAAACTAATTGCCAAAGACAACTACAGGTTTAGCGAAAAGAAAAAAAAAAAAGCAGTATTATAGTAAAACATTTTTCTTTTTAGCACCGGTATTCCTAACACTGGCTTTCTGTAGTTCGTAGCTAAACAATTAGACAAACGCATTTAAAGATGCAAAGTTTGTTTTCGAGTCTATCGTAATCTAGTGCCGTCTCTATATCCCTGACCCCATACTTGACGGTTCTCGGCTTAAATCCGATACTTCATGATACTTCCCGACCTTCTTACCTCCAGTCTTTTCCTCTCCTGCTCTTGGTAGGCCTTGGCGACCAATTCTCGGCTCAGATCCTCGTCGAAGTCTTTCAGCTGTCGAAGGTGCCCCAGGTATTGCTCTTTTTCCTTCAAAAGTTCCTAAAACGAAGAGGTTATATGTGCTTCTATTCTTGACAAGTATACCGTTGTTAAAAATCAAAGATGGTTTTGACGTTTATTAAACGTTTATTAGACAGCAGAAATAAAACCCAAATTCAAACACACTAAGCCACAGATTGGGTGGTTAGGTGTGATCACAGGACCGTAATCTATACCTTCAGTAATCAGTGGGAGTTATTCACAGCGTCGGCTACCAGTTTGAAGGTTAGGGTCGGGTTAAATCGGTGGGTAGTCCTGCGTTTAATTTCCCAGCCTGCAGGAACTACGCTGGGGAAAAGTTGGTTAAAGGAACAGATCCAAGGCGCCAACAGCTAGGAGGGACAGGCGGCTCTGGAGATGAGAATGCTGGGGTAAAGGAACAGATATCAATTTGGTAGCAACTAGAACAGTTGTTTTAAAATGCTTATTTGATGGTTCGTGGCCATGATGGTCCGTCATGAATTCTCCCAGATTGACTTGTGTGCCAATGACCCAGCATAAATTATCTGGTACAAGCCATGATCTCAGAGAAAGCATTGGAGCCGCTAATTGCCATAGGCATTAACAGTGCTACTAATGGTCATGGGCCCAGAGAAAACTGACAAATGTGACTTGACAGCCCTGTCAAAAAAATTGAACATAGAGAAAAAGGAAAACTAACCACAGCATCAACTTAGTAAGCTTTGTTTTGAATGCCAAATCAATTTATAACAAAGCATTACGCTCAAACATAAAAATACATAATTTGCAAGGATGCATCAGTGCCTTACTGCATGGAGCTCCACAAATACTTTGGCAATGACATCTTTGGCACCTTTTGCAGACTCGTTGTACTCGTCTTTAATCCGCTGATATGCATTAATGATGTCATCAAAAGATACGTTAGCTGCACCTCTTCCCTGGAGTTGTTGAAACACAGGGTCCAGGTGAAGTCTTTTAAGCTTGTCAAGGAGATGTTTACAAAATTGTCTGGTTTTCACTTCATTTTCGGTCAGCCACGAGGTTAATTTCTTTTCCACAGATTCCTAGTTGAAATGAAAACAGGAAATGATTTTGACACATCACCAACGTTTTGGATCTACCACACACCTTCAAGTTTCATTCTAATTATTGCTCACTCTCGAACCTAATGTTAAACTTCTCATGAGCGAAAATTAAAAGTTAGATCCATTTTTAGACATGCTTCTTACAAACCTCACAATTATGTAGATTTATTCAGTGTTTATATGCCGAATTTACGAACTTGCTCAAGTTGTATAATTTTGTAAATACAACTTTCAGGACGGTGAAAAAATACTCCAAGATTTGTGACGCAAGTACACATCTAAATCTCTGTTCATCAAATCTTTTGTATAGCAGAATTCGTGTTCAACAAAACAGTATCCCAAATATTAATGCCTCTACACATGGTTCAACTAACTTTTTAAGTTTTGTTTCTCTATTCATGAAACTTTGCCAAAAGTTTTAAATTCCAAAGATTTTTGAAGAGCAACGCAAGTGTCCCCAAATTGAATAATTCAATGGAAATTGCTTACGCGAAGCAAATATTTCAAGCTAACTGTACATAAAAATGTTCCCTCTGTAAGAATTCTTGCTTAGCCTACAATCTATTAATTCGGTCTCTATAAATTAGAGTCAGGACAGTGTATTTCAGCATAGACTCTGGTTCACTGGCTATTTGTTTACTTATGTGCTTGGTTAACGTTTTTGGTTTCTTCCTCCTTTAAATGCGTCTGCTGTCGTGGAACATAGTTGAAGGTTGCTTGATTAAATATGAGATTGCATAGATTTATAACTTTTGTGTTGTTTCGTCACACATTCAAAATATTATATGTAGATTACAGTTTTACTTTAAAAATACTTCCACTTGGCGACGGCGCACGCCTCATACCGTGCCTGCACTCCCGGCTAGTAAGTAAGTAAGCGTCCTGCTGTAAATAGGAATTCAGTTTCGATTTGCTATTAGTGTTCCTGTCTATCAATTTCGATCAATCATAAAAAGTGGGTGGCAGACATTTCGTAAAGCAACTGAATCAGACGAAGGTGTTTGAGTCACAGAATAAAAAGGCAAGAAGGAATTACGATGTGCAAAAGCTCTCTCCTAATGCAGGTCAATAAAAGTTGAACTGACGAGTCAAGCTACAACTGTGGAGTGAGAGGTGAAAGCAAACTTTCTATCGAGCCCAGAAGCGAGGAGTACATTTCATTTACAGGTACGTTCCGATGTACGTTGTACGTTCATTTAGATGTACGTTTTTTTTAGATTCGAAGACTCTTACCATGCATTGTCTTATGCCTCACCTTTAGCTCTCTCGAAGCCATTTCAACTGTGTTTGTAGAGATTCCAGCTAATTCCATTATCAACTGAGCTTCACACGCTTCCAGGGCAGCGTTATGGCTTATTCGTATCTCAGCTTTGCTACAAGGCAGCACACCGGATAACTGTGACGTTATGAGTGCATTATACGTCTGCAAGGCAGCCTGTTTCACGTCAACACATTTCGCTAAAACGAATGTGTCCCAGGCCCTCTGCACATTGGGAATAGCATCAGGGGTGTTTATCGCTTCAACGTAAAGCCGAACTAAGGCAGCGAGACCTAGAATAGAATCAACACATTTTGTCTGATCGTTTGCAATAAGTTGTCTGAGAAAATCGACACCGCTTATTGTCTCGCTCACTACAAGTTTAAGTGATGTATTTTGGAAATGATATAACGCTAGTTATCAATGTACGGTCCCGAACTGAGCTTCTCAACCAGATAGAGCAAACGTATACTCTACCTTCTCCAGTCACGAATTCTCCATTATTGAAGCTCTGTTTAGGAGATAGAATACGCCTCATTAAGCTCTTGAACTTCTCTAAACCGTCCAGAAACAACTGGTTGACCTGACTTTTTTTCTGGTTTAGACTTTTCATCGTCTCAGTATCATCTGTGGGAGGAGCCAAAGAAAACGCTTCAAAACCAGGAAAGAAGCGTAAAATGCTTTCAGATACTTGCTTGTCTAGATGACCTGCAGCTGTTGAATCGGGCTCTTTGAAAACCTATATTGAGGAAAAGAATAACACTTTAGACATTTTGTCATGTCATTCATAACGCTACATGTTATTAGGGTTAATTTGCACACACCTATTCTTCGGCCCGATTTTGTGTGGTTGTGTGTGTGTGTGTGTGTGTGTGTGTGTGTGAATGGCAATCCGAAAAATCTTTGGGAGCAGTAACACCTACTATTTTGTTTCTCAAAACATTTTATTGGCAAATTAAAAAAAATAATAAATCACTATGCTGCGCTTGCACTGCGAACACCATATCTACTAATTCGCTTTTCAAATTAGCCTGAGTTCTGGATTAGCCTTTAATTAGTCTGACCTTTTTTAAGAAGTACTCCTTGATGTTTTTGCAGTCTTTTGGAACGTCTTGTGTTACATCCCTCAAGAGCCAAACAAAGTGAGGAAATGTTTGTGAAAGAATTCGTTGTCTTCAGTCAGAGACGCACCAGTGACAGTGGATCTTACGTGGATTCTTTTAGAGAGTTTTACTATAAAGCTATAAATTGTCAAAGAAAAAAGCCTTTAGTAGATCTTATAGACATAGAGACGATTTCTGTTGAGCACTTTGGATTTCAATTTTTTTTAATCTTGCAAAGAGCCGCATATTCTTAGGCCCCGTCTAGACGAAGCCAGAGAAATTTGAAAACGGAGGTTTCACTCTAAAAACGCATCAAATATTTTCCACCCACGCAACGTCTTAGAAATTTAGAAAAGCAACAATCACCGGTCATTTGTTATTTGTGTTTGAGGAGAACTCAGTCACAGAAATCACATGATTATCGTGGCGCCGTCGTTCAAAATGTTTTCTGTCTAAGAAAGCGAAAACGTTCGCCACCCATACTCAAAGCACAATACACATGCTCAAACCATTGTCCACTGCATGACGACCAGATATTGCCAACATTTGTTACACACTGTCCTTCAGTGTTGTGCGAAACATTATGCTTTGGGTTGGTTTCGATCTGTTGCCTTATGCATAGAATGCATGGAAAAGGATACTCCAGTTTCTCTACATCATTTCTTGTCGGAACACCTTGGGAATTGTAGATAAGCACAGAAGCTAACAGAACGGTTAACGTGAAAATCTGATGGTCGTCAAAACTTTCACTAGTTGTAGAGTCGATTCCCTCCGAGTCCAGGAGCACTACTGTGAATTCCTGTCCATTGGAATCCTAGATGAGGCAATATTGGCATTGACAAAATAAAATTAATATTTAATATTTGTCCTTGTAATTATTACAAGGACACATTGTAGCCCAAACAAAGACACAAACCTTATATTTTTCAGGTACAATCCATAGCCATATTCCCATGGTCTCGGCCACCATTTCGTGTCCAATTGGGAAAACGTCTGGTTGGTCAAAGGTTTCGCTCAATATGTAAGACTTTCCCTTTCTGTACGGACCAGCAATAGATACCACGCACACAGGACCTATAGAAACAAGAATTTGCCTTACGTCTCCCTGTATCTGTAACAACGATACCGTGACCTATTTTGCGACTCGCCTTCTTGACGATTTGTATTTTGATCAGAATTCTTGCGTATTTCCGTGTAAACAGGTACATGTAGTGTCATACAAATGATGTTTTTACATGCATATCATGTGTCACGAATTGGTCTTCATCACTGAAGCCATAATGGTTATCATAAAAGATAATTTTAATGTGATACAATAAATTATCACATGATACACCTCACATCTCAGTGAACAAAAAAACATATCCACTCACGCCCAGGCAAGCACAAGAAGTAAAGCAACAACATATACTCAGATTACACTGATGAACTGCCACCAGACCTTGCGTTGTCTTAAACAGCAGGCCTAAAGCCAGGAACGGAAGACCTAGCATGCTCACCTTTCACCTCCCTAAGTTTCTCAAGTGCTTCATCGACCACTTCTAGCGAAGAGCGCTCGGCCCCTGTCTTAATACACTTTCCCGTCCGTGGGTTCCATACATAGTTGTTAGGTAAACAAAGTGGTACTGCGCATGCTCCTTTTTCAGGAGCACGGATACCTGTCATATTAAATCAAGAATAGTTTGTAATGGTTAGCAGATGTTCTGAAATAAGGTGTTCAGTGTTATAAAAGTGAAACTCTCTTAGTAAAAGGCGATACATATACATTGAGTATGCAGTGGAAAACTGGGTTATGTTTATTCAGTTTATGACCTTATGCCCATTAGTTTGTTGCACCAGATACAATGAGACCTCCCTAACCAAGCTTTACTGACCTGAGAATCCTGGAAGGCAAGTAATTTGCATGTTCATTTATTGAGATTAAACACTGACGAACACATTTGTTTTTGTGATTATTCAAGTGACTGTACTCTTTTTTTAGAAGAATATTGTTTTTCTGGCTAAATTTTCTTATTTTTCTGTCGATTTTAGGCTGGAAGTATTCTTGTGAACATTCTTAGCTTAAAGAGTGTGGCATATCTGTTTTCGAACGTATTTGGTGTCTGGATGGTGTTAACGTAATTTTGGATCCAGCCTGCAGGCATCAAAGCCTGATATTACACACTTGCAGAAATGTTATTAGAATCAAACATACGGCTAGTGCTGTTTTTGTTGCGTTTTGGCTAGTTTTACCGTTTAGAGAAAGGAAGAATTTTATACGGTTTAGTTAAAGACATATAACTGTACAAATATTTAAGCAAATTTTCAACACACAAAATTACATTCTGTTCAAAATCTCAGCCTCGGATTTACTCTAAAAATATACTTAAAACTTCACAAATTTCAGCCTCGATGTTGTCATAAAACATATTCTTACAAAAAACAAAGAGTGTATTGCAGTTAATGAAAACCAGTTTAACACTCAGTAATTGGTGGGACGAGTTTTGGGTTTGGTCCGGCTATTATTCCTCTTCCTTGTCTTTTTCATCAATATTATTAGTACATAATTAATTAATAACCAGTGCGTTACAATATTTAAAATGTAAGCTCTAGTGTCACCTAAAAACTGCCACGAGAGAAATGTATATTACAATGACGACACAATTAAAAAAAGATAACTTAACAAGACACACAAAGTACCCACTCACATGAAGATACCAAAGGCTATACTAAATTCTAATATTGTTTTACCCTGTCCTACTTTTAAAAATAATAACAAAAACAATTAAAGTAACAATAACCAACACCAAAAAAACTGTTATGGCTTATAGGTCTAGTAACCTTTCGTAGATTGTATTATGATACAGATACTGGACAAGCATCAACTGAGTCAGCCTCTTTCAGTTTAAGGCAGCTACTACTGACTGCTTGTAGCCTCAGTAAATAGTCAGAAATAACAGAAATTTTATAGTAATTATCCCCCTAGTCATTAGTCATTAGCTTTTTGCTTTGCACTTTCTGTCATAAAGCTATAATTATACTTAAATTTTTACGAACCTTCTTCCTTCTCTTCAGGCTGGGCGTTGAATATCTTACCTACACTTTTTGGTCTGTTGAACATTTCCAAAGACAGTGCAATCGCTCTTGCTAATTCTTCGTCTTCATGAAATTCCTGGTAGGAATGTAGATTAAAGAATTGCTTTTTCAGGTTGGAAATAAGTAGATATTTACTGGCTGATAAAGGAACTTTAAACAAACCGATACTTAGTCCGCAACTCTGGCCCGTGAACAAGCTCTCTAGTCGAGGATTGGGCGGAGAGAAAACGGGTAGAAAAAGGAGGGAAGAGCCTTTTGACAAGGGATTGAAGCCGGCCGTTCCCCTCCTTGTAATTAACCTGTAATTAATCTGTCAAAAAAATGCCATTGTAAAATGGGGTTGACAGGCCTACACGACTCCAACCGTTTGTGACATTTAAATATTTGTCGTTCTTTTAACGTTTGAGCCTTCAACCTTTATTTGCTTATAAAGTGTTTCGGAATGCCCTTTATACTGGGTTGTTAGGAGGACTTTTAGGGGAATTTTAGAGTACCGACTGACTGTGCTATAGCAAATTTTTGGACGTGAAAGGTCTGCATGGTGATTTTGCTGTTATCTGTCGCTTTGCAGAATTTGACACCTCTGTAATTTGTGTTTTACGTGTATTTTGTGTCTTGTCCATCTCCAAACAAGACTGTCTTTCTACTACTAAATATGTTACCAAATTCCTTTGGGATGGTTGCCTTGAGATGTAATGCTCGTCTTGACTGTAGTGACAGACTGCACTCGCAGGATCATCCTCTCGAGAATTCTTTAGTGCTTTGGCTAAAGCTTCTTCTTCGTCTTCCGTCTGGAGACGTCTCAGGGAGTGAGATTCCTAATCAAAATGCGGTTATCATTTGAATGTTGGTTACAAATAAAACTTTACCAGTGATGATCTCTGTAAAGTTCACCCTCGAGCAACGCTTTTGAAATGCCCTTGCTTTTTCTTTATTGTTATGATATACAAGTGTTTTAATTATCTTAAGAAAACTTAAAATTTAAACACAGCACAAAGCTTTTCAAGGCTCTTCATTCTGAGCAGCAGCGTAAAGAGGTAAAATGGGGTTTCCCCTTGATGTCTTTTAACTTTACTTTGATTTCGAAAAAACACCACTGTTAAATTAATTCCCGCCCTCTGGTATACTTGAACTGATCAATATATGCAATTGACTAGGGGGGTGTTGATGCCTCTATATAATCTATACGTCATCAGTTACTCAAGGCAGTTATATAATCTCCCCTCACCACTTGCTGATAACTGCAAGTTGAAGAAAAAAAAACAAAAAAAAAAACAAAAAACACGTTTTCTGTTAAATAAGAGCGGATTTGCACCCACCTGATTCCCTCCCTATACAGTTCCCTTCCTAATAGACGTTGACTTTAAAATTTCAATGGTTATTAGGTACTGTTTATTTTAGGTTAATTTAGTATATCTAAGAGAAGATCTTCTCCAGGTACATTAAATTTTAGCGTACAATGTATAATGTACTTAGTAAGTATGTAGCAAGTAAAACCTTTATTGAGTCACGATAAGGATTTAAGCTTTGCAGCTTGTGGGGTCGTGAATAGATAAGTAAATTAAGTAAATTGAACATATGAATGAAGGGACCCCACTGGAAATCATGTACTCTCCGTAACGTGGGATCCCTGTACAATATCTATTACTATTCATTATTATTGTTATTATTAATATCAGTGAAACTCACATCCATCTCATTTCTTCTTATTTGGTCGTTCTGAGAATCTTGGAGGTTTTTATTATGCGAGAACTTGTGATCCGTCTGATTTGTCTTACCACGGTAAAGCTAGCTGTATTTAAAAAGAGACAAGAAAATGGTGGAGATGAACTGGACATGTAATCAAACTTCCTGCAGAGTTTCATACTTTCAGTTATGTTACGCTACATGTGTATTTGATATAGCACTCCCAAAAACAATTAATTATAAGTCCCCCGATAAGAAGACAACAGAAAAAGGGGTTCAAGCCCCAAATCTAATAATGGCGAAATCACATCTAGGCTGACAGTTTAAAATAACTCTTGATTTCATATACAATGTATATCATGACAACATGTACGTATATTAGTAGAAAGAAAGTTTTTTTAAGCTTATAGGAAAGGAAATTAAGTCCTATGAATCAAACCTAAGACCCTTTTTATTTACGAAACCATTAAACAAAGCTAAGGGCTGTTTGTAATACTTTGATACAGTCAACTTTGGATACGATAAAGTGATTGTCTCTGTAAAAGCGGTCCACTGAATTTCTTTAGTAACTTATCTCAGGTCATAAGCAAATGCAACGAGTTAAGTTCTTGGAAATACGTCATACAATCAAAGCTGAAAAAGGCGTCATCTTGAGTATGGCTAAGATGGAAAATTGCCAAAACTGCGGAAAGGCTCGCTGCTCTTAGCTTAAGTACTACTGTCCCTTCAAAGGTTAGAAATACATCAGTTACTTTCGATATATTTTGATTAAGAGGTTCATGAAAATCTATCCATTAGCACTCGGTAGATCACTATCCGAAGCTGCGAAAGTGCATTCTCTTCACTGACGTTTATTTCTCAAGTTCAGACTGGGCCGCTGTGATCTACAACTAAAGCCTGCTAAACAGAGGTTAGGAAACTCAGAAAATGTAAAAATACCTTGTGCTTTTTATCTTCCTTTCTCACAGCGACCTCGAACGTTTGGTTACTTATGCGAATATCATACTTCATAATATGAAAACTAGGTTGTCACGCAAATTCCAATTGTTTTCAATGACAACAATTTAAATTGGTATATTTCACCACTCTGGGTCTAACATAAAGACGATCCCAAGCGTATAAAACTCGGAAACGGTTTAAATTGCAAAAATTGTTAACTTAATCAGTCCCGAACTCCGGGATCCGACGCTCTGGAAAATCATGGAGAATATAATACAAGTCTGTTTAAAATATGTTAAACTTGGTCTGTTTTCACCGATCTTTCTGGCCTTAGGAATCTCGTTTGTCTTTCTATTTCTTTTCATACCTTGCAGCCTTTCAGAGGGAATTAAAAGTTGAAGATTATTTCAGTTTTGACATGACGCTGAGATGTACATCGAATCAGCAATTCATGACCTTTGTAATTTAATGGTGATTTGTAATGAAGATAAATCTTAACATTTCTGAATGTGCTTTCCCTTATGCCAGTCACGAGTTTACAATCTTATGCTGAAACACTTTAAAGTATGTAGCTCAAAAGCAGGGGTTGTAAATTAAGCGAACGTTTGTATAGAGAATCGTTTGGTGTTTAAAATCATAAATAATCGTAGCGATTATTTGGAAGCCAATCCACTTAGCATGCATCAATGCAAATTGTAACCTCAAAATTATAGCCGGAAGTGAATCGCAAGAAGAAACATCTCAATTTCCAATCCCTACACATGGGCTTTCGCTATCGAAATCTGCTAGACCAACCTACGGGAGGTTACAAACTACTAGATAAAACAAGGATCTAACAGCGGAGGATTTCGAGGAAAAAAATGATTTCCTACGCAGTTTTCTAGTGTTTACATTTTGTAGATCGAAATATGAACCGTAAGAAGATCATCGAGCGAACTTTTTGTTTAAGTGCCTGTCACTGATTCTCAGGAAGCATTAATCTTAAGAAAGTTAGTTATTTTGATATTACTCAAGTTAACACGAACACTTGCAATGACAAACGATTAGGTTTTGTATTTTACCGACCTGAACAGCTGAACACGTACACCGAGCCGTGAAATGATGACAATGCGACAGCTACCTTTCGACCATGGAATCAACGAGTCAAAGCGCTAAATTCACGTCATCTATTGTAAGACGTCAACTTAGTTACCTCTAAAACAGCCTGCGGTTTCCAGTCAAACTGTGTATGAGCTAGACTCACGAAGCCTTCAGAATGTGTTATCGAGTTGTTTAATACTTCGAAACCAAGGTTAAGTTTCCCCGAAGGAAGGGAATTAATTGTTTGTCAACTGTATTTAAATAAAATCCGGGACCTTGTCAGGCTTAACGCTTGAACGCTCAGTGTTGTCACGGGTTCCTCGGTTTGGTTGGGAACATCGAAGAGAATTAAGAAAATGTCAAAGGAAAGGAGAGAACACAGCAAGAAACACCAGCTAGTATGTACCTTACAAAAGGTGCCATAAGGTGGCTGAACACAGTTATTGATACCTGTGTTTCATTCACATTTTTCTCTAAAACCCTTCATCTCACGGTCGCCAAAAACGGCTGCAAGCAAGTTAATGACACATACTTTGGTTTTTTGATGGTTAAGCTGACGCATGTGCCGTTGTCATGGCAACATGAATAAATATAGACAGGCCTTTAAAATCAGTTTTGTTTATTTGCAGAAAATCGTCATTAGATTTTCTCTATAATTTGCACGCAACAAGCTTGTAACGATTCTCACAAGTTAACACCATTTTGTGAATAATTTAACAGAGAGATCTTTAATTATCCCTTCTTGAGGGTTCACTAGAATATCTAGAATTTCCTTTGTTAAAGTTCAATTATTTTCAGTAGTTCAGTTACTTATTTCCTAAAGTATTTTTGTGCCAAATTTTGTGAAATTCTAATGAGTGGTTCTCGAGAAATAGGCGTATTTCCAAGAGAGCAATTTTTCATTTAATCGCAATTTTTTTACTTACTACGCATGCGCTGCAGTTAACTGGGTTCTTTTGGTAACAAAGAAAAAGCTGAGAATTGCTGGGTTCTTTGCATCGTTACCTTTTCTCACATATCTTTGTAATAAAAGACTAAAGCCATCAATACACTGCGTTCAATCGTAGGGAAAAATAGCTCAGATAATGCGGGTGTCGAGTAAATAAAATGATCGCTCTATTGACGGCATGTTTTTTTTTCCAATCCTTGTGCGCGCGCTGAATTGTATCAGCAAAAGCGCACGCGAAAACTGTGTTCGGCCACCTTAAATACGACTCCTTTGCGAAGGATGTTTTAAAGATATTTATTGCAATAGTGAAGCCACATACCGTCATTTCAAGAGAAAAAAAAATTAACGACAAAGAACATCTCTGCAGACCATGTAACACGATGTAACTGAAAGATTTTGGTTGCCACCTGACTGTCACGTTGGTATGTACGCGCGGGTAATTGGCAAGCTTTTAGGGCCTTGTTTCCGTTCATAACAAAGAAAATTGAAAGAAGGAAAAAACAGCAAATAATGTTGAACAGGCACCACAGGAGAAAATCAAAAAGCGAAGAATACCTAGATACTACTTTCAAAGAAAATGATAATCAATGCACAGTCAACTGTGTTTTAATATATAGGTAGCGGATTTAATACAGCTTTTAGGACATCAGAAAACAAAATGGTAACTTACAATACTGTTTCGAAGTTGATTTCTATTTTTTTAAGGACTGGTCGTAAAGCTGCGGTCGATAGAATGACTTCAAAGTGGTTGGTAATAATGTTTAAATCAAGCTTTAGTGTGAATAATGGCCGGTTTTCATATGACGTCATCGTTTTTCAAATTAAAAATTACAAATCCTTCTGAAGTTTTAGTTGCATCAAATGTAATAACGTCTAAAAATTTATATTCTTGATTGCGTGAAGGTGATTCAACACGCTGTATGAATGCAAACTTAGTGGTCTTTGAAATTCTAGACGTTTTTATGCTTCTAAAAAGTGATAAACCATCTTAAACATAGTTTCTTAAACCGTTCTTTCACTCTCCCATCTTTCGTCGGGAATTTTGCTTTGAAGGCAAACAGGATTTGACACTCCCAAGTGGAAATTGGCATGTATTGCGTTTATGGAGATTTCCTCGTTTTGTTTTTTTTTTGGTTCATTCAGCTTGGTGAAATGCTTATTGGTGAATATCTTTAGAAGGTTAGTGTTTCGAGTAAATATTACTGTTTTATAGGTGCTCCGCTTTTAGGCTTGACTGGGAGCGTAAGCAAACACGACGGCAGCAACAATATGGTGTGCAGCGCCCGTTTGTTATAAATCCTCTACAAAACAATCAACGTGAAATGGCCAAGTTTTGCACATTTTTGAGAACGTAAGGCAAGACGGCTTATTTTGATATTCCTTTAGGAATTGATTGCTGGCACTGCATATTGAGTTGGACCAGGGTTTTGGACAGATCAGCAAACAGATCTGGGCAATTGCAAAATTCGGAGGTAAATGCAAAATCCCAGCGTTGTTTACTTGGGGTCGTCCTTGGCTTTGGGTCGGTCGGATACCCAAACTGACAAATTTGGAATCCAAATGACCCATTTTCGGTGTATTTCTCGTAAAGAAACACGTACAGAGAGTAAATAATGTATTCAAATTTTATTCCGACACTCATGAAATGAGTATAAGGTGTGGCCATCCGTTGCAAAGAGGAATCTTCGTCTTTAAAAATTGGTTAAAAGTTAATGGAAATAACTGCATATCTTATGATAAAAATTGAGATAGAAACTACAGTAACTCGAGTTTCACGCTCAAAGCGATCATCAGACTGTGCTCATAGCGGCGGTTGAAACAAAATCTTAAGTGACTCATGAAGGGCGTGTGGAGCGATCCTGTTCCTGATTGGTTGCATAGAACTTATTCTAGTTCAGGCATTTTGTTAAAAGTTCAGATCTTTTGTTTAGAGCACAGTTTGACGATCGCTTTAAGCGTGAAACTCGAGTAACTATAGTTACTCAATTTGTATTTCGCTCTACATGTATTTGTATCGAGCACTCCTACGATTGTGTGAAACCACTCCCATTTCTTTGGTTTTTCTTTGTTTATCTTATGATAATATATATTCTAGGCGCTGTTGGTCGACGAAAAAGGCCGAGGAAGCTGCCTGAACAGACCTGTAACTGACTAAGTACCACAACAACTATCACGTCCAAAATCTACCTTCTGGTAGAACGGGAACTACTAACATAAGACTAAGATATGTTATATCTTGTTTTACATGTATTATACGGCTGTCTCAAAAGGACCGGGAACTACAGAATTCACGAATTTGATTGGCTGAAATCGATATTGACCGAGGTCTAGATTTTCCCATCTAGACCGGCATCTGACTCATCTAGACCGATTACATTTTGCGGTGAAAAAATTAACGTTGCAAACTAAAATACAAAAAAATATTGACTATTTTTTTATTCCAAGAATATTAGTAGAAGTGCCAAAAATGCCTGTTGAGAAAAAAAGTAAACAGGACGGGCAAAATTTGGCAGATTTAAGTTCAGCTCATCGCCGTTTGCAAGCAAAAGCTTAGTTGGTCTGTATGACGGAATCTTGACCTCGGTCGTGTGTACAGACCTCACTGCGTTCGGTCTGTACTGACGATCCCGGTCAAGATTCTCTCACGCAGACCTCCTGCTCGGTTAACAAGAGCTAAATGAAAACTATTAACAATGTTATGCAAAGATTGCATTACAATTAATTGCATCCTTTACAGGCTTCTGAGTATCAAAAACTTAACAAGCAATTTTTTATTGTTCTCTAATGGCACCGGACTCGTCTTGGTTTGTTACATTACAGAGCAGTTTTCTTTGACTTTGTCAACAACAGCACCACCAAACTCTTTTACTTTTGTAATAGCCCTTTTCATAAACCCTGGTTTCTTAACTTCCTCTAACTGCTTTTCAACGTGCGTTAGCTGCTCCTGCATACCATGCATCATGTCCATTCTAGACTCCGCGGCCTTTCGGTATTCTTCTGTTAAAGCATTGCGCTGAGCCTCTATCTTCGTCTCCATTTCGCGACGCAGCTTCTCCTTTTCTTCCCTGTGCCGAGCCTCCATCCTCTGTAGTAATTCTTGCCTTTTACTTTCAGCTTGTTTCGCTTTCTCCATCTGTTCATCTAGACGCCGTTTCTGTTCCTCTTGCTTAGACACTAAGTCGGACAGCTTTTTTATCATCTTCATGTTCTCTTCGTTTGTTTTTTGCATGGCCAAGAACTGGTTTTTAAGTTCTTCATTTTCTTGCATGAATCGCTCTTTTTCCTGCTTTGCTTGTTCCATATTTGCTTCCATCATGTTGTTCATCTGCTCTCGTTGAGCCCGCAGTTCACTGTCCATCTGCTCACGGAATTTCTTTCGCTCTTCACTTTGTTTTTCGCCTAACATTTCCATCTATTTTTAAGAGAAAAACAAAATATACACGCGAACCTGCAGTTTACTGTTCGCCAACTGACTCACATTACTTCGACTATTTGTCAAGCTAAGCGTAGTCCTTGACTGCCATGGGTGCTTATTGTTAACGCGAGCTAAGTTAAAAATCAAACTCGGATTTACTGTGGGCTGGACTTGCGGCATAATGCTAGTGTTTAATCTATCGATTCAGACATGGAAGTTAGTGTCCTTAATTACTTTTTTCCCCAAACTCTAAAGGTTAAGTCTGGATACGAGCCAACTTGCCCATCAGACCGGAGCTTATCCCGATTTCAGTAGCATGAAGCGACTAGGAATATTTCTACTCCCCCCTGGATGGGATGCTAGTCCATCACAGGGTTACCCCCGGCATTGAATTCGCCGGTACCCATTTATGCACCTGGGTGGAGAGAGGCACCGTGAGAGTAGTGTCTTGTTCAAGAACACAGCGCAATGTCCCCGGCCAGGGCTCGAACCAGGACCGCTCAATCTGGAGACGAGGGCACTAGCCATTAGGCCACCGCGCCTCCCAAACTCAAAGCGTCTTGTATATTCCTCTTTGTTCGCTACGAACAGTTTTAAAAGTCTTAGAAAATTATTGCAGCATTGTGACGAAACTTGTCTTCTCATTTGAGGTTTTGTTTCCCCATATTTGAGAAATTTCATCAATTGCCTTGGAGACACATAAAAAAGTACCTCTCTTTTCACTGCACGGTTCTCTTGGCGCAGCTGTTCTTGCTGCTCCTATTGGAAAGTTGAAAGAAAAAAAAGATTCACTCATCACATTTAACCTTTATCTATATTATCGTATGTTGTGTATGACAATGATGAACAGTTATGGTTAGTTACTTAGATTCGAGAAAATAAGACAATTTATTTAACGTCAAATACACATAGGGTGGTTACCAAGTCCCCTGAGCCACACGCTCGTGATATAGGTGTTTGACAAGCTTAAATCTAATAAGAATAAAAAACATACCAAAAGGGCTAAAAACTACAGTGTATTGTACAGTATATCGTTCAAGTCTAAGGGAAATAGAGGTAAAATGAATCAGAGTGTACTTTATATAAAATGTTTTCTTATCAAGTCTATGAATATAAATAAGATAATATTAAAGAGAATTACTGCCTTGGCAGTCAATAAAATTCAGCTTTATTTACTGTCTGGAAAAAGGTGGCACACTAGGTTCCTGTCTCCAAATGCGAGAAATAATACGTGTATACGAACCGTGAAAGAATCTACTGTTCTACGTTTAGCCCACTACTTCTAAGATTGCTGATGGTGCAACTTGAAGTTAGAACAAATTAGCTATCTAACAAGGGCCATTTTCCCTTAAAGATGATTTACAGTCCATACTGTACAATCTCGAGAGTTCGCTTCCTTTTTTTGTTTTGGTTCGTGTAAGACGTCACAGAATGTAATATTTCGCAACTACTCAAATGAGATAAATTCAAAGTTTCATATCAACCGCCATTATGGATGTGAAGCTTTAGGCTTCGTTCTTTCTCATATCACTTGATGAAACAACTTCGTAGCTGTAAAAATAAAAAAAAAACAGTTAAAAAAAGAATTTGAAATGCCTCAAAAGTAAGGCATGTCGTTCGAAATGAATAACATCGATTCGCATTCCATACACCTTATTCCAAAATGGCCGCCATTTTAGTATTCTTTTGTTTACTTGAAAATGAGCCCTTGCCTCGTTTAAGGGAAAATATTCTTTTGAATTTCGAGTTTAAGAACGAGGCAACAAGGGCTATTTTGCAAGTAAACAAAAGAATTCTTAAATGGCGGTCATTTCGAATAATATTTATCATGATCGAGTGAGACTCACCAACATTGGGGTTCTGAGACTGCGCAGTACGAACCGGAAATCATCTTTAAATACTTTAAAATATTATTACAGATTGTTTTATACTTCTATGTTCTATTGTATTCATGCTCACAATCATAGGAGTCGACTCGTAAGGAAGGACGATTGAACAGAAGTCTTCCAAACTAATATAATTCATTATAAAATAACTGAACTACTACGCGCGCTCTCATTGGTCGATACCTGTGTTTAGATAAGAGTATGTAAACACGGTTGTGACGTATTAGCTTCGCGCGTATTTTTGCGAATTATTTTATAAAAGCAATAGAACACTTTTTCCGTGTTTACATAGCCTCATCTAAACACTCGGGGGTTGGGAGAATTCTCGAAAGTTATGCAAACCCGAGACGCAGTCGAGGGTTTGCATAACTGTCTCGAATTCTCCGAACGCTCCTCGTGTTTAGATGAGGCTATGTAAACATGGAAAAATTGTTCTATTGCTTAATTAAGGCATATATAACTATCTATCCACAGTACCAGCCAAGAATAAAGATGCGAACTGTACCTCAAGTCTCTGCTTCTCTTGCTCTTGATAAGCCTTAGCTGCTAGTTCTTGCGTGAGCTTCTCATCATAGTCTTTCAGTTGCCTCAGCAGCCCTAGGTATTGCTCTTGCTCTTTCAACAGTGCCTGAAATAGTCACAAAAAGTATTGTCAATCGAATTTTACAAACCAAGGGAGGCTCCCTTATTGTGCGTTCCCAAAAAGGTAAAAAAGGTAATACTGACAATCGATCAAATACTCCACTTGCCCGCAGACGCTGTGTGACTAATGCTTTAGAAACTACTTATCCGGCTTTGGTTACTTAGCTGGTCGTTGGTCGTTTTAAACTGTATTGGCGCGACAAGATTCGAGAAGAAAATGTTTAGTTAAGTGTTTTTCTCTTGTACTGATGTGTTTTGAACAAAGCTCTTACAGCTTATCGAAGGAATACAAGTACCTGGGACGTGATATCTTACTATTCGTATCCGGCTGAACTTTACAGCTCTTTCCTAGCCTCGGCAAATTGAAATGGCTCAAAACAGGTGGTAAACTCATAAGATCGAATATATAGCCCTGAGCGTCCCTTTGACTTACCGGATGAAACTCAAAAAACACTGCAGCAATGACGTCTTTGGCACCGATTGCAGACTTGTCGTACCCGTCTTTAATCCGATTATATCCGCCAATGATGTCGTCAAAAGAAAGTTGGGCCCCTCCTTTACCCCGAAGTTGTTGAAGGACTGGGTCCAGATGTGTTTGTTTAAGCTGAATGAGAAGGTCATTGCAGAACTCTCTCGTTGAGTTCGCATTCTTGATCTGCCACAAGTTAAACCTCTCACCCAATAACTCCTAAGTAAAGATATAAAGTGCATTTCTTTCAGAAAATCCAATATTGGATTCTTTATTAAATCCAAAAGCAGATTTCGCGTTTCTTTACCAAATAGATGAATCCAAGATCACTCGGATCATGGTGCATCAACTGAACCAAAGAATCCTTGCCTAGAGTGGATTCTTCGGTTTGTTTGATGTACCATGATCTTAGTGATCTTGGATTCATCTGTTAAGTAAAGAAACGCAAACTTCGTTTTTGGATTTAAGAAGGCAATTTTGGAATGAAATATGAACCGCAAGTCGTGAGCCGCAACACGACTTGCGGTTCACATTTCATGCCATTACTCTGCTATCGTTAAATTTTGTAGATCACGGATCCAAGCTACATGTATCAGTTATTACTAGTAAATATAGCCAAAACCAAAACAAACAAAATAAAGTTAGTTTTCTTTTACTTTTTCATTTTCTCCCTTTAATTCCTTTACATGTAAAGATAATAATGGTAGTGTTTATAGAGCTTAATTTTATTGCCATAACGATTAAGTTATCCACTACCCGCACAGTGGGAAGTAGACGAATGAATGGATGAATGAATGAACCATCTGGCAGGTAAACTTTGACCAATATTCGGCTATCAGTTAAACTCCACCCTGACCATCTATAATTCCCAATTCCGTCCTTATTTATCTTCTGATAATGGCTTACCTATAATTTTTGTACTATTTCTATCCTACAATAACTTTAAGATATTAAGTTCTTTTCAAATAACTATTTTACGATTTCTTTAGAGTTATGCTACTCGGGTGACTATTTGAATCTTGCTTTCTTTGTTTTTATATCTCACCTTCAGCTTTTTAAGATATTTCTCGATCGTGTTTATGGAAATCCCAGCAGTGTCAGCCATAAAATGATTCTCGCTGTTCTGTAGTGCCATTTCATGACTTCTACGTAACTGATCGTTATTACATGGTAGTTCATCTTTCAGTTGTGCCGTCATCGCAACTTCGTAAGCATCCAATGCATCTTTTAAAGTAGCAGAACATTTTGCCTCTACAAATGAATACCAGGCATTCTGAACATTAGGAATCACACCAGGAGTGTTGATAGCGCGGACGTACAATTCAACCAATGCTGCAAGACCTAACCAAGGATTAATGAGAAGCTTCAAAATTAGTATTTAGTACGTTGAACTTCTACAGGGGTCAATAGAGAATTTTAAGATCGAGGGATATATGAAAATAAGGGTAAATGATAAAATTCTTAAAACGAGCCAAGTGACCCGTCAGGCCGGATCCTATCCCGGTGTCCGAAGCATGAGGCGACTAGGAGTACCTCTACTTCTCCTCTTAAAGTGCC